>Ga0209000_1000937_pt1 | contig 21292 bp, 18 predicted proteins | sample RifGroD2_FD_183998 | JGI IMG/M metagenome (GOLD analysis project Ga0209000, IMG submission 183998) | Groundwater microbial communities from Rifle, Colorado, USA - Groundwater D2 (SPAdes) (version 2) | ecosystem: Environmental > Aquatic > Deep subsurface > Groundwater | place: Rifle, Colorado... | reverse complement strand
ATACAAACAGTCATTTACAACCGACAATTATAACTTTATATGAAAATATAAAATAGTCATTTATAACAGACAATTACATAGCAATTTATCAAGAAATATCAAGTTTTAGAGCAGAAAAAACTAACGGTTGCTTATCTTTTGTAAGTACTGTCAGAGTTGATGATAAAGATTGAATAATTTTAAGTTGTTCGTCATCCGTCGTTGTTTTTGCGATTTCATTCATAATGAATCGGATGAATTCATTTACTTTTAGTACTGAAAAATAAGAATCCCCATATGGTGCAAAACCAGCCGGAGGAGTATTTTTGTTGATGTGAATAAAACCTTGAGAGTTATTTAGTGTGTAAGATACAAATTTTGCAATATATTTAGTAAGATGTCCATTCATAATAACATCATATACATCACAACCAGCAGCACTTTGTGTTGATTCGGTTGTTGAAAGATCAACATTTTTTGGTTCCACAGTAATAATATTGAGTTGAATATTGTTATGTTTTTCAAATAATTTTTTAATAGAATCTCCAAGAGTATTTTTGAAAGTCTGTAGTTCCGATTGCGTAACATTTCCAAAACCAATTTGTCCATCTGTGACAAAATAAATTTTTGTTAAATCTTTGTCATTAATCCATTCATTTGGAATATTATCAAACGCCAGATGAGGAAATGTTAAACAATTATCATGAATATTTGGTTGAACATGTTTGAATGTTTGATGTAGCGTTTCTTTTGAAACAACAAATGGAAGTTTAAAAATACCTTTTGTAAAAAATTTCTTGTCTGGAGTTTCGGGTCTGTCTGAATTCCAGAAAATTAATCTGAATTTTTCTTCTTTTGTTTCAAGAATCATTTGCATAATTTTGTCAAAAACTGTAATTAATCTGAATCGTGATCGCACTGATCCGGATGCATCAACCAGTACGATCGGGATGTTTGTTGTAGTATGTTGTAGAAATAAAGAGTCCATTGTGAATATAATAAGATGTTATAATTAAACTATTCAACGAATTGAATTATCAATTTTTTGGTAATATATTTATATTATCAAAAAATTGTGATAGCATTCGCAAGCTCATTTAATCAACTATTTTTTGATAATATATTTATATTATCAAAAAATTGAAATTTACACATATTAAACACAATTCATTATATATTTCAAAAATTTATTAAACATGTCAGTGCCGATTGATCAAATTCATAAAAAATGCATAAATTATGGATATCAATTATCTAAATTGGAAATAAATAAAATTATGAAAGATATTGATTTTCGTATTGCGACTTGCACCAAATTTCCTGTTGAATATTATTTTCCAAGTTTTAGGACTTATGTAAAACATCCAAATTACCAAAGTATTTTAGATCTTTTAACATCAAATGGATATCGTGCAATATTACAATTTTATGTCATACGTGATAAATATGATGTTCAATCAATTCAACCAAAACTTATCATATACACGAAAGAAACACATGTGGTAGATTAAATATATATGAGTACAATTAGTAATAATTCATGCAATAATAAATGTTGTCATTATTTTATCTAAATCATATAAAGGAATAATAGTAGTAATAATCATAATGGAAAAAACACTTACCGCATTTACACTCTTGAAGATTTAAAACGCCGATTTTTTAATATATAAAAAATTACATATTAAATGTCTAAACACAAAAGTGAAGTTAAACAAAAAAGTTTTGAAATATGATGAATTAATTGTTGAAATTAAAAATGTAATTAAACAAGTTTAAAAAAAACTATAAAAATTACTTTGAAAATGCTTATAATAAATACACTTATAAAAACTATATTAAAAAGGAAACCTAAAAATTATACAGATTAAAATTATATAAAGATTTCATAATATAACATATAATATTATGAAATTAAAAAGTATTTTATATAAAAAAGAACAAGATGAATTAATTTGTAAAATTATAAATATATTAGAATTAGACAATGAAAATAGTATTATTTTATATAATCTTGATAATGATAAAACTAAACAAAATAAAATATTAGAATTAATACCAGAAATAAGAAAATATTATAGTTTTTCAACTATAATTGGAGCATCCGAACCAACCAAAGCAAAGAGACCATATTTATCAATTATCAGGCAATTAACAAAAAGTAAATATAAATTAAATAGTTATGATTATAGAATAAAACAAGATGGTATTGGAGATATTAGAACAAAAAAATATATTTTTAAATCATTGTAATATTTTAATAATGAATAAATTATTAAAATATAAATTGATTGCGTTTATTTTTAGAAATTAAAAACCTATATAAAGATATATAACTATAGTATTATAATGAGTGCTGTAGAAGAAAAAAAAACTAAACCACCTGATTATTTCAAATGTGTTAAAGTACCACTTAAACATGTTATTAAAAATCCTGATATTAATTTACCTAAAATTACAGATGCCGTTATTAAGTGTAATAAAATTGTTATCAATACATTAATGTTTATGAAACTTTATTTATTGGATTATTTTGAAAAAAATAATAAATTGCCTGATATAGATAAAGTGTTTGTGAATTCTTGTATGAAAATTTTATGTAATGAAAATGCGGCAAGAAGACCACCAAAGAAAGAAGTTAAGGACCTGAAAGATAAATTAACTATTTTTTATAATTCTGATTATAAACCACTAATTAAGGATACCGTTTTAGATTATTTACATCTTAATACAGTTTTAGATTATCTCACTATTGGTATTATTACAATGTATGAAAATAATATTAAATTACATTATGTTGAGTATATTGAAAGATTTGTTAATATTATTTGGAAGAAAAAAGAAACAATTATAAAAATAAAAGAAGAGAATAAAGATGAAGAAAAACAAAAAGAATTAGTTAATGAATTTTGCAGACAGTTAAGAAAAATTAAAACTGATATATTAGAAATAACAATAGAATATAAATCAGATGTGAAATATCATAAATGGATTAAAGAAATAAAGAAAACAATAACACCAAATAAAGAAAAATACCAAAAAGATAGTATGTATTATGATTTACAATGTAATCCACAAGATTATTTACCATGTATGATTAGAATGATGAAAGAAGTTGAAAAAGATAAAGTAATGATTTATAATGTGTTTCCAATGAGAAATGATATTATTATGAAAAGCATTAAATTAGACACAACTACTTTAGTCCATTTACTTTTTACACAAAAGCAAGGCAATAGAACAGATTATTTATTTGAAGGTAATTTGAAGAAATATGAAAATGAAATTTGGGAATTCTTTTTCAGAACTGAAAGACAATGTTTTAAGAAATTGAAATATACATTTCATCATATGATAGAAACAGATGGTGTGAGTTGTTCTATTTTAATGTTAAGAAATGATTTGATTGGCAAAAGAATACCTAATATTAAAATTAGTTCAAATACAGAACAATATATAGATGAATTAACTGATTATACTAATATAGAAAATAAAAAGATTGTTGCGTACGATCCGGGACTTTGTGATATTTTATATTGTGTTGATAATGATAATAAAGAAGCTAATGAATTTAGATATACTCAAGACAGTAAAAGAAAAGAATGTAAAATAAAAAAATATGCTAAAATAATTTTAGAATTTAAGAAAGAAAAAATTGATGATAAAACAATAATTGAGTATGAAACAGAATTATCAAAACTTAATAGAAAAACACTAATTATTAAAGATTTTAAGGAATACATAAAAAAGAAAAGTGAAATCAATAACAAGTTATATAAGTTTTATGAAAAATACATATTCAGAAAACTCAAACTAAATGGATATATAAATATAAAGAAACATGAACAAAAAATGATTAATAATTTCAAAAAAATATTTGGAAAACCAGAAGAAGTAATTATATGTGCCGGAGATTTTGAACAAAAACAACATATGAAATATAAGGAACCTGTAAAAGGAAAAGGAATAAGAAGAATATTTAGAGATAATGGTTATAAATTATATTTAGTAGATGAATTTAGAACAAGTTGTATGTGTTCAATATGTAAAAATGAAATTGGAAGATGTGAAAAATTTCAAATAAGAAAAAATCCAAAACCATATAAAAGTGGTAATATCTTAGTCCATGGGCTACTCAAGTGTAAAACTTGTTTGGGTGTATGGAATAGAGATGTAAATGGTGTCACTAATATATATAGAATTGCTAAGAATGCAATTAATGAATTAGAACGACCAAAATATTTATGTAGAGAAAAGAAAGTTGAAAAACTTAAAAAAGTTGTTCAAAAGAAAGCCAATAAATCAGTTAAGGTTGTCGCCTTAACAAAACCATAATTTACACGCTCTGCAACGAGCAAACCTTGAATATTTTTTTTGTTGAGCAAAATCGGCATTTTAAATCTTCAAGGGTGTAAAACAATCCATCCACGTTCAAGAACATTTATGATTAAATATTCTAATAATGAAATATCAATCGGATCAATGTGTGGTTATTCATATCGTGCTTATTATTATACATCAACTGATGAGACTAGTTTTAATAATGATGATGATGAAAATATATATAAATAGTATGCAACAATTGATAGAATCAATTCGAGATGAATTGATGGAAAATATTGAAATCATATCAAAAACTGTCAATGAAAATCATAAAACACCGATTGGATTTTATATAAATTATGATTCTAAATTAGATTGTATACATATATCAAGATTAGCAGCATCAAATAATTATTTATTTAATTTATTATAAAAAAATATGATATTATTTTTCTCGAATTCGTAAATGAATTCGAGAAAAATTGAAATTCAAATTATCTATATACTTCATATAACAAAATCATTAATCTATCTACCAGCAATGGAAGACATACTTACGTTTTGGTTTGCGAAGGAAAATGATCATATGCATTTTTCTCCAACAACCGCAGACGATGAATTGATTCGACAAAAGTTTAGTCATTTACTCAACATTGATCAATCAATTCTCATCAAGCAAAAGTGTCCAAAAGAATATTTAGCATATATTATTTTGAATGATCAATTTAGTCGTCATATTTTTAGAAATAACAAGGATAATATTCAAAAGTATGATACAATTGCTCTTCAATATGCAATGGAATCTCTTGAACTAAAGTTTGATCTCGAATTAGAACCGCAAGAAAGATGTTTCATGTTGATGCCATTGAGACATACATTCAAGAAGGAATATCTTGATATTGTTCTTGAGAAAATTCGAAATTATCGAGAGACGAACGATGATCCAATTTACCAAAGATTTTTCAAGGCAACACTGTATGCATATTCTGCAATTCGTGCGGCACTTGTAGAACCGGCAATTCCAAATCCAGAATTAACAGATGAAGATGTATTTTCTGTACTTGATGAAATTTCAATTAGAAATTTGACACATATAATGGATATCGATACCAAGAATATTTTCTATACATCATTTCAAAAATCATTTGAAAAATTATCAAATGTGAAGCGAATTGTCATTTCTCTGTCTGGAGGAGTAGATTCAATGGTGTCAAGCTTAGTTATGTATCATTTGTCAAAAGTGCTGAATTTTGAACTGATTGCAGTAACATTGAAACATAACAATCGAGAGACTTGTCAATTAGAATCTGAACTTGTTACCCGTTGGTGTAATTTGCTTGGAATCAAATGTTATCTCAGAAATGTCGATGAAATTCATCGATGCAAGACACATGATAGAGAATTGTATGAGGATGTTACACGAAGATTTAGGTTTGATATGTATAGACGATTTGAGTGTCCGATTGTTCTTGGACACAATCAAGATGATTGTTTGGAAAATATTTTTTCAAACATTAAGAAAGGACGTTCATATGATAATTTGTTTGGGATGTCAGAAATTTCAACAGAAGACAATGTGATGATTGTCAGACCAATGTTGGATATTGCGAAGAGTGACATTGTGGCGTTTGCATTAACTTACCAGGTTCCATATTTGTATGATTCAACACCAAAATGGAGTGAAAGAGGAAAGATGCGCGATGATCTGATTCCATTCTTGAAAATGTTTGATGCAAATATAGTTCCTGGATTGATTAAGTTAGCAACCAATGTGACAGGAATGTATGAGATTTATAACAGTAAGATTATGAAGAATTTTTATGATAATCAGATTATAAAAATATCAGATGAATCAATTGAAATCAAATTGATGGACGGTGATACAACAATGGGATATCAATTTTGGAATGACATTATTGTGAGAATGTCACATGATAATCATAAGCCAATTCCATCAAATAGATCAAGAATTGAATTAGTCGACAGATTAACCAAGAACAAATATGGAAAGATTCATTTGCACAAATATGTTGAATGTACATTTTCTAAGGACAAAATTGTTATTTTATTTTTAGGAGAATAACAAATTATGATCATTTTAGATAAACATCATAATCGACTATTTCAAAAAATTGATTTTTAAATTACTTGAAAAAAATAATAGTAATATAAAATAATAACAATGACATTAAACGAAACCAACACGACAATTACACCACCATCAAATCGATGTGCAATATGTAATAAACGAATCGGATTAATGGTATTCAAATGTGAATGTAATGAACATACTGTATATTGTGCAAAACATGCAGTACCTGAAAATCATAATTGTCCAATAGATTATTATGAAAAAAGACAAAAACAACTTGAAACCAAAAATATTAAAGTGTTATCAAATAGAGTAATTAAATTATAATTTATTCGCAACGCTTTCTTTTTCTATCATAATGCAATAACCAATTATGAACAGTATCTGAATCAATAATTTGTGTTGTACCATGAAATACAAAACAACAATCCCCGTAAACCAATGGGATTATTTCAGTACCTTTTGTTAAAAAATAACATAACTTAATAGCAAGTTGATTAACATCATAATTATTTTTTAATTCATTTATATTTTTTAAAGATTCATCATCGATGCAATCACATCTTACTGAACAAATCGGTCCTAGTGTATTTGTATCATCCAACCATAATGGAAACCCACACGTGGTAGGAGTTTTGAACTCTGGACTATTATGAAACACGATGTCACCATTTTGAGTAATACAAACAGTTTTTCCGATAGGAATGTCTTCTTCACAAGTATTCATATTGAAAATTGTAGTTTCAGGTATAGTAATAGAAAGACTCATTATAATACTTTTAAAAAGTAGTTATAACTTTTAATAATAATGAATAAATGTGAGAATTCGAATTTCAATTTTTTAGTATTACTAAAAAATTGAAATTATGAAAGTTTACTAGTGTGAAAAAGTATTAAAAACTGTTAAAGAGTCAATATTTTTTCCTATAACTACTGATGTAGTTGTGCCACTATTGCACCTTATCCGTTGGTTGATCACATCGCGGAATATGTTTATACGTTCGGGACTGCAGAGCTTTTTTCCTTTTATTTCTTTCATATTCTTAAATATTTTTCTCATTATATTCATTGCTCCATTTATGTCTGCATTTATTTTTTTATTTTTTGCAGATACAAATAATCCTCGTTCGGTTCTATTGCCTAAATAGTTTTTATGTTTACAAATTTCTTCCAATGATAATGCATCACATATTGATGTGTAACTTTCTTCATTTGTTAATACTATTTTATCTTGTTGTATAAATTTATTTTTAATTTTATCTATCAATTTACAATAAGGTATTTTATTAAATATCATGTTGGTATTTTTTCCCCATAAATTACTATTTTGTTTCCATTCTTTATTATAACCAATTATTATTAATTTTTTATGATGATATTCTGTTGCTATCCATTTTGCTATTAAATTAAAATAATTATTTATTGTGTTTTTTCTTTTTAAATTTAATTTATTTACCATAATATTATTATTTACTGATTGCATATCACCTATTTTTTTATTATAAAATATATTTATTGATGATATATATTTTCCATCAATTATTTTTTGTGTTCCGGTAGGATCATAAATTGTCATTAAATTTTTTACTCCCATATCGATTGATATACTTTCATCAGATTGTATTTGTATCTTTTTTTCATCAATTTTTTCATTATTTTCATAAGAAATACATATTTTTATTGATTCATTTTCAAAAACAATTTCGATTACTTTTATATTATATTTTTTTAATTTGTCTGGAATATATATTTTTACATATCTTGAGTCAATTATATTTTTGTTATCTTTTGATACATATTTATCTTTATAAATATAATTATCTTTTTTTAATATTTTTTTAGAATTAGTATTTAAAAGATATTTACAATCAATATATTTATTATTAGATAATTTAATAAAATTAGAACCAAATATTTCATCAAAATGTTTAGCCATAAATGTTGATGTATAAGCATTTATATTATTTTGATCTAATTTATTTGTTTTTGAATATGCATAAATTAAATTATATAAATCATTTTTCTTTAAAAATTTTGGTTGATTCGCTTTAATTCCTTTATTTCGTAGAGCATAAAAAGAAGTATATGACTGGTATGCTTTTGTAATAATAGAACAGATCATTGTTGTTTCCAATTTATGATGATTATTATCTAATTTCGCATAAACTAATCTACCAATATAATTTTGGTCAGATTTGAGTTCTATTTTCAATTCATTTTCAATTTTTTCTTTATAACTAGTATTAATTGTAAAATCCATTATTTTTTTATCTTTAATCGTTTGGATTATTTCATCATCATTGAAAGAATATTTTTTATGAGCTAACATTTCATCTTCTATTATTTTATGATTTTTAATATATAATGAATTTATAATTCTTATTATAATATTATCAAATAATAAATAATTATTATTTCCATCTAAATAAATATTTACATCTTTTTTGAGAATATTGAATAAATAATTTTTAGTATTTTCATAATTAGAATTTTTAATTATTATTTTATTTGTGGTAATGTAATTTATTATAAATTTATAAATATAAGAATTATTATTCTGTAATTTATCTTTTATTGATGAATATAATTCAAAATATTCAATTAATTTATTTTTAACGAATTCAGAAGTATTAATTTTATTATTTTTTTTCAGTTCATTATATAAATTTTCATATAATTTAATTTTGAAAAGATTAAAAATTTGAATGGAATAAATTGATAAATTATAAATATTTTTACTAATTTTACCTAATTCATTAAAAATTTTATGATGGAATTGATCATTATCATAATAAGTAAAACACTTATAATCAGAAATTTTTGGTTGGTCAAAAGTTAAAATATCTTTATTTTCTATTTCTATCTTTTTTTTAATTTTTACGGTACACATTAATATAAGTATATATTATTAATCTCTTATGTGTATTTAAAAAGTATTAAAATATAACTTTAATACTTTTTAATACTTTTTCTACCCTGAATAAATCGCAATTTTTTAGTATTACTAAAAAATTACAATTATGAAAGTTTACTAAATAAAAAAATATTATTGAGATGGAACGACCATATAATGAACTGATGATAAATTATATTCTGTTTTTAATATATTATGAAAATTCTTTAATGCTTTAGAAGAGTATGGAATTCCGGTTTCATAATAACAATTCAGTAAATTATCTACATTTGCAAATACCGTATGTGTGCCAAATTTTTGAAAAATATAATATTTGCCATTATAATATATTTCAATATTTTGTTCATTTTTTGTTATATTTTTAAGATTATCATAAACAGTTTGATCTTCTTCACAATCAAGAGTAAATCCATAACCAATAGTTGTCATTTTGTTAATAGTATTTAATATAAGATAAATAATATAAATACTTAAATTTTCAATTTTTCATAATTATCAAAAAAAATGAAAATCGAATTATTTATATTGTTCATGATATAAAAAGAATATAACTACATTATATAGGAATATAATGCCATATGGAGTGACAAAGTATCCATGTGTGCATAAGCATCATGAGGTAATTGATCACGCAAAGACATTCGCACAACATAGTACAATGATTCACAAACATGCCGCAGTGTTAACATATAACGGAAAAATTATTGGTTGTGGAATTAACAGATCAATCCATAATATTAATTCTAATTTAACACATAATATTTCAATCCACGCAGAAATTGCGGCAGTTAGTGATTGTGTCAAGCGTTTTGGTTCTGGATTATTGCAACATGCAGTATTGTATGTTATACGTATTGGTCCAAATGGATTAAAGTTTTCAGAACCATGTAAGCATTGCACAGAAGTGATTCAACGAAATAACATTAAGACAGTGTATTATTCAACGGATACCAAAAGTACGAATGATAATTGTCATGAATGTGATTGTTGTCATGAGCATGAGTTACTTTCGGAGGATGAAGAAGAAAGTTCAGATGAAGAACCGGCAAAACAAGAACAATTCATATATATAAATAGATAAATTCAATTTAAGGAAATAATAATAATTATTAATAACTACTAATAATTATTATGTCATTAAAAAAAGTAACAAAATTTTCTTTATTATGGGAGATGAAACAATTTCTAGATGAAAATAAACCAGAAGAAATATATTTTAAAGAAGAAACTGTTAATATTAATGATCAAAATTATGTAATAAAGACATTAGTCAAACAGGATTTGAATATTAAAGAGATTGATTTAAAAACAGAAAGGGAAGTAAAATTTATTTATCATATATCAGATATTCATATTAGATTATTTGAGAGACATCTTGAATTTCAAGAAATTTTTAATAAATTATATGATAAATTAAATGAAGAAAAAAATAAAGAACAATCAATAATTGTATTAACAGGTGATTTATTTCATTCAAAAAATCATTTAAGTCCAGAAAGTATTATAATTGCGATTAATTTTTTAACAAAATTATCAGAAATAATGGATGTAATAATGATTGCCGGTAATCATGATGTTAATCTTGGTAATTCAACCCGTATGGATTCAATAACATCTATATTATATAATAAAAAAAGTAATATATATTATTTGAAAGATACTGGTATATATCATTATGGTAATATTACATTTTCTGTAACAAGTGTATTTGATGAAAATATTATTCGAGCATATCAATTAAAAAATCAAAGAAAATATAAGATAGCGCTCTATCATGGAAACGTTGGAGAAACAATTACAGATGTTGGTCATAGATTACATGGAGAATTTTCGATCGAAGATTTTAAGAATTATGATTTTGTTTTATTGGGGGATGTTCATAGATTTCAATATATGAATGATAATAAAACAATTGCATATGCATCATCATTAATACAACAAAATTTTGGAGAAAGTATTAATAATCATGGATTGATTAAATGGAATCTTGAAACCAAAGAGAGTGAATATATTAATTTAGTAAATGAGTATGGTTTTTATACAGTGAATGTTAATAATGGAATAATTAATGACAACGAATTAATGCAAGTAACAAAAAGTCCAAGAATAAAATTTTTAATTGAAGAAACAACACAATCACAATTAAATACAATTATTAACACATTAAAGACAAAATATGATATCCAACAAATTTCGAAAGATTTTAAACTTCCATCATTAATCAAATCATCGGATATTCAAGTGAATATGCTTGGTAAAGAAACACAAAATGTATTGATCACAGAATATTTAAAAAAGAAAAAAATTAGTGATAATGATATTAAAAAAATATTAGAAATAAATGATATATTAAATAATGATATTAAAAAGAATCAACAATTTGATAATCATCGATGGAAATTAATTTCATTAAAATTTTCAAACATGTTTTCATATGGGGAAAATAATATAATTCATTTTTCAAAAATGGAAAATATTATTGGAATATTAGCACCAAATTATCATGGCAAATCATCATTATTAGATGTAATATTATTCTGTATTTTTGATAAATGTTCTCGTGGTGAACGAAAAGAAGTATTAAATATTAAAAAAAATAAATTTAATTGCAGTATTGTATTTGAGATCGGAAATATTGCATATCATATTGATAGAACAGGCGAACGTCAACGAGATAGTGTGAAAGTGGATGTAAATTTTTGGAAAGAACTTTCAGATGGATCATTAGTATCATTAAATGGGATAGATAGAGTGGATACAAATAAAAAAATAATTAAAATATTAGGAAGATACGAAGATTTTATATCGACAACAATTTCATTACAAAATAATAATGATAGTTTTATGGATATGACTCAAACAAAACGGAAAGATTTTTTAAATGAGTTGTTACAAATAAATATTTTTGATGAATTATGTCAAAAAGCGAAAGATAATCGTAAAGATATTAATTCTCAATTAAAAATGTTGACACAGCATTTTACTACTGATAACTTAGTTGAATTACAAACAACAAAAACTCAACATAATCAAAAATTAATTATATTAAATGATGAAATTAATAAAATAAGGATAGATATAAGTAAAATTAATGATAAAATAGTTCAAATAAATAAGCGATTTAAATTAGTAATAGATGTTCAAAATAATATTAAAGAGTTAGAACGAATAAAAAATGAATTAAATGATAAGATAGATAATATTAAAAATAATATTAAAATAATTAATAATAAAAATAAACAAAATGAACAGATTATTATGAATACAAAACTTGGAGATGAAAAAAATATTAAAGAGAAACATAATATTTTTATGAATAATAATAAGAACAATATACAGACTCTCCAAGAAAATATTAATAAATTATATGGATTAATAGTTCCAAATATTAATGAAATAAATATTGATGAATTAATAATTGAGAAAGATAATATTAATAATAAAATTAAATTAATAAAAGAAAAAATAAATAATTTTGTAATAAATCAGAAACAATTAAATGATAATATTAAAAATGAGAATAACATAATTAAAAACCATAATATATTTAATGAAAATATGAAAAATATTATTGGTAAATTAAATGATGAAATAAATGAATTAGTTAATAATAAGAAACATATACAAATTTTTAATAAAGATATTAAACAACAAGAAAAATCAAAAGAATTTAAAAATAATGAAATCAGTAAATTACAAATATTAATATCAGAAAATGAAATTAAATTGAATGATTCATTAAATAAACAGAAAGAAATAACAGATGAATTAAAACAATACACAAATATTACGAATGAAATAAACAACTATAATGAATTAAATGATAAATTTGATTCGATTGAAAATGAACTTTCTTTTTTGAATGAACAAATCAGAACAAAAAAAGAATTAGAGAATAAATTAAATAAATATGAATATAATCCGAATTGTGAATATTGTGTTAAAAATGAATTTGTACAAATGGCTAAAAAAGCACAATTAGAACTTCCAGAATTATTGAAATCAAAAAACAAATTAGAAAAAGAATCGAATGAAATTAATAATAAACTTGATGAAACAATATGTGATAAATATCAAAAATATTGTGATTTGATTGAAATAAAGAAATCGGTGTCCATTACTGTATCAGAATTGAGCAATATCAAGTTAAAGTATGAAAAAAATATGATGATTCTTGAAAAAGAATATACTGAAATAGATGTATTTATTACAAATTATAATAGTAATGAAAATAATAAACAAAACAATAAAAAAATAGAAGAACAAATAATTATGTTGAAAAAAGAAATTGAAAAAGAAAAGAATAAAATAGATGAAGAATACGAGAATTTATTAGATACAAAAGATGAATTAATTAATTTAAATAATGAGATATTATTTGCTAAAAAGGATTTTGAAATTATGAATAATAAATTAAATATTATATGTAATTCTGAGAAACAATATTATTTAAATAAGGAAATAATAGAACAAAATAAGTTGAATAATATTAAAATAATAGAATTAAAGAAAAAAATCGATGAAATTAATGAATCAGAAGACGATGAATATAACATTTATGTACAAAATGTGACAAAAATAGAAAAATTAAAACACGATATATTGGATAATAATAATTTATTATTACAGTTAGAGAATCAGTTGTTAATATTAGATCAAGAAATAATTAAAATTAGTGATAAAATAATATTAATCAGACAAAATGAAGAAAATAAGATATTTAATATGGATATTGAGAATGAATTAAAACAAATAAATAATGAAAGAAATGATATGATGGAAAAAGAAAAACAAATAATTGAAGATATAACGACAAATAAAACAGATATGCGAGGAATTGAATTAAAAATAAAAGAAGTACAACGAAATATGCAATTAATGGATGATTGTCAATATAAATTAAAGATCTATGGTTATTATATTGAATCGATACAAAAGGATGGAATACCATATCAATTATTAAAGAATTATATACCTGTAATTGAGCAAGAAATCAATAAAATATTATTACCATTTGTATCATTTTCGATTAAATTTGTACTGGATAGTAATGATATTAAATTGGATATTATTCAACAAAATAAATTAGGATATAGTGCACAATTGGTGTCTGGATTTGAGAAATTTATAATATCTCTTGCGGTTAGAATTGCATTAACAAATTTATCAATATTACCAAAACCGAATTTTATAGCAATAGACGAAGGATGGGGATGTTTTGACTCAACAAATATTGCGAATATTAGTAATATATTTGATTATTTGAGAACAAAATTTGATTTCGTGTTGGTTGTTTCTCATATTACAGAGTTACAGAGCGATGTGGATGATATTATAAATATTAATATTATTGATGGATTTAGTAAAATTGAATATTAGATTTTCACATCAAATACCCCCCAATGCAAAATGACCAATATTGAGATAAGTTTTTTAAAAATATTATAAGTTTTTATATAAATAGAGTATAATAGGTATATATATTATTAAAAATAGTAATACATATATTATTTAATAAAATGGATTTATTATGATTATTTCGAAATTATGTAAGAAAATAATATTATAGATGTAATTATAATTATCAATTATTATACTGATAATAATAAGATCAGTTATATATTAATTTTAATAAAATATGTAAATAATATTAAAATTAAAAAAAAATAAAAAATACCTCATTTCTAAGATTTCCTCTAACTCCGGAATCCCACACACCACAAGAAAAAATTAAGCCTGGTGGTGTGTGTTGGAAACGGTCATACGCGTATTTTTAATTTATAATTATTATTTTTAAAGACCAGAGAGACCATAAATATAGAAATAAATAATACTATAAGATGATTAAAAAATAGATGTAAAAATTATTAAACGAAAATTAAACGTTTGAAAAATATACTTAAAAAATACAAAATATGATATAAAATAATATTATACATCAATATTGAATCAGTATCGTAAATTTAAATAAAATAACAATAAATATGATCTTAAAATAATGTAAGATGTATGATGAAATCTAATAAAATAATAGTACTATGCCGAGATGTAAAAATAATAATGTGGGAATCCCGCAAAAATGGTGGGAAATTCCTCATTTTGAATACCAAAACCACCATTTTAACACCAAAAACTTAAAATTCGTTGAATTTTCGCTTAAAATTCGTTGAATTTACGTTGAATCCCGCATTTTCCACCATAAAATTGTGGTTTAAAATTTAAATTCAACGTAAATTCAACGTAAATTAAACGAATTTTAAGCGAAAATATTTTTCAAAAATGTTAAATATAAAATCATAAAAATACAAAAATTACAAAAATTACAAAAATTACAAAAATGACAAAAATTACAAAAATTACAAAAATTACAAAAATGACAAAAATTATAAAAATGACAAAAATTACAAAAATTACAAAAATGACAAAAATTACAAAAATTACAAAAATTACAAAAATTACAAAAATTACAAAAATTATAAAAATGACAAAAATTACAAAAATTACAAAAATTACAAAAATGACAAAAATTATAAAAATGACAAAAATTACAAAAATTACAAAAATGACAAAAATTACAAAAATTACAAAAATTACAAAAATTACAAAAATTACAAAAATTATAAAAATGACAAAAATTACAAAAATTACAAAAATTACAAAAATTACAAAAATTACAAAAATTACAAAAATTACAAAAATGACAAAAATGACAAAAATGACAAAAATGACAAAAATGACAAAAATTACAAAAATTACAAAAATCATAAAAATTACAAAAATCATAAAAATTACAAAAATCATAAAAATTACAAAAATCATAAAAATTATAAAAATCAATACCCATTATGTTAAAAATGACCAATATTGAGATAAGTTTTTTAAAATTATTATAATTTTTTATATAAATAGAGTATAATAGGTATATGTATTATTAAAAATAGTAATACATATATTATTTAATAAAAAAGATTTATTATGATTATTTTAAAATTATGTAAGAAAATAATATTATAGATGTAATAATAATTATCAATTATAATACTGATAATATTAAGATCAAATATATATTAATTTTAATAAAATATGTAAATAATATTAAAATTAAAAAAAATAAAATAATACCTCATTTCTAAGAATTCCTATAACTCCGGAATCCCACACACCACAAGAAAATATTAAGCCTGGTGGTGTGTGTTGGAACGGCCCATACGCGTACTTTTAGTTTATAATTATTATTTTTAAAAGACCAGAGAGACCATAAATATATAAATAAATAATACTATAAGATGATTAAAAAATAGATGTAAAAATTATTAAACGAAAATTAAACGTTTGAAAAATATACTTAAAAAATACAAAATATGATATAAAATAATATTATACATCAATATTGAATCAGTATCGTAAATTTAAATAAAATAACAATAAATATGATCTTAAAATAATGTAAGATGTATGATGAAATCTAATAAAATAATAGTACTATGCCGAGATGTAAAAATAATAATGTGGGAATCCCGCAAAAATGGTGGGAAATTCCTCATTTTGAATACCAAAACCACCATTTTAACACCAAAAACTTAAAATTCGTTGAATTTTCGCTTAAAATTCGTTGAATTTACGTTGAATCCCGCATTTTCCACCATAAAATTGTGGTTTAAAATTTAAATTCAACGTAAATTCAACGTAAATTAAACGAATTTTAAGCGAAAATATTTTTCAAAAATGTTAAATATAAAATCATAAAAATACAAAAATTACAAAAATTACAAAAATTACAAAAATTACAAAAATTACAAAAATGACAAAAATGACAAAAATGACAAAAATTACAAAAATGACAAAAATGACAAAAATGACAAAAATGACAAAAATGACAAAAATGACAAAAATGACAAAAATGACAAAAATTACAAAAATTACAAAAATTACAAAAATGACAAAAATTACAAAAATGACAAAAATGACAAAAATGACAAAAATGACAAAAATGACAAAAATGACAAAAATGACAAAAATTACAAAAATTACAAAAATTACAAAAATGACAAAAATGACAAAAATGACAAAAATTACAAAAATTACAAAAATTACAAAAATTACAAAAATGACAAAAATGACAAAAATGACAAAAATTACAAAAATGACAAAAATTACAAAAATGACAAAAATGACAAAAATGACAAAAATTACAAAAATTATTGAAATTTTTGTTTAATGTTTAAAAAATGTTTAAAAAATGTTTAAAAAATGTTTAGAAAATGTTTAGAAAATGTTTAGAAAATGTTTAGAAAATGTTTAAAAAACGTTTAAAAAACGTTTAGTTTTTAAAAATAATATATTATATATATATAAAAATGGTTGAATATATATGTCAACGATGTAAAAAAGAATTTAATCATTTGGGAAATTATAATTTTCATATTAATCGAAAATATAAATGTAAAGAGAGTAAAGAGAGTAAAGAGTGCAATAATGTAATAAATAATGAAAAAAATAATGCAATAAATAATGAAACGAATAATATAATAAATAATGAAAAAGATAATGAAACAAATAATATAATAAATAATGTAATAGAACCAATTCAAGATGAACCAGTTTTTTTAACTAAACGACCTCCACGACCAAGAATCCAATCATCAATTCCTCCACCAACTTCACCACCAATTTCATCAACTCCACCAATTTCATCAATTCCTCTGTCATCAATTATTCCTCCAACGTCAAAGAATTTACCTGAAAAAGAAGAATTTATTTGTGATTATTGTGAAAAAAAATATTTAAGAAAAGATACTTTAACACGACATGAAAAAACATGTCAAATAAAAAAAGAAGAGATAAAAAGACTGGATGAAGGAGTTAAACGAGGAGATATGAGAATATTAAAACAACTTGCGGAAGCAAAAGAAAAAGAGGAAATAGAAAAAAAAGAAAAAGAAGAGAAAGAAAAATTAGAAATAAAATCAAAAAATACTCAATTAGCTGAAATCAAACCAAGAGGAACCGTAGCAAGATATATTGTAGATAATTATAAAGATGCTCCACCATTACAATATATGGGGTATAAATTAACAGAACAGGACATTCGAATAATGATGCATTGTGGAGCAGTAAAAGGATTATGCGCAATTATTGAAAAAATTTATATATGTGGAATTCTTGCGAATAATAGAAGTCTATGGTGTACTGATATGAGCAGGTCAAAATATTATATTAAAATGGCATGTGAAGACGGTTCAAAATGGATATTAGAACAATATGGATTAGCAGTGATAACACCTTGTATTAAGGATATATCAAGTCAAGTAACATCATATTATGTAGCTAAGTATGGAACTACGACTAGAAAAACTAATGAAGAATTATTTGATATGAATAAATTAAATATATTGATGCAAGGATTAAATGCGGATGACACGGATAGAAAAGTAATGCAAGAACTTGCAGGTAAATGTACACTTGATGCATATGTTGAAATTGATAAGAATATGATTGATGATATGAAAAAAAGTAATAATTTAATGGAACGACGAGAGATTGATGATGATAATGATATTTAATTTTTATAAATATATAAATAATTATAAAAAAATGAAATTTGAAGTTCATGAAGAATAAAGTTTTATAATAAAGAATAAAATAATATAAATGTCAGTAAAAGCATATAAGATATTTGGTCCAGATTGGAAATGTCGAGATTTCCAGTACAAAGTAGGAGAGACATATGAAGAGCCAGAAAGTGATATACAATTATGTAAGAAAGGATTTCATGCATCACAATCGTTTATGCATGCATCAGAATATTATAAAATAAACGAAACGAATAAATATGCGGAAGTAGAATTAAGTGGGAAGATAATAGAGAAAAAGAATGATAAATATGTATCGAGTAAAATAAGAATCATAAGAGAGATATCATATAATGAAGTGATTAAAATGTGTAATGGCGAATATAATTGTAAAGATACGAAAAAATATGTTAAAGATGGCAAAATAGTTGGAGAAGATTATATGATAAATGGAAAATATCATCGCTCAGAAGGTCCAGCAATAATAAGTTATAATGCCGATGGTAAAATAATTCAAGAAGAGTATAGGATAAATGGAAAATATCATCGCTCAGAAGGTCCAGCAATAATAAGTTATAATGCCGATGGTAAAATAATTCGAGAAGAGTATTATACATATGGAAAAAGAAATCGCTCGGAAGGTCCAGCAATAATAAGTTATAATGCAGATGATGATTTTGAGGATGATACAATAATTCACGAGTATTATACAGATGGAAAACTGAATCGCTCGGAAGGTCCAGCTCGTATTGTGTATAATACCGTTGGTCATATAATTGAAGAAGAGTATTATCCAGATAGAGAATATCATCGCGTCGATGGTTCAGCTGGAATTTTGTATGAAGATGGCGAAATAGTTTTAGAAGAGTATTGTGTAAATGGAAAATATCATCGCGTCGATGGTCCAGCAGTGATTGAGTATAAAGATGACAAAATAGTTTTTGAAGCGTATTTGATAAATGGAGAATATCATCGCGGCGATGGTCCAGCTTGTATTTGGTATAAAGATGGCAAAATAGTTTTCGAAGAGTATTATGAAAATGGAATCGAACAATAAAAATAAATTTAATATATTTAAAAAATAATAATAAATTAATTGTATTTAATTAAAAAGAATAAATAAAATAACAAAAAAAATGAAATTTGAAGTTCATGAAGAATAAAGTTTTATAATAAAGAATAAAATAATATAAATGTCAGTAAAAGCATATAAGATATTTGGTCCAGATTGGACATGTCGAAATTTCCAGTACAAAGTAGGTGAGACATATGAAGAGCCAGAAAGTGATATACAATTATGTGAGAAAGGATTTCATGCATCACCATCGTTTATGCATGCATCAGAATATTACAGAATAAACGAAATGAATAAATATGCTGAAGTAGAATTAAGTGGAAAGATAATAGAGGAAAAGAATGATAAATATGTATCGAGTAAAATAAGAATCATAAGAGAGATATCATATAATGAAGTGATTAAAATGTGTAATGGCGAATGTAATATAAGAACTGATATAAAAATATATTTTAAAGATGGAAAATACCATTGTGAGAATGGTCCAGCTGCGATTGAGTATAAAGATTGCAAAATAGTTCGAGAAGAGTATTATGTAAATGGAAAATGTCATCGTGTCGAAGGTCCAGCTATAATTTATTATGAAGATGGCGAAATAGATCAAGAAGAGTATTATGTAAATGGAGAACTACATCGCTTAGAAGGTCCAGCTATAATTAAGTATGAAGATGGCAAAATAGTTTGTGAAGGATATTATACAAATGGACATCCGCATTGTGAGAATGGTCCAGCTATTATTTATTATAAAGATGGCAAAATAGTTTGTGAAGGATATTATACAAATGGACATCCGCATTGTGAGAATGGTCCAGCTATTATTTATTATAAAGATGGCAAAATAGTTTGTGAAGAGTATTATGTAAATGGAGTGAAGCATCGTGAGAATGGTCCAGCTAAGATTTGGTATGATGAATATGGCAAAATGTTTCGAAAAGAGTATTGGATAAATGGAAAAAGTTGTATAAAAATTTATCAAAGGCTGAAGAATGCAATATTTTCCAATAACTACTAAAGTAGTTGTGTCACTAGTACACATTATCCATTGGTTGGGAAAACAATATCAAGTTTTAGAACAGAAAAAACTAACGGTTATTTCACAAAATATGTTATAGCTAGTCCAAATAAAATTTAGACTAGCTATAATTAGAAAAGAAATAAAACAGATGAAAAATGAACTTAAAAATATAATTTGTGCCGTAATTTTTCTATTACATACATACTTAAAGAGAATTATTCTTAAGTAGTAATGAGAAATAAATAACAATAAAATGAAAATTACAGAAATATAATCGAATTTGTGCCGTAATTTTTCTATTACATACATACTTAAAGAGAAT
>Ga0209000_1000924_pt1 | contig 21601 bp, 16 predicted proteins | sample RifGroD2_FD_183998 | JGI IMG/M metagenome (GOLD analysis project Ga0209000, IMG submission 183998) | Groundwater microbial communities from Rifle, Colorado, USA - Groundwater D2 (SPAdes) (version 2) | ecosystem: Environmental > Aquatic > Deep subsurface > Groundwater | place: Rifle, Colorado... | reverse complement strand
GGGATGGCACTTTACTGGATTCCGGCGCGACTGTGAATATATTTGCCCAAAAGTTAACAAAGCGCCCAGGTTAAACGTAATACTGTTCACTTAACCGTTCGTGGTGAGCTTGTCGAACCACCAGCTTCACATCCAGAGCCCTTCGACAAGCTCTCAATGAACAGCTTTTTATCTCTAATTTTATCAATAGGTTGCGAAATTGAAAAAATCGCCAAACAGCAGCCAAACAGCTTGTAAATCTGTTCATTACTCACGCCTTGCCTCGCGGATGCGGGGCTTACTTGGCTCAGGGCGAACGGAATTTTTCTTAAGTGAACAGCATTGAGGTTAAACGGGGTGCTGCTGATGGCATAGATGGGCTCTTATTCAAAATTTTCAATCAATAGCGAAATATTGTAGGGTGCATTCCATCATTGCCATTGGTGCATGGAATGCACCCTACATAGTTATTGCCGCTTTGAAAGATAATCAGTGGCCGGCGGAAAATTTTCCGCAGCTTTATGGCTGCGGGCTGGATTCCCAGTTTTCAAACAGGCGTTGCGGTTGCCTGGGCGGCTCCTCCGAATGGTCTGCGCTCCCTTCAGGGTGCGGCTCAACCACAAGAAATTCCCCGGCATCGCTGTGATATTGCATCAATGTTCCATTTCCCATGTCGAAATACCAGCCATGCAGCGCCAGCTTGCCCTCGTTGACGCGCCGGCTGATCCAGGGGTAGGACATCAGGTTTTCCAGTGACTTGAGGATGGACGCCTGCTCGCAGGCGCGCGTCTGGATTTCCTGCGATTTTCCCGGCAACTCCTTCAACACCTGCTGCCGCGCATCCGCAGCGATCCCGAGCCATTTTGCGATGAGTAGCTCCTCGTCGCAATCGGGCAACTTGTTCTCCATCAACGCGCGGATACCGCCACATCTGGCATGGCCCATGACGATTACATGTTCCACTCCCAGGTTGCATATCGCAAACGCGATCGCGGAAGTGGTGCCGGCATAGGAAGCCGCCTGGATGTGCGGTGGAACGAGGTTGGCGACATTGCGTACCACGAACATGTCGCCGGGCGCGCTGTCGGTCAGCACCCCGGGGTCGCAGCGCGAATCGCAACAGGCCACCACCAGTGCCCTTGGGCGCTGGCCTTCGGTAATCAACCGGTCGAACAGCTCCGGATTACGATCGAAGTAATGATGCTGGAAGCGCCTGAAGCCCTTCAGGAATATATTAACGTCGCTCATAATTTTGTGTCATAGATGAATGATGTGCATGAGCCGGCAATCAGCACTGCGGAATCGCAGTGCTGACCGTAACGGGGTCACATATGGGCAGGGCGCGCTGCCCTTCCGTAAACAACCGGTCGAACAGCACGCCCTGAATAACAATACGAAAAACTAAGCAGTAATACTGCTCAAAAACACTTACATATCTACTGGTTTATGCTGATCGTATCTGTCGGTTTCCATATACTTCAAACGCTTGGTGCGCACAATCTGGTATGCGCGTGTCACATAGCCGAACGGCATGCTCCAGATATGCACCAGACGGGTGAACGGGAATATCAGGAACACCGTCATACCGGCTAACACGTGCAGCTTGAAGATGGTATCGACCCCTTCCAGGTATTGCGGGTTTGGGTACAGGTAAACAATGCTCTGTATCCATTCCGCCATGGCTGTCACCACACGCGGGTCGCCGTGACCAGCATGGCCCATGGATACCGGGATGGTCAGCAGGCCAAGAATCAGCGTAAACATTACCCAGAAAATGGTAAATTTGTCTGCGGAGCGGCTGGTAAGCGAAATGCGCGGATTAAAGAATCTCCTAAAAAACAGGATAGTGCCGCCAAACAACGCAGCAAGGCCAAAGATGGTGCCTGCGGTGATGGCGATCCACTGATGCGACATGTCATCCACGAGCAGCTGGAATATCCAATGTGGCGTCAACAATCCCACGAAGTGGCCGCCGAAAATCGCGAGCACACCAAAATGGAAGAAGTTGCTTGCCAGACGCATATAGCCTTTGGATAGCAGTTGGCTGGAATCGCTTTTCCAGCCGTATTGCTCACGGTCGAAGCGCAACCAGCTGCCGATGATAAATACCGTCAGGCAGACATACGGGTACACGCCGAACAGCAGGTTATGTATACTAAAAACGTTCTCATGCATTTCATTCTCCTTAAGTTTAAGCAGCCAGACGAGTCAACGTAGCCCGACTCTCGATGATAGAAAGTGGCGCAGCGTAGGGACTATTAGCCTTGGTCAAATTATCAATCAATATATTCAGCACCTTGTTGACATCGGACAGGAACACCATCGCCTCATTTTCTTCCAGATGAGAAGCAAATTCCAGAAGCAATGGCAGGTAGTCCGGCAACTCATTAGTCACCGTTGTTACGCCATACTCCTTAAACATTTCCCCCAGGTCGATCAGCGCCGGACCACGCTCCCTGTCGCTTTCATCACCGAATAAATGGTGTGTCAGGTGCAGGCTGTGCTCCGGAGTGCTATCAAAAGTTCGCACATAGTAGGCCTGAAGTTCAGTCAGCGGCATGCTTACCAGGTAGTCAAGAAACTTCCGCAAGGCCACCTTTTCCGCTGCATCAATTTCCGTGCTGTCATTGAGTATCGTGCGGATTTCCGGCAGGCTATCAATCAACTCCTCTTCCGGATATTCCAGCAGCACTGATAATATTTTATAAATTTGCATGACTTTCCCCTTAACGGTCGCCCGTGATTGCACCGTCACCCACGTATGGAGCCATTTCCCTTGGTTCCATGGATTCCTTGCGGCGGCGCGGGAATAGCGTGACCTTGCTGACACCGGTCGAAGAATCATTGCCGAAGGTGAAGCCGTTCTGACCCTGGAAGCCGTGGGAATCGTCCAGGCGCTCTTCCTCGTGACCGGTAGGAATAACGAAACGGTCTTCGTAGTTGGCAATTGCGAGGTAGCGGTACATATCCTGCGCCATTTCCTCGGTCATACCCGCAGCCTCGAGAGCCTTGGTGTTGACTACGCCTTCCACACGCTTCATGCGCTGGTAACTGCGCATCGCGATCATGCGATTCAATGCCAGCACGATTGGCGCTTCCTTGCCGGCAGTCATCAGGTTGGCCAAATATTTGACCGGCAGGCGCATCTCGCCAGACATCGGAATCACACCATCAGGCATGGTTTTCAGCTTGCCCTGATCGATCGCGTTGGCTACTGGAGACAACGGCGGAACATACCAAACCATCGGCAACGTACGGAATTCAGGATGCAGCGGGAAGGCAATCTTCCAGTCAATGGCCATCTTGTAGACAGGCGATTTCTGCGCCGCAATGATCCAGTCATCGTTGATACCTTCCGCCCGTGCAGCGGCAATCACTTTCGGATCGTTGGGGTTAAGGAAGATACTGCACTGCGCTTCATACAGGTCCTGCTCGTTGGTAACGCCGGCCAACTCGGAAATACGGTCTGCGTCATAAAGAATGATGCCGTTGTAGCGGATACGACCGACGCAGGTTTCGGAACAAATTGTTGCCAGGCCGTTTTCAACGCGCGGGTAGCAGGCGATGCACTTTTCGGCCTTACCGGATTCCCAGTTGTAGTACACCTTCTTGTACGGGCATGAGCTCATGCACATACGCCAGCCGCGGCATTTGTCCTGATCGACCAGCACGATGCCGTCTTCTTCACGCTTGTAGAGCGAGCCGGACGGGCAGGAAGCCACGCAGGCAGGGTTCAGACAGTGATTGCAGATACGCGGCAAGTACATATGGAAGGTTTTCTCGAACTGGCCATAGATATCCCTGCCAACGCCATCCATGTTCTTGTCCACGCTGCGATCGGACCACTCCCCTCCCATCATGTCTTCCCAGTTTGGGCCCCATTGGATTTTTTCAATGGATTCACCGGTAATCTGCGAGAGCGGGCGAGCAGTAGGCGTTGCCTCGGACAGCGGCGCGTTTTGCAGGCGCGCATAGTTATAGGTGAACGGCTCGTAGTAATCGTCGATCTGCGGCAAGTCCGGGTTGGAGAAGATGTTCAGCAGCTTCGATGCGCGCCCGCCGGACTTGAGCTCCAGCTTGCCGTTGACCAGCGTCCAGCCGCCCCGCCATTTTTCCTGGTTTTCCCAGTTTTTTGGATAGCCGATACCGGGCTTGGATTCGACGTTATTGAACCAGACATATTCCACACCCTTGCGGTTGGTCCACGTGTTTTTGCACGTTACGGAACAAGTGTGGCAACCAATACACTTGTCCAGGTTAAAGATGAATGCGAATTGTGCACGTACTTTCATGAGTTTCTCCTAGTTATCCTATTTCACGAGACGATCAGCGCTTGCCGATTCCGACCGGGTTGCGTTGAGCTTCCCGTTCAGGGGTAAGCGGCGCCTCCAACCACTTGATATCCTGCTCCTCAACCTTGTGCATGATGATCTCGGTATCGCGGTTGCATCCCACCGTGCCGTAGTAATTAAAGCTATAGGCCAGTTGCACATAGCCGCCTACCATGTTGGTCGGTTTCATGATAATGCGGGTCGTCGCATTGTGGGTACCGCCGCGTTTGTTGGTGGTAACCGATCCCGGATTATTTATGTGCATCTCCTGGGAATGATGCATCACCGATGTACCGCGCGGAATGCGCTGCGAAAGCACCACACGACACATGGAGGTGCCATTGCTGTTGACCAGCTCCACCCAATCGTTGTCCTTGAGGCCGATCTGCTTGGCGTCAATTTCGGAAACCCAGATATGCGGTCCGCCGCGGAACAGCGTCAGCATGCGCAACGTATCCTGATAGCTCGAGTGGATACCCCACTTGCCATGCGGCGTGAGCATCCTGAGCTTGAGATGCGGTTTCTTCAGGATTTGTGCCGGCACGTTCTTGAATGACTTCAGATCCTGAGGCGGACGGAAGGTACAGAAAGTCTCGCCGAAGTCCTGGAACCACTCGTGATCCTGGTAGAAATGGGCACGACCGGTCAGGGTACGGAACGGAATATGCTCATGAATGTTGGTGTAGCAAGAGGTATAGGACACATGCTCGGATTCAATGCCGGACCAGGTTGGTGCAGTAATGATCTTGCGCGGTTGAACCTGGATATCGCGGAAGGTGATCTTATCCTCCTGACGGGCAGCATACAAATGGTGATGTGAGATGCCGGTTTTCTTGGACAACGCAGACCACGACTTATGCGCCACTTCGCCGCAGGTTTCAGGTGCCATACGCATGATTGAATCGCACACGTAGATATCTTCTTCCAGGGACGGCATGCCATAGGAAACGCCGGGTACTCTCACTGTGTAATTGCACAGTTTGAGTTCCTCGTATTCCGCTTCGGTGTTCCAGTCGAGTCCCTTGACGTTATTGCCCAGCGTTACCATCAACGGGCCGATCGCGATGTATTTGTTGTAGATACTGCCATAGTCACGCTCCACCAGCTTGAGCAACGACATGGTCTTGCCCGGGATCGGCTCGCACTCTCCCTTGTGCCACTCTTTTACCTGGCCAAACGGCTGCGCCATTTCGAGCGGCGAATCGTGTTGCATCGGAAAGGCAACGATATCCTTGCGCGTGCCGAGATGCTTCGCGGCAATACCCGAGAACACCCTGGCGAGTTCCTTGAAAATCTGCCAGTCGGATTTGGATTCCCAGCCCGGTGATACTGCTTCCGACAGCGGATGAATAAAGGGGTGCATATCCGTAGTGTTGAGGTCGTTCTTCTCGTACCAGGTTGCAGTCGGCAATACGATGTCCGAGTAAGCGCCGGTGGAGTTGAGGCGGAAGTTGATATCCACAAACAGATCCAGCTTGCCAGCAGGACCCTCATCATGCCATTTGATCAACTTATTGTGGTTTCCGTCCCCACCCTCCTGCAATACGTTGTTTTGCGCACCCAGCAGGTGTTTCAGGAAGTACTGCTGCCCCTTACCCGAAGTGCCGATCAGGTTACCGCGCCACACGAAGATATTGCGCGGCCAGTTGATTTCAGCGTCCGGATCGGCGAAGGAGATATCCATTGTGCCGGACTTGAGTTTCCCGATAACGTGCTTGCCGATGCTGGCCTCGTCGGTTGCGCCGGCTTTTATGGCTTCATCCACCAGATCGAGCGGATTAGCGTTCCATTGCGGAAAGCCCGGCAACCAGCCCATGCGAACCGCCGAGACGTTATAGTCGGCGATCGAATAGCCCTCTTTTGCGTTCTTGTTCCTGCCGGCAGGCGATGTGATATCTTCCGCCTTGAGAGTTTCGTAGCGCCACTGATCGGTATGGAAATACCAGTAGGAAGTGGAATTCATGTGGCGCGGCGGACGATGCCAGTCAAGCGCGAAGGCAATCGGTGCCCAGCCGGCTTGCGGACGCAGTTTTTCCTGCCCCACATAGTGCGCCCAGCCGCCGCCCGATTGACCGACGCAGCCACAGATATGCAGCAGGTTCATGACGCTCCGGTACGTCATGTCGTTGTGATACCAGTGGTTAATTGCCGCCCCCATGATTACCATGGATTTGCCGTGGGTTTGCGAGGCGTTCATCGCAAATTCACGCCCGGTGCGTTCCAGATCCATGGCCTTGACATTACAGACCTTGGCTGCCCATGCCGGTGTATAGGCCACGTTGGCATCGTTATAGTCTTTGGCGACATTGCCGCCGCCCAAGCCACGGTCGATACCGTATTGCGCAACCTGCATGTCGAACACGGAGGTGACCAATGCCTCTTCACCGTTGGCCAGCTTCAGCTTGCGCACCGGCACGTTGCGGAACAACAATTCGTCTTCGCCTGGCGTGAAGTGCGGGAAGCCGACTGATACGATTGCATCCTTGCTGTCGATACAGGTCAGTTCGGCGAGAATTTCCTGCTGGTTGGCGGCATTCTTCGGCAGCAAGTTCCATCTGCCTTCCTCGCCCCAGCGGAAGCCGATGGAGCCGTTCGGCGCGACATATGCCTTGGTCTTTTCGTCATAAACGATGGTTTTCCATTCTGGGTTGTTGGTTTCGCCCAGATTGCCCGTAAAGTCGGCAGCATTCAGGCAGCGGTCAGATACATAGGCGTCACCTTGCTTGCGCAAGGTCACCTGGATCGGCAGGTCGGTGTACTTGCGGGCGTATTCCTGGAAATACGGGTCCTGTTTATCGATGTAAAACTCTTTCAGCGCAACATGCCCCATCGCCAGGAAGGCGGCTGTATCGCAGCCGGGGTTGACCGGCATCCACAGGTCGGCAAGCTTGACATGTTCGCCGTAGTCCGGGCTCATCGCAATGATTTTGGTGCCGTTATAACGTGCCTCGACGGCGAAATGGGCATCCGGCGTGCGCGTGGTCGGCAGGCTGGAGCCGGTGACGATGATGTAGGTGGAGTTGTACCAATCGGCCGATTCCGGCACGTCGGTCTGTTCGCCCCAGGTTTGCGGGGAGGCTGCCGGCAAGTCGCAGTACCAGTCGTAAAACGAACCGCAGACACCACCGATCAGGGAAAGATAGCGCGCACCGGATGCGTAAGAAATTTGCGACATCGCCGGGATCGGCGAGAAGCCGAAAATACGATCCGGGCCCCATTTTTTGATGGTGTAAATATTGGCGGCGGCAATGATTTCGTTGACTTCGTCCCATTTGGTGCGGACAAAACCGCCGAGCCCGCGTACGCCGACGTATGACAAGCGTTTCTTCGGGTCAGCCTGAATTGCGGCCCATGCTTCCACCGGATCCTTGCCGGTTTTACGCTCGGCGCGATACAGGTCGAGCAGGCGGCCGCGGATCAGCGGATGCTTGATCCGGTGCGGGCTGTACAGGTACCAGGAGAAGGAAGCACCGCGCTGGCAACCGCGCGGTTCATGGTTAGGCAAATCCTCGCGGGTACGCGGATAGTCGGTTTGCTGCATCTCGTAAGCCACCAGACCGTTCTTGACAAAAATTCTCCACGAACAGCCGCCGGTACAGTTCACACCGTGTGTGGAGCGCACGACCTTGTCATGCGACCAACGCCCGCGATAAGCAGATTCCCACTGGCGATCCTCGTTAGTGACGATGCCATGGCCATTGGAGAAAGACTCTTTGTCCTTGCTGCCTACAAAATACTTCAATCGATCGAGAAAGTGACTCATGTTTTTTTCTGCTCCTGTATAAAGAATTTATTCAAACTTTCCAGTTCAGGGTTTTCTGTTCTCAAGCCCGTAACCAGCCATCATTTGCGGGTCGCGCCGCAGCGCGGCCAACCCGCCCTACATAAGCCCTTTACGGGTTCTTGATCTCAGCGCCGCTACGCAAGTAAAACCACCAGTTCAGAACCAGGCATAAAGCGTAGAACACTGCGAATCCATACATGGCCATTTCCGGCGTACCAGCCTTGATCTGCCCGCCGATCACCACCGGCGCGATGAACGCGCCGTAGGCGGCAGCAGCGGAAGTCCAGCCGAGTACCGGGCCGGCCTGGGCACGGTCGAAAATCACGCCCACGGTGCGGAAGGTGGAACCGTTACCCACACCCGATGCGGCAAACAACACCACGAACAGCACCATGAAGATCATGAAATATTCTTCCGGAGTCGCCGACTTGTAGGCCAGCATCATCACGTAACCAGCTGCCGCGGAGGCCACCACCATCACCGCCGAGATGACCTGGGTGACGATGGAACCGCCGACCTTGTCGGAAATCCAGCCGCCCACCGGGCGGATCAACGCGCCGATAAACGGCCCGATCCAGGCATAGGTCAGCGCGGAAGGTGCATTGGGGTTCTTCAGGGTATGCGCCATCAAACCGGTGGCCGGATCGATCACATGCTGCACGCCGAAGATCACCGTGATGGACAGCGGCAAGGCCATCGAGAAACCGATGAAAGATCCGAAGGTGAGCAAATACAGCACGGTCAAGGACCAGGTATGCTTGTTGCTGAAAATAGCGAACTGCTTGTTGATGCCGGCCTTCATCTCGCCGAACGCCGCAAGCTTCATCACGAACAACATGGAGACCATGATCAGCGGCAACGCCACCCACATGTTAAGCACGCCGAGACCGGTCGGTGCCGGAAGGTACAGGTAGAGACCGACAATGCCGACGATGCAGGTCAGCAGCCACAGGTACAGGATCTTGGCGAAACCGGCCAGCGTGCCGCCATAGTTGGGCGACAGCGGCAGCAGGTTGTTCATGCCGAAGAAGCCGATAAAGGCCAGCGGAATCAGCGCCAGCAGCCAGACGAATCCGGCGTTCTGAATAAAAGTTGGGGTACCGGCCAGAATCTTGCCCATGATCCAGCCGGAGTCCTTGACCAGGGTCATCGGGTCACCCGCCATCGCGCCAAAAAGACCGGCGGTCATCACCAGCGGGATCAGAATCTGCATCGTGGTCACGCCGAAATTGCCCAGCCCGGCATTGAGCCCCAACGCGGTGCCCTGCAGGCGCTTCGGGTAGAAGCCGCTGATGTTGGACATCGAACAGGCGAAATTGCCGCCGCCGATACCGGACAGGAACGCCAACATCTGGAACACCCATAGCGGCGTGGTCTTATCCTGCAACGCGATGCCCGCCCCGATGGCCGGAATCATCAACAGCGCGGTGGTCAGAAAGACCGTGTTGCGCCCGCCGCTGAGGCGGATGAAGAACGACGCGGGGATACGGAAGGTCGCGCCCATCAGCCCGGAGATGGCGGTCAGCGTGAACAGCTCTGCCGGCTTGAAGGGAAAGCCGAGGTTGATCATCTGCACCGTGATGATGCCCCACATCAACCAGATTGCAAAACCAAGCAGCAGGCTCGGGATCGAAATCCACAGGTTGCGGCTGGCGATTTTCTTGCCCTTCGATTCCCAGAAGGCATTGTCCTCGACATCCCACTTCTCGATGTCGGCGGAACTGTAGACAGCCGAGCCTTCTGCGCCCGCCGCCCCGCGTTGTTCTTTCTTGTTTGCCATGACTCAAATTCTCCTTTTATTGAAATTCGGCAGCCGTTTACTCAAGTATGTCTACTAAATTTTTTTTATCGCCCGCCGCCTTGTCGAGCGTCCGCACCTCGGTCCAGTACATCCACATCAGCGAGACCCATACGATGCCGAACATCAGCATGAAGGAGGAGGAGCGGATACCCGTCAGATCCACCAGCGCGCCGAACATGATCGGCAGCAAAAACCCGCCCATGCCGCCGGCCAGCCCCACGATGCCGGAAATCACACCGATGTTGCTCGGGTAATCATCGGAGATGTATTTGAATACCGACGCCTTGCCTATCGCAAAGGCGATGCCCAGGGTGAACATGATGACGGTGAAGGTGGTCGCGTCGAGCCCCACATTAAAAGTGGCCGGACCGGTCACGGTCTTGATGGTGAATTCGGCGTGCGGGAAGGACAGGACAAACAGGCAGACCATCGACACCAGCATCACCCACCAGGTGATGGTATGCGCGCCGAACCGGTCGGAGAAATAGCCGCCCAGCGCGCGCAGCACGCCTCCCGGTATGCTGAATGCGGCAGCCAGCAAAGCCGCCGTCTTGAGGTCGAAACCGTATTCGCTGATGTAATACTTGGTCATCCACAGCGCCAGCGCCACATAGCCGCCGAACACGATCGAGTAATACTGGCAGTATTTCCATACCGTGGGGTCTTTGAGCACCGCGAGCTGCTCGCGGATCGTCACGCTCTTGCCCGCGACGTGAGACGGGTCGGTAAAGGTAAAGAACCAGAATGCGATTGCGGTGACCAGCATCAGCACCGCATAAACCTGCGGCACCATCGTCCAGCCGTAGGCCACCACAATCAGCGGCGCCACCAGTTTGGTCACCGCCGCGCCGGTGTTGCCCGCGCCAAAGATGCCCATCGCCAGGCCTTGCTGGTTCTTCGGGAACCAGCGCGCGCAGTAGGCGATACCCACCGTAAACGAACCGCCGGCCACGCCGACGAACAGGCCGGTGACCAGATATTGCCAATACTCGGTGCAGAAGGAGATCAGGTAAATCGGAATGACGGTGGAAATCATGATCACGAAGAACACGATGCGCCCGCCGAACTTGTCGGTCAGCATGCCGAGCGGCAGGCGGATCAGCGATCCGGTGAGAACCGGCATGGCGATCAGCAGGCCGAACTGGGTCTCGTTCAGCCCCAGCGTCTGCTTGATCGGGATACCGATCACCGCAAACATCATCCAGATCATGAAACACACCGTGAATGCCAGTGTGCTCATGATTACTACCGACCAGGCCTTGTATTTTTGCGATGCCACGGTGATTCCCCTTTGGGGTTTAACGTATGCCGGAAGAATAGGCTTGCATGGATAGCGTGCCCATTCTTCCGAAGTACAAGCCGGGAGAGGAAAAAGAACTAGTTCTTTCGGGTAAGCAGGAGGTTTTGAAGATTGGATGAAACGGAATAGTCGTTCCCGCACGCAGCCAGCAACTTGGCTGGCGTTTTTTCCGGCTTGGTGGAATGGCCAGTTGTTTCAACCAAAACGCAGTTGAAACTTGCAGGAGCGCGCCCTGCGCGCGACCAGACGGCTCGCGCGCAGGGCGCGCTCCTACAGGGGGTCGCCCAGAAGGTGAGTGGCATCAAAGATGCAGGAATCAATCATCACGCGGGCTTGCATAAAGATGCAAACGGTCAACTGCAGTTTTCAGGTTCAACTGAGCGTGGGGACGAGAAACAAGCGGATTAGAGAGTGACGCGGCCTCGCTACGCGAGTTTTACGCTAAATGAGGCCATGCTCCACCGCATATACGGCAGCCTGCACGCGTTTGGCGATGTTGAGCTTGCGCAGGATGCCCTGCACATGAATCTTGATGGTGGATTCCGACAGGTTGAGCACGCGGGCGATTTCCTTGTTGCTGGCGCCGTGGGCGAGCATGACGATGATTTCCCGTTCGCGCGGCGAGAGCTTGCCCGGATTGATATCCGTCACGGCGGCACTCTCCCTGGGCGGAGCACGCAGGGAATCCGCCAGCTTGTGGGCCATTTGCGGTGACATCACCGATTCGCCGTGCGCTGCGCGCCGGATCGACTCCAGCAGGAACTCGGTATCGATGTTTTTCAGCAGGTAGCCGCGTGCCCCGGCACGCAGCGTTTCCAGCAGGTCTTCGGCATCTTCCGAAACGGTGAGCATGACAACTTGCGTTTCCGGCACATCTTCCACCAGCACGCGCAGGGCTTCCAGCCCGCTGGTGCCCGGCATATGCAGGTCGAGCAGCACCACATCGGGCTTGAGCTGCTTGGCGCGCTTGATACCTTCCAGCCCGTCACCGGCCTCGCCCACCACCTCGAATCCCTCATGCCGCTGCAAGGCCAGCTTGATGCCGCTGCGCAGCAGCGTGTGGTCGTCAACGATCAAAATGCGTATCGGTTTCATACTTCAGAGTTTCTCCTGTGCGGCAGGACAAGGCGCACCCGCGTGCCCTGCCCGGGTTCCGATTCCAGCACCAACTCGGCGCCGATGCGGTGCGCCCGCTCGCGCATGATGCTCAACCCCACATGAGTATCGCCGGCATCATGTGCGGAATCGAAGCCGATGCCGTTGTCATTGATATAGAGCGCGCATTCTCCGTCACAGACAAGCTCCACGTCAACGCGGCTTGCCTTGGCATGTTTGCGTACATTGGAAAGCGATTCCTGCACGATGTGCATCGCCTGCAACACATGCTCCGGCGGCAGGTCGGGCACCGTCCCGCGATGCGAGAAGACAGTACCAATACCGGTTTGCCCCTCGAATTTTTCCAGCGCGCTGCGCACGGCAGTTTCCAGATCCGCGTTGCCGACGCGGGTGCGGAAATGCACCAGCAACTCGCGCACATCGTCATAGCATTCCTGCACCCCTTCGCGTATCTGCTCCAGACCCTGCAATGCGGTGGTTGTCTGTCCCTGTTGCAGATCGTTGCGCAACAGCTGTACCTGGATATTCAGGAAGGCGAGCGACTGGGCGATACTGTCGTGCAGTTCCTGCGCCAGCAGGTTGCGTTCCTCCGATACCGCCATTTCCTTTTCACGCGCGACGAGCCGCTGGTTTTCAATGGCGATGCCGAGATGTTGCCCCACCGACTCCAGCAGACGGATTTCCGACGGCGGCAAGATGCGCGGGGTGTCGAAGAACAGGTTGAGCATGCCCATCACCCGCTGCTTGGAGCGGATCGGAACCGCCACCACCGCCTGAAAACCATCCTGTTTGCAAGCATGCATCAGCATCGGCTGCGATATAGAGGAAAAATCCGAACTGACCGCAATGCCATCCCGCGCCACCTCGCCACACAGACAGTTACCGACGGCGATACAACGCTCCTCGGCAAGGAATGTTTTTGAGACTCCGCGTGAGGCGACGATTTGCATTTGCTCTCCCTTGTCGTCGACCAGGCGAACCACGCCGTCGCGCGCGCCGATCAGGGCAGACAGCTTATCCAGCACGATACCGCACAGGGGTTCCGTTGCGGTCGAGGAATTAAGGAATGCCGCCACATCGTAGAGCGCCGCGAGTTCGCGGTTCTTCATCTCAACGCTGCGGGATTTCTCTTCCACCCGCTGTTCCAGCGTGGCGTAAAGATCCTGCAACTTGTCGGCCATCTGGTTGAATCCCTCGGCCAGTTCGCCGAATTCGTCCCGCTTGGTGAACTGCAGACGCACACTGAAATCCGCCTTGCCCATGCGCTGAATACCCTCCCGCAAGCGGTTGACAGGGCGCACCACCATCAGCGAAAACAGGCTCATCAGCAACACCGTGCCGATAAACGCCAGGCTCACCAGCCCGATCTGGAAGGAACGCAGCAGCATGGTGGCGCGGGCATTGCTGGTTTCCACCATCTCTACCAGGCCGTTTACGTTGCCGACGAAACTTTCCACGACGGGCCGGTACTCCGCCATCATTCTTTCCTGTTCCGACCGTTGTGGGGTGTCGAGTATGCGCTGGATGCGGGGCCTGATATCGTCCTGCCAGAGTTGGTGCAATTTGCTCATCTGGGCACGCACCTCCTTGTCCTTGGGCAGCGAAAGCGGCCGCCGCGGATCACCGCGGTCAAGATCGGACAGGACTTTCTCGAATTGCGCGACCTTCGCTTCGATATCGCGCCGCAACTCGACAGAAGGTTGCTGCACCTGCTGGGCAAGCAGGAAAGCGATATGATACGAACGCATGCGCTCGCTGCCGGCATCGTTAATCGCCGCGGCGCCGCCTTCCAGCCGCCAGGACACATACAGCGTCGAACTGATGGCGACCAAGGCAATGAGGAAATAGAACACCAGCAGGCCGGTGATTTTTTCCTGGAGTTTCAATACTGCAACCATGTGAGTCTCTTGGCGATTCTTGTAAAGTGGATTGGCGCTGCCCGAGTAAGAAATCTTAACTGCAGCGCGGATTGTTGCTTGGCAAAATGCTAACCGGCCTTACCATCCGCACGCGGCCGCCAACAGAACGGCAGGTAGCGCGACGCCCACGGCACAAAGCACGCCAGCCAGGCCGCAGCCGCGGCAATATACAGCCAATGCATGGCCTGCATCGGAAGCATGTCCGCCAGCACGCGCAGCAATGCGGCAAGCTGCATTCCGGCAAACATCAGCTTGACCTTGGTATCCGCCCGCATCGGCAGGCCGGAATGCCCCAGCGTGACGCGTGTGCCCATGCCGATCAGCAGCGTCGCAAAACAACCGATGGTCAGCGCGTGCAGCGGCGCAAGCCCCCAGATGAACATCTGGCCGTGGCTGAGGAATGACGCGAAACTTTGCACGGCGAACAGCAGCATGGCAATGCCCAGCCACGCAAAGCCGATATGCAGCACGCCGAGCATCGGGATGCTCAGGCTGCGGCGCAGCCCCCAGACATAGGTCAAATACAAGGCCGCAGCCGCCAGCGGCGCGTCACATAACCATAGCCAGGCGGCGGCATCGGCGAGCTGTAGCAGGCCGTGCATCACGCTGGCCGCCAGCATGGTCCACCATGCCCAGAGCGGGCGCGTCACGAGATGCTGCGGCAGCGCGGTGCTGGTGAAGAAGGGGATCATGCGGTGCGCGACGCTGGCGAATACCGGCAGCAGGAAAAACCACAGCCCGCCTTGTATGGCGAAGCGCAGCCAGGCCATGTTATCGCTCCCTAGCCAGACAAGATAGGCAACCAGGCTGCACCAGCCCATGCTTAGCGCGATGAAAATGATTTGCGGGTGGCGCTTGTCAGGATGCTGCGCATCGAGCAACACGCGCAATAGCGCGTACAGTGCCACGCCCCAGCCGGCCAGCGTGGCGAAAACAGCAGCCAGCAGCACGATGCGGCCCGTCAGCAATCCGGCATAAAACCCGGCAGCCCCCAGCATCAGCAGCACAAAGGCGGGTACATAACGCCGCGCCGGGATTTCCTTGCCGTTCATCCAGCGCGGGAAAGTGGTCATCAGGAAACCGAAAATGAAAAACGGAAACAGGCCGTAGATCATCAGGTAACTGTGCACGGCACTGGATGCAACAGGCCAGTCCACGGGGCGACCGGCTACGCCATAGCGTGTCGCCATTTCCACGAGCAGCCACAACATCACGGCGATGGATTGCAGCGCGCCTCCCAGGAACATGACGCGGTGGGGTGCGGCGGTAAAGGTACGCCACTGTTCTGAAATTGTCATGATTTGTATGAAGCGGCTATGCCAGATGAGCGAGGTAAAATGTTGCAGGCTGACCGCCTGTACGGCTTGATACAGCGGTTGACCAAGGATGTTGATCAAAACCTATTTTTAATTTTCGCTGATTCAACCTTGAAGCGCAACTTTTGCATTGCCGGAATTTTGCATTGCCGGAAACGGCAAGCCGTCAATCAAGTGCGTTCCCGTTCGTTAGCGGGTAATGTATTCTGTCATCCACCTGAAGGCTGCTAATCTCGATTTCTTCCAGATTATTGATAAGCGCCAATTTGAGACGATCCACCCATCCGCCTCCGAGATCGGCTCCTATCGATGCCAATTTGTCCGCAATCTGCTCGGCTGTCGCTTGCAGGAGGTCATACTGGATTTCGATTTTATCCCCCTCAATGTAAACCTCATGTATTCCCATCATCTCGATCAATGCCTGCTTTACCTGTTCGGCCTGTATCGCATCGAGCGGCGCCGATAGCAAAAGGCGATGGCGCTTGATGACTTCTTTCCCCTCCTGCGCGGGCGCTGGATTCCCGGGAAATCCAACGTATAAATGCGGGCTCGCCAGAAATCGCTCCTTGCACTGCGCCGAACAAAATGAATAATGAATGCCCGCGTATTCCGTGGCAAATGAGGTAGATGCAACATCCATGTGACAGACCGGATCTTTGACTATTTCGCTCATGATGACTCTCTCCTTTAATGTGATTCAATACGCCGTAAATTCCAACCCGCCTCCTTGCTGAATGGGCGGACAAGGGGTTGTACCATAAAAATTCTTTGGCTTGAGCAAAACACCACACGCTTTGCATTCGTAGAACCACTGACAAATGTGCTGTGTTTCATGTTGATCAGACATACCATCCTCCTTCCTGGCGATGCCCATAATTCATTCGGTACGCGCGCAACCCGAATCACTCTCCCAGGTCGCGCTTTTTCTGCTCGAATTCCTCGCGCTCGATCTCGCCTCGTGCATAGCGTTCTTTCAGTATGTCGAGCGCGGATTTTTCCCTCTCCCGTTTCTCGTAAGTGTTGGAACCCCAGGAGCATTTCACCAGCGCCACAATACCGGCAATCAGCAGCCCCCAGAACAGCAGTATCCCCAACCCCATGCCACCCCAACCATAGCCATCCATATATCCCCACATTTCGTTCTCCTTTCCATACACGGTTGTTGATAAAGTGTGACTATTTCACTCATGGCATGCCTCCCGCATGATTTTCCGGAAAGTCCTGGCGCATCTGCTGCGCCAGGAAGGGGTTGGTTATTTACCATCCTGCATGAGCATTTCCTGCCGCTCGAACATCTGTTCCATCATCATCTGCATCATCTCCATGCGATCTTCCATCATCTGATGCATCGGCATCATGCCGCCGGTTTTAGCCGGCCCCTTACCTTGGCCACTGCCCATCGTACCCATGCCCTGACCACCGCCCATCATGCCCATTCCCTGGCCACCACCCATCATGCCCATACCCTGGCCGCCGCCCATCATGCCCATCCTCATGCCGCGCATCATGCCCATGGTGTCACGCATGGCCTGCATATGCTCTTGCATAAGCCTCTTACGCTCAGCGGGGTCTTTGGACTCACGCAGCCTGGCCATCAGCGCCTGCGCCTGTTTCATGCGCTCCTGTGCCTTGGCCATCTGCGCATCAGCAACGCTGCTGCTCATGGCTTTGTCAGGTGCGCTCGCGGGCGTACCGCCCTGCTCGGGATGATGTGCATCATCGGCATAAGCCATTGGCGTACCCATTAACAGTCCCGCAACTATATGGCTAATCAGTAACTTTTTCATGACCATCTCCTTTCAGATTAAAGAAAAACACCCATGCACCTCGGATGTGTTGCTGGAACAACTCTGTGCGGCAAACCATTCATCAATTACTGCGATGCCAGGCAAGATGCTCGTACACCCCTGACCAATACGCCCCGACGCCAAAGCCAAACAATATCTCTTCGATTGGAAAAGCGCCAATCATCACACCGCTGAGCGCCGGAAGATTCCACACCCGTGCGATATAGCCGGGAGCCATTATTTCCAGCGCAATTAGAAAAATCAGGTAGAACCCGGCAAACAGCGCACCGCCGATCAAGGTTTTCCTGGCCAGGTCGGGGCGGCACAGCACACAGGACACCCCACCGGCAAGCAGTGCGGCTATCCCCGGATAGATTGGATTCCAGGGCAGAAAATACAGCGCGGCGAACACCACAAATGGCATACCTAATGCCACACGGTGGAAGCGATGACGCGGGCTGCTACGCTCCTGATGGTTCATCGGCACCAGGTGTTTTCTGGTCAATGCGTTGTAAAGCACCGCCCCTACTCCGCCGATACCAAAACAAAAAACCAGGCTTTCAATATCGAAACCGGTGCGCTGTGCCAGATCGAACAAACCGGGCGGGTTCCAATACTCCGGCACAAAAATCGGTTCGGTCAATCCGAATAGCGCGGTCAGCGAACTGCTCCACCACATCACACGGCGCTGGCCGGGAAAGGCCACATACAGCAATCCCCATGGAATGAGGAAGGCGAGCGCCCAAATCAACCAGATATATTTGTCACCACCCGGGATCATTTCACACCACCACCCTGCGATCCGGAACGAGAGTGTTCAAGAAATAATTCCGTGACAGCTACGACGAACAACATGATCCACCTCTTTGCTGAATGGGCGGGCAAGGGACTGTGCCATAAGAACAGAAAACACAACAATCCCCTCTCTTTGGTTTGAGCAACACACCACATGCTTTGCATTCGTAGAACCACTGGCAAGTATCCGTTGGCATTGTTTCCGTTTGTTTATGCCCGCACTCCGGGCATGTAATGGTTGATTCGAGAATAATTTTCTTGCTCATGAAACATCTTGGGCGCGTTGCGGAATAAATCTCGGGGTGCGGGCAGCATACTCGCGCCACTGCTCACCAAAGCGGGCCTCGACATCCCGCTCCTCGGTATGCGCCAGGCGCGCATAAATCCAGACCAGAATCGGGAACATCAGTAGCGTGATGATCGTCGGCCATTGCAGCAGGAAGCCAAACATCACCAGCACAAAGGCCACATATTGCGGATGGCGGATGCGCGCATATGGCCCGGTGGTCGCCAGCTCGTTTCGCTGCACTGCCTGGTAAAGCACAGGCCATGAAGAAGCCAACAGCCAGAAGCCACCAACGATGAAGATCATGCTGAATATATGAAATGGCCCGAAATGGGGGTTGGCGCGCCAGCCGAACATCATCTCCAATAAATGCCCGGCATCATGCGACAGCCAATTCACGCCTGGAAATGTTTCCGTCAGCCAGCCGGAAAGAAAGTAAATCGTCAGCGGGAAGCCATACATCTCGGTGAACAACGCCATGATAAAAGCCGAGTAAAGGCCGAACGTGCGCCAGTCGCGGCTTGAGCGCGGCTTGAAAAAACTGAAGGCAAACAGGATAAAGAATAACGAGCTGATAATCACCAGCGACCACAGGCCATAAGCGGGAGCATCCGCATTCATTTTGACTCCCCTTTCGATGGCTTATGATGATGTGTGTGCTGGTCATGGTTGCCATGTCCATGGTGCATGAACAGATGCATCAGCGGGCAGGCGAGCAGCAACAGAAACGGCAACGCACCGAACAGGTGGGCACGGTGTTCGGTGAGCAGAAAGAATGCGGCAATCGCCAGAAAAGCAACGAGAATCCAGTTGTATCCCCGTGGAGCACGATTTGAATCGTGCCCGGCATGTTCGGCATGTTCCATTACACCCTCCTTGCAGGAAAAAACTGCCGCTTGCCAAAACCGCTTTTCACATCTTCACGCGGTTCAGCCGCAGCGCATTCGTAATCACCGACACCGAACTGAAGCTCATCGCAGCGGCGGCAATAATCGGCGAGAGCAATAAACCGAAAACCGGATATAGCACGCCCGCCGCAATCGGGATGCCGAGCACGTTGTAGATGAACGCGAAGAACAGGTTCTGGCGGATATTGCGCATGGTGGCGCGGGACAGGCGCACGGCGCGCACGATACCGGTGAGGTCGCCCTTGATCAGCGTGACGCCCGCGCTTTCCATCGCCACGTCGGTGCCGGTGCCCATGGCGATGCCGACCTGCGCCTGCGCCAGCGCCGGTGCGTCGTTGATGCCGTCGCCCGCCATCGCCACGATGCGGCCCTCTGCCTGTAGTTGTTTGACAATGCTGGCCTTCTGCTCAGGCAGCACTTCCGCCTCGATGCGGTCTATGCCCAGTTTGCGCGCCACAGCCTCCGCCGTGATGCGGTTGTCTCCGGTCAGCATGATGACCTGTACACCCTCTTCATGCAGCGCGCGGATCGCGTCCGGCGTGGACGCCTTGACCGGATCGGCCACGCCGATCAATCCCGCCGCCTTGCCGTCGATCGCCAGTAGCATCACCGTCTGGCCGTCGCTACGCAGCGCCTCGGCGCGTGCGGGCAATTCGCCCGCTCCGATGCTCAACTCCTCGAACAATTTGAGGTTGCCCAGCACGACCGCCCTGCCCTCGACGGTTCCCGCCACACCCTTGCCGGTGAAGGAACGGAAATCGCCGACTGTGACGAGTGCCAACTTTCTTTCCTGCGCGCCGTTCACGATGGCCGCCGCCAGCGGATGTTCGCTGGCGCGCTCCAGGCTGGCGCCCAGCCGCAGCACTTCGTCGGCATCGAATCCGGCGAGCGGAATGACCGAGGTCAGTTTCGGTTTGCCCTCGGTCAGCGTGCCGGTCTTGTCCACCACCAGCGTGTTGACCTTCTCCATGGTTTCCAGCGCCTCGGCATTCTTGATCAGCACGCCGAGTGTCGCGCCGCGCCCGGTGCCGACCATGATGGACATCGGCGTGGCCAGCCCCAGCGCGCACGGGCAGGCGATGATCAGCACCGCCACCGCGTTGACGATGGCGTGCGCCAAGCGCGGCTCCGGTCCCCAGATGCCCCACACCGCCAGCGTGGCGAGTGCGGCCAGAACCACCACCGGCACGAAATAACCGGCAACGACATCGGCCAGCCGCTGGATCGGCGCGCGCGAACGCTGCGCCTCGCTCACCATATGCACGATCTGCGCGAGCAGCGTATCGGCGCCGACGCGCTCGGCGCGCATCAATAAACTGCCGGTGCCGTTCACCGTCGCGCCGATCAGGCGCGCACCCGCAGTTTTTTCCACCGGGATGGATTCGCCGGTCACCATGGATTCATCCAGTGCGCTCGCACCTTCCAGCACCACGCCGTCCACCGGCACCTTCTCGCCGGGGCGCACGCGCAGCACATCGCCCGGCCGCACTTTCTCCAGCGGGATGTCCTCTTCTTTTCCATCATCACGCACGATGCGCGCAGTCTTCGGCGCCAGGCCCAGCAGCAGCTTGATCGCCGCACTGGTCTGGCTGCGCGCGCGCAATTCCATCACCTGTCCGAGCAGCACCAGCGCCATGATCACCGCCGCCGCCTCGAAATACACCGGCACCGTGCCCATCATGCTGTGCATGGCGGGCGGGAACATTCCCGGCAGCAGCATCGCCACCACGCTGTAGCTCCACGCCACGCCGACACCGAGCGCGATCAGAGTAAACATATTCAGATGCCGATTAACCAGCGAAGCCCAGCCGCGCTGGAAGATCGGCCAGCCGCCCCACAGCACCACCGGCGTGGCCAGCGCGAATTCCAGCCATTGCAGCGCCACCATCGAAATTGATTCCGGCATGGCTTGCGGTAGCAGATCGGTTCCCATCGCGATGACGAATACCGGCAAGGCCAGCGCCGCGCTCACCCAGAAGCGCCGCGTCATGTCGTTCAATTCGGCATTGTCTTCCGCCGGTGCGTTGCGCGGCTCCAGCGCCATACCGCAGATCGGGCAACTGCCCGGTTCGCTGCGCACCACTTCGGGATGCATCGGACAGGTGTATTCGACCGCTCCCGGAGCTGGCGGGGATTCCGGCTCCAGCGCCATGCCGCACTTCGGGCAGTTTCCCGGCGCAGGCTGGCGGATTTCAGGGTGCATCGGGCAGGTATACATCACACCGCTCTTGGCAGCAGAAGGCTGCGCCGGGCGCGGCTCAAGGTAATCCGCCGGGGAT
>Ga0209000_1000923_pt1 | contig 21601 bp, 4 predicted proteins | sample RifGroD2_FD_183998 | JGI IMG/M metagenome (GOLD analysis project Ga0209000, IMG submission 183998) | Groundwater microbial communities from Rifle, Colorado, USA - Groundwater D2 (SPAdes) (version 2) | ecosystem: Environmental > Aquatic > Deep subsurface > Groundwater | place: Rifle, Colorado... | reverse complement strand
CCGTAAAATTCATCGGCGACGGCAGCGGGCTCACCAACCTTACCGGCGCCGGCGACGACATGGGGAACCATATCGCCACTACCACGCTGAACATGGCGGGGTTCGGGGTTGTGAACGTGGCGTCCATCACTGTCTCGAATTTTATCCGGACATCTACCCTTACGGTAATCGCGCCTGACTCTGCCGCAGCCTCTCTTTGGGTCTCAACTTCGGCTGTGTCCCCGCATTTATATGTTTCAGGTACCGGAAAGATCGGTATCGGGACGTCAAACCCGTCGTATCCGTTGCAAGTCGCTAATATCGGTTCAGACGCCGGGCCTATAAATACCGCCGGTGAAGGGAATCTGAGCGGGTTACTGGCCTTCGATGTGTTCATCCTTGGTAACTCGGTTACTACCAGGAACGTAGTTTTTAATACGTCTGCGGTCGGCAAAGACTTTCTGTTTACCAACTGGACCGGCGCTACCAACGCAGAACTGGTCCGTATCAAAGCTAATGGCTATGTGGGAATAGGGACGAATGCGCCGGGGGCTAAATTTGACGTTGTCGGAAATTCCGGCGCCAATGACCCTCTTGCCCGTTTCGGTACCACGGGAGTATCGGACAGTAATAGCGTATATCTGCGCAACGGCTCAGGCGACTTTAGTTTCTTTATTTCCGGAGCCGCGAATAATTTTATGCCCGGCACATCGGCCGGGGATGGCGGCATACGCGTTACCGCGGGAAAAAAGCTTTTTATCGGGGATTCCGGTGCCGCCAGAATGGTGCTGGACTCGGCCGGCAGGGTCGGAGTCGGCACACCGACCCCGGCCATGCCGTTGCAGGTTGTCTCCAATACCGATGTCCAACCGCTGAATGTGACGGGCTCTAATACCAACGCTATCGGCATGGGGATCACTAACAACGTTGCGGGGTCCAAGGGCTGGTTGTACTCCGTTGCCGGCTCCGCGCACGCGGATGGCGTGCCTAACGGGAGTTTCATCTTCAGGCAGACTACCAACGATATAAATGCCGTGGTCATTTCCACGGCCGGCTATGTGGGTATCGGGGTGATAAATCCCGGCGCCAGTCTTGAAGTGGCGGGGAAGATTAAAATAACCGGCGGTACCCCCGGTTCAGGGAAAGTTCTTACCTCCGACGCCTCCGGCCTTGCCACCTGGGAAACATCTGCCGGCGACAACATGGGCAACCACACGGCCACCACCACGCTCAATATGGCGCAGTTCCCGTTGGTGAATGTGTCGTCCATCGCTATGCTTGGCGACGGCATCAGGATCGCCACCTCCGTCTATGCGGGGGCTAGTGGAATATTTATCTCAACAGGCGGGGCGATAACCACCACCGGCATAGGGTATGGAGATGCCATCGGGAACGCCCGTGGTATAGGGGCGGTGGACCTGCAGACCGCCCGTCTCTCGGGAGAACAGGTGTCTAGCGGCATATTCGCCACGGTCTCCGGGGGAGCATATAACATTAGCGGTGGCATGGGTTCCACCGTTTCCGGTGGCGTGATGAATGATGCCCACGGAGGGCTCTCCACTGTTTCGGGCGGCCAGAACAATGTGGCTACAGGTTCAGCCGCCACTGTTCCCGGCGGCGTGTTCAACACAGCCAAGGGACACAATTCCTGGGCGGGGGGATATTACTCCTCCTCTACCGCTAACGGCAGTTTTACCTGGTCCGACTCCCAGGGCGTTCAAAATATTAATAGCGTCGCTGACCGTACCGTCTTCAAGAACCGCGGCGGGTTCCTGGTGACAGGCTCCACCAACCCGGCCATGACCGGTACGCTGGACCGCGGCGTGCTGATAACCGGCAACGGCCTTGTGGGTATTTCCACCGGCGTGCCTTATGCCGCCCTGGACGTGGTGAGCACCGGCACGGCTTCCAATATCTACGCCCAGATCTGGCGCAATGGCGGCGGCGTGGTGGTGGCGAGCATGACTTCGGAAGGGAAGCTCTTTGCCGACGGTTCCGGTTTGACCGGGGTTAGCGGGGGAAGCTCGGGGCCGTCCATAGAGGTGTCCACCATAAACGCCACGGCGACTACTCCTTACGGAGGGGTGAATATTACAACCAACACTTTCGTTAATGGAAGTTTGCTGGTTCAGTCCTACTCGTCCGGCGATTACAGTCTGCGCGTCTCAACCAGTTCTACCGCAGGTCAGTACAGTATAGCCGTATCCTCGCTAGGGATCACTAATATAAATAGTCTAGTGATAGAGAATCGCACTTCGGACCCTGTCGCCCCGGTAACGGGCCAGATCTGGCTGCGGGTGGATTAACGGTAACATGCTACAGCTATCATTGCCGGCAAAGGCGCGCCTGGCTGTTTATTCGGTCTTTTTGCTGTTGGCGTCCGGGGCGCCGTCTTTTTGCGCGCCTTCCCTTATTGCCCCGCAGGATACCGTCTATCTGTCAACGGTATCTCCCACGTTCTACTGGACCAACACAACCCCCAATTACCAGCTCCAGGTGGACAACAACTCCGATTTCTCCTCCCCGGTCATAGATATAGTAACCTCCAGCATCTCCTATACCGCCCCGGCGGCCCTTCTGCAGGGAGTTACCTACTATTGGCACGTAAAAGACTCCGCCTGGTCCGGATCCTATTCTTTTAATATAGACACCACGGCTCCTACAGCGGTGTCCTACCGCAGTATCAGCTCTACCGGCGGGGTCATCGGTGAGTCCCAGTTTAACGATCTGATCTCCGGAGTGACGGTGCAGATAAATATCCAGGATGTTTTAAGCGGCCTGGCCGTTACTACGGCACCCTATCCTGCCGGTGGGCATAGTGTGATGTATTCTAACGACGCCGGTAAAAATTGGTTTTCGGAGAGCACTTTTTCCACCCTGGACGGCGCTCAGGAGAATATCTATGCCCTTGCGGTCTATGCCGGTAAATTATATGCCGGCCAGGGCAATGGCGCCGGCGACGGCGATATCCATGTCCTTAACGGGGGTGTCTGGTACCTGAATTCCTATGCCGGCACACGGGACACTGTTTCCTCCTTTGCCGTTTATGATGGCAAGTTGTACGCGGGAATGGGGAACGATGCCGGCGAGGGGGACGTGTACGCTTATGACGGCTCAGGCTGGACCCAGAGTTTCGAGGGCGGGGCCGCCCTGGAGTATGTGACCGCGCTGGCGGTCTACAACGGCAGATTATACGCTGGCACCGGCCTTTCCGCGGGCGACGGAGACATATACGTTTTTGACGGCACGACATGGACGAAGACCTATGACGGGGGGGCCTCGCTGGAATATATAACCGCCCTGGCCGAGTATAACGGCAAGCTGTATGCCGGCGCGGGACTTTCCTCGGGTGATGGAGATGTTTATGTGTTCGATGGGGCCACCTGGGCGAAGAGCTATGAGGGCACGCAGGAGTATATAAACGCCCTGGCGGTCTATAACGGGAAACTCTATGCCGGCCAGGGCAGCGGCTCGGGGGACGGTGACGTTCTCGCCTTTGACGGGAAAACATGGAGCATGAGTTATGACGGCGCGAAAGCGAACGTGTATTCTCTCGCGGTCTATAACGCCAAGTTATACGCCGGCCTGGGAAGCAGCACTCTCGGAGACGGCGATGTGTACGTCTTTGACGGGAATACCTGGAACTTATGGTATGACGGCGCGCGCTACGCAATACACTCGCTGGCCGCGTATGACAATAAAATATACGCGGGCCAGGGCAACCTTTCTGGCGACGGGGATATTATCTCCTTCGCTCCCGTGGCGGTTTCCTCCTGCACAGGCGCGGACGGTTCCACGGAGCAGGAAACGCTGGCCGCCGTTGTGGACCTGAAATTATCCACTAATACCGAGATCTGCGGAGGCGCGGCGCCCTGCGGGGCCACCAATCAGCTGAAATTCTTCGCCACCGACCTGGCTGGCAATGTTAAAGCGGTCGGACCTTATGCGCTTTTAACTTATGTGCCGGGCCCTTCCGCCGAGGAGATCGTCCCCTCATATTCCACCGGCAGTTGGCTTAACGTCAGTTCTGTGACATTTGCTTCCGATTTCCAAAGGGCCAGCTATTACAGATACATCTGGGATAATTCCCCCGCGCATGTGTGGAGCCTCTCTGAAACGGTCTGGAGCTCAGGCGGGCTTGGAATGGAGTTCGGCGCCGATGCTGCCTGGTATTTGCATGTCCTGCCGTATAATATCTTCGATTCTTCAGGAGTTCCCTCCGATATCGGGCCGTTCAATATTGACCGGGCCCTTCCCGCAATTTCTAGCTACAGACATATAAGTTCCAGCGGGGGGGCTATCTCGGAGTCACAGTTAAACGACCTCTTGTCGGGGGTAACGGTACAGATAGATGTGCAGGACGCGTTGAGCGGCCTGGCCGTAACCACCGCGGCCTTTCCCGCTGGCGGCTACGGGATAATGTTTTCTACGGATGCGGGCAATAGCTGGGTGACAGGCCCCGTTTCCTTAAGCTACGACGGAGCTCAGGACGCTTTTTACTCCATGGCGGTCTATAACGGCAAATTATACGCCGGCCAGGGGATAGGTGCCACGGATGGCGACGTATATGTCTTTGACGGCACAACCTGGAGCCAAAGTTATAATGGCTTACAGGAGGCGATAAACTGCCTTGCTGTATACAACGGCAAGTTATACGCCGGCCAGGGCAGCAACTCCGGCGACGGCGATGTTCTTGTCTTTGACGGCGCCAACTGGAACCGGAGCTATGATGGCACGCAGGAGTCCATCTCCTCCCTGGCGGTCTATAACGGCAAGCTGTACGCCGGCCAGGGGACCGGCACGGGAGACGGTGACGTTCTTGTCTTTGACGGTTCCGGCTGGACCATGAGCTATAACGGCGTGCAGGAGTCCATCTCCTCCCTGGCGGTCTATAACGGCAAGCTGTACGCCGGCCAGGGGACCGGCACGGGAGACGGTGACGTTCTTGTCTTTGACGGCGCCAACTGGGCCCTGAGCTATGACGGGGCGCAGGAGGCGATAAACTGCCTCGCAGTATACAACGGCAAGCTGTACGCCGGCCAGGGGACCGGCACGGGAGACGGTGATGTTCTTGTCTTTGACGGCGCTAACTGGGCACTGAGCTATGACGGAGCTCAGGACGTCTTTTATTCCATGGCGGTCTATAGCGGAAAATTATACGCTGGCCAGGGTTCCAGCACTCTGGATGGCGATATCTTTGTTTTTAACGGGGATTCCTGGGTCGGGAGTTTCGACGGCTTGCAGGAATATGTGGCGGCTCTGGCGGTCTATAACGGTAAACTATACGCCGGGCAGGGTATTGTTGCTCCTGATGGAGATGTCTACGTCTTTTCTCCGGAGGGTTCCCCCGCCCTTACGGGCGCGGACGGCTCCACCGGGCCGGAGACATTTTCGGCCCTGCTTGGCCTTGCATCCTCCACTAATACCGAAACCTGCGGCGGCGTTTCGCCCTGCGGCGCCACCAATCAGGTCAGATTCTTCAGCGCCGACCTTGCCGGCAACGTCAGGACAGCCGGCCCTTACGCGGTTCTGACCTATCAGCCCAATCCCTCAGCCGCCGAAGTGGGGTCCTTATCTTCGACCAATGCCTGGACCAGCGCCAGTTCCATAACGTTCACATCTGGTTTCAGGGAGGCCCTGTACTACAGGTATGCCTGGGACAATTCCTCGACACATGTGTGGGACTTCTCTGAGCCCGTATGGGGAGGCGGAGCCCTGGGGCTGGAGGTCCCGGTCGACGGCGGCTGGTATCTCCATGTTCTGCCTTATAACATCCTCGCCTCCTCCGGTCCTCAACGCGACATTGGGCCTTACGGCTTTGACCGGGAGAAACCAGCTATCTCAGCATTCCGGCATATCAGTTCCACCGGAGGGATCATGGCCGAGAGCCAGTTCAACGATCTTGTCTCCGGAGTAACGGTTCAGATGAGCATCCAGGACGCGATCAGCGGTCTTGCCGTCACCACCACGACGTATCCGTCCGGCGGTCATGGCGTAATGTATTCCATTGACGCCGGCAGAAGTTGGCTGACGGAGACCATGGCTTTGAGTTTCGACGGCCCACAGGAACGGATAAAGGCTCTGGCTGTCTATAACGGTAAATTATACGCCGCCCAATGTAATCCCGACGCGGAACCGGTCGGCGACGGCGACATCTATGTTTATGACGGTAAAACCTGGACCTTGAGCTTTTATGGAGGCCAGGAATATATCAATGCTCTGGCGGTCTATAATGGTAAGTTATACGCGGGGCAGGGAGGAGGCTCCGGCGACGGTGACGTTTATGCCTTCGACGGCTATAACTGGACCAAAAGCCATGACGGCCTGCAGGAGAGTATAAATTCACTGGCGGTACACGACGGCAGACTATATGCCGGGCAGGGCTTTGGCGCAGGCGACGGCGATGTGCTTGTCTTTGACGGCAGCACCTGGGCCGTGAGCTATAACGGGGCGCAGGAATACATACTCTCTCTGGCTTCCTACGGCGGTAAGTTGTACGCCGGCCAGGGCAACAGCCCCGGGGATGGAGATGTGCTGGTTTTCGACGGCACTGCCTGGAGCGTAAGTTATAACGGCGCACAGGAGGAAATCTATTCCCTGGGCGTTTATGACGGTAAATTGTACGCCGGGCAGGGCTACAATGACGGCGACGGGGATATCTACGTCTATGACGGCGCTAGCTGGGCGCTTAGCTATGACGGCGCGCAAAAATACATAAACACCTTCGCCGTCTACAACGGCCGGCTATACGCGGGACAGGGAGGTTTGCCCGGAGCCGGCGATGTTTACATGCTGGATGGCGATACCTGGCGGCTGAATTATGACGGGCCGCATGAGTATGTGAACGCCCTGGCGGCCCATAACGGCAGATTGTACGCCGGCGTGGGGTTTTCGTACCAAGACGGCGACATCCTCTCTTTCTCCCCTGTGGCGGTTTCCTCCGTGACGGGCGCGGATGGCTCCACCGGGTTGGAAACGCTTTCAGTCGCTCTCGATCTTGCGGCTTCCACCAATACACAGACCTGCGGCGGCGTTTCGCCCTGCGGCGCCACCAACCAGGTCAAGTTCGTGGTTACCGACATGGCCGGGAATCCTGAAATCGCCGGCCCTTACGCGGTGCTGACCTATACTCCAAATCCCTCGGCCGCCGAGGTGACCGCCACTTATTCCACCGGCTCCTGGCTGAACGCCAGTTCCATAACGTTCACTTCCGGTTTCCGGGATGCCGCCTATTACCGCTACGTCTGGGACAATTCCGCTGCCCATACCTGGACGCTCTCGGAGACGGTCTGGGGGCCCGGTCCGCTCGGGTTGGAGTTCAGCAGTGATGCCGCGTGGTACCTGCATATTCTGCCTTACAATATTCTGGATTCCTCCGGACCCTCGCGCGATATCGGGCCGTTTACCGTGGACAGGGTTCTTCCCTCTGCCTCTTCTTACCGGCATATAAGCTCCTCTGGCGGTATAATGGCGGAGAGCCAGTTCAACGACCTGTTGTCCGGGGTAACGGTGCAGATGGATTATCAGGACGTTTTGAGCGGCCTTGCCGTCACTACCGCGGCCTATCCCTCCGGTGGCCACGGCTTGATGTATTCCAGGGACGCCGGCAAGACCTGGCTAAGCGAAAACGCGGGCATGTCTTATGACGGGGCGCAATGGGAAATACTGTCGCTGGCGGTCTATGACGGTAAGTTATACGCCGGCCAGGGGGGCGACGCCGGAGCCGGGGACGTTCTTGTCTATGACGGCAATGCTTGGAGCGTCAGTTATGACGGCGCCCACCCCTCCGTGAACTCCCTGGCCGTCTACGACGGAAAACTGTACGCTGGAATGGGCAATAGTGCCGGCGATGGCGACATATATGTTTTTGCCGGGCGGGACTGGATCCTGAGTTATGACGGCGCGCAAGGGGCTATCTACGCTTTGGCCGCCTACAACGGCAAGCTCTACGCCGGCCAGGGCGGCGATGCCGGTGACGGCGACGTCCTGGCTTTCGACGGCAAGGCCTGGGCTTTAAGTCTTGACGGCGCACAGTACGAGATATTGTCGCTGGCGGTTTATAACGGCAAGCTCTACGCCGGCCAGGGTGTAAGCGCCGGCGCCGGGGATATTTATGTCTTCGACGGCGGGGCTTGGAGCCTTAACTATGACGGGGCGGGGATGGGTGTCTCAGCCCTGGCCGTCTATGACGGTAAATTGTATGCCGGCCACACCGCGTCCGGTGCCTGTTACGTCTATGTCTATGACGGGAATGCCTGGGTTTTGAGCTTTACCGGACCTGGTTACGGGATATTCTCCCTAGCCGTCTATAACGGCAAATTGTACGCCGGCCAGGGGTCCAACCCCGGCGACGGGGAGATATACGCCTTTGACGGCGAGACCTGGAGTCTTACCTATGACGGGCCGCAGCAAGCTATAGAGGCCTTGGCCGCCTATAACGGCAAGTTGTACGCGGGGCTGGGTTATACCAGCGGCGATATTGTCGCATTTTCGCCTTTGGCGGTCACCTCCGCCACGGCGGCCGATGGTTTCACCGGAGCGGCAACGCTGTCGGCCGGGCTCGAGCTTAATCCGTCAACCAATACACAGACCTGCGGCGGCGTTTCGCCCTGCGGCGCCACCAACCAGGTTAAATTCTTCGGTAGCGATCTGGCCGGGAACGTTAAGATGGCCGGGCCTTACGCAATATTGGCCAGCGCGGCCGATCCGTCGGCCGCCGAGGTATCCGCCGCGTATTCGACCGGCGCCTGGATAAACGCCAGTTCCATCACCTTCGCCTCCGGTTTTAAAGAAGCCGCCTACTACAGGTATGTCTGGGATAACACCGCCGCGTACGAGTGGAACTTTTCCGAAGCCATCTGGCCCTACGGCGCGCAGGGCCTGCAGTTCGCCTCCGACGGCGTCTGGTACCTGCATGTTCTGCCTTATAATATCTCCGGCTCTTCCGGGGCTCCCCGCGACATAGGACCGTTCAACGTGGACCGGGCGGTCCCCTCTTTGTCCGGTTACGCGCATATAAGTTCCACCGGCGGGGCAATAACGGAAGGTCAGGCCAATTATATTTCCTCCGGTGTGACCGTGCAGATGGATGTGCGCGATATACTGGGCGGTCTGGCCGTGACCACGGCGGCTTACCCGTACGGCGGGCATAGCGTGGAATATTCCACGGACGCCGGAAAGAGCTGGGCCGCGGAGACTATGGCCGTGAGCTTTGACGGGGCGGCGGCGAATATTTTCTCCCTGGCCGTGTATGAGGGGGAACTCTACACCGGTCAGGGGGGTGGCGCGGGCGATGGCGATGTGTATGTATTTGACGGGACCGCCTGGAGCCTGAGCTATGACGGCGCGAAGGAGATCATAGGGTCGCTAGCGGTATACAACGGCAAATTGTACGCGGGCCAGGGGATAAGCACCGGTGACGGAGATGTTTATGTTTTTGACGGCAGCGCCTGGGCCCTCAGTTATGACGGCGCGCAGGACACCGTATCCGCTCTGGCGGTCTATAACGGCAAACTCTACGCCGCCGGATACTGGTGGGGAGGCGACGGGGATCTTTACGTCTTTGACGGGGATACCTGGACTCTTGATCATGATTGGGGAACGGGATCTATATTTGCCCTGGCGGTCTACAACGGGAAACTGTTCGCCGGCCTGAGCGGGGGAAGCGCGGCCGTTCTTGCCTTTGATGGAAGCAATTGGAGCGTCAGCTATGACGCCGTATCGACGGAGATATATTCCCTGGCGGCTTATAACGGGAAACTCTATGCCGGCCGGGGCAATGCCGCGGGACTTGGCGATATTTACGTATTCGACGGCAATACCTGGGCCTTGAGTTATAACGGGGCGCAGGAGGTTGTTAATTCCCTGGCGGTCTATAACGGCAAATTGTACGCCGGCCAGGGCTACAGCAGCGGCGACGGAGATGTTTTTATCTTTGACGGCGGCACCTGGACCCTGAGGGTGAACGGCGCGCAGGAGCGCATATACGCCCTGGCCGCCTATGGCGGCAAGCTCTATGCCGGCCAGGGCAGTTCACTCGGCGACGGGGATGTCCTTTCGTTTGCCCCGGCGGCGGTCTCTTCCATTACGGGCGCCGACGGTTCCACGGGCATGGAGGTGTTGTCGGCGACGCTCAACCTTGCCAAATCCACCAATACCGAGATCTGCGGCGGGGCTACGCCTTGCGGCGCCACCAACCAGGTCAGGTTCATCGCCGGTGATCTGGCCGGCAACGTGGTGACGGCGGGGCCTTATGCCGTTTTAAGCGTTCCCGTTCCTTCAGCGTCCGAAGTGCGCGCGGTAGAACTATCCACGGGAAACTGGCAGAACGTAAGCTCCGCGGCCTTTGTTTCCGGCTTTAAAGAGGCAGCCTATTACAGATATGCCTGGGATAATTCCCCCGCATATGCCTGGGCCTTTACCGAAACGCTATGGAAATCCACCGGGACGCTATGGCTGGAGTTCGGCGGGCCCGGCTCCTGGTACCTGCACGTTCTTCCCTACAATATCCTCGACTCTTCCGGAACACCGAGCGACATCGGGCCGTTCAATGTGGACTGGAACCCGCCCTCGGACTATTTTTACCGGCATGTGAATTCTACCGGAGGCATAATGGACGAGAGCCAGTTCAATGACCTCGTCTCTGGCGTTACGGTGCAGATGGACGTCGATGATGGCCTGAGCGGCCTTGCCGTCACGACAGCGGCCTATCCGTCAGGGGCCCACAGCGTGCTCTACTCTGTCGACGCCGGCCAGAACTGGCTCGGCCTGACCTCGCGTACGAGTTATGACGGAGGCGCCAGCGGCATCTACGCCCTGGCGGCCCACAACGGAAAACTATACGCCGGCGAGGGCTCCGCTAACAGCAATGGTTATTCCAAGATACTCGTCTACGACGGAGAGAGCTGGGCCGTGAGCGCCAGTTTTGGCGGTTACCGCATTGGCGCCTTCGCTGAGTATAACGGGGAATTGTATGCCGCGCAGAACAATTTCTCCACTAGTACGGACGGGGATGTTTTTGTTATGAAGGGAGATAATAACTGGGTCAAGAGTTTCAGAGGCTCCCAGGAAGGCATCTATTCCCTGGCGGTCTATAACGGGAAACTGTACGCGGGCCAGGGAACAGATGCCGGTGACGGCGATGTGTATGTTTTTGACGGCAGCACCTGGAGCGTCAGCTATAACGGGGCCCAGGAATACATATACTCCCTGGCGGTCCACAACGGCAAGCTGTACGCCGGGCAAGGCAGCGGTTCCGGCGACGGCGATATCCTGGTCTTTGACGGCAGCGCCTGGAGCGTCAGCTTTAACGGCGCCCAGGAATATATCTCCGCGCTGGCGGTCTATAACGGCAAACTGTACGCCGGCCAGGGCAGCGGCAGCGGGGACGGCGATATCCTGGTCCTTGACGGCGGCACCTGGTTCGCCGCGTATAATGGCGGGGAAGAACAAATATTCTCACTGGCGGCCTATAACGGTATATTGTACGCCGGCCAGGGCAGCGGTGTCGGGGACGGGGATCTTTTATATTTTGACGGCACCGCCTGGACAAAGGCGTATGAAGAGCCCCTCCACACGGCAATTCGCTCATTGGGGGTATATAACGGCAGATTATACGCGGGGCAGGGGAATTCAAATTATCTCGGAGATATCCTGGAATTTTCCCCCGTGGCTGTTACCTCCATGACGGGCACTGACGGCACGACGGGGCAGGAGACCATGTCCGTTATGCTGGACCTGGTGTCTTCCTCCAATACTGAGACCTGCGGCGGCGTCGAGCCCTGCGGTGCCACCAACCAGGTCAAGTTCATCGCCGCGGATATGGCCGGGAACATAGAGTTTGACGGTCCTTACGCCGTGCTGGTCTATTCCCCCAACCCTTCAGCCGCCGAAGTGGCCGCGCAATATTCCACCGGTCCCTGGCTCAGTGTCAGCTCTATCTCTTTCGTTTCCGGATTTAAAGAAGCGAGCTACTACCGATATGCCTGGGACAATTCAATTTCTCACGCCTGGAATTTTTCCGAGCCCGCCTGGAACACGGGCATATTGGACATGGAGTTCGCCGCCGACGGCTCCTGGTACCTGCATGTGCTGCCTTACAATATTTTAGACTCCTCCGGCCCTTCCAGGGATATAGGGCCATTCAACAGGGACTTGAGTTCCCCGGAGTTTTCGTCTTACCGGCATATAAGCTCCACCGGCGGGCTCATGGCGGAGTCCCAGTTCAATGACCTTCCGTCCGGCGTTACAGTGCAGATAGGCCTTCAGGACGCGTTGAGCGGGCTTGTGGTAACCACCGCTTCGGCCTATGGGTTTAGGTACTCTACGGACGCCGGCGCGACGTGGAATCCGGAGTCTGCCGGGTGGAGCCTGAATTATAACGGCGGGCAGGCGGCCGTACACGCGCTGGCGGTGTACGACGGCAGATTGTATTCCGGCCACGGGAAGGATTATGGCGACGGCGACATTTATGTGTTTGACGGCAAGAACTGGACCCAGAGCTTTGACAGTGCCTGGACCTCCATACTTTCGTTGGCGGCCTACGATGGAAAACTCTACGCCGGGCGCGCCGGGCTTGGTCTCTCTTCCGAGATCTACGCCTTTGACGGGAATACCTGGAGCCTGGCGTTCGCGGGCACGGCTTATACCGTAAATTCTCTGGCCGTTTATGATGGCCGACTATATGCCGGCCTTGGCGGCAGCAGCGGCCAGGGCGACATTTATGTCTTTGACGGCAATACCTGGGCGTTGAGTTACGACGGCTATCAGGAGACTATATCTGCCCTGACGGTCTATAACGGGAAGTTGTATGCCGGCCAGGCCGGCGGCGCCGGCGACGGGGACATTTTCGCTTTTAATGGCAATTACTGGACGCTGAGTTATGACGGCGCACAGGAAGCGATATCCGCCCTGGCGGCATATAACGGCAAACTCTACGCCGGCCAGGGCACGGGTACGGGAGACGGGGACATTTTCGTTTTCGACGGCGCGGCCTGGAACACGAGTTTCGATGGAACTAACGCGGCGGTAGAGTCTTTAGCGGTTTATTATGATAAGTTGTACGCCGGCCAGGGCAGTTCCAATGGCTTGTCCGAGATCTACGCTTTCGACGGGAATATCTGGGAGAAGATCTTCAGCGGAGAGTGGGAGAGTATCTCCGCGCTTGCGGTTTACAATAATGAATTGTACGCGGGGCAGCGTAGCCTTAACTATTCAGGCACCGGCGACATATTTAAGTTGAGGTCCTATGCCGCCGCCGTCCTTGGCGGAGCCGACGGGTCTACGGGGCAGGAAACGCTTTCCGCAATGTTCACCCCGGCCGCTTCCACCAATACGCAAACCTGCTCCGGGGCGGAGCCCTGCGGGGCCACCAACCAGCTCAGGTTCTTTGGTACGGATATAGCCGGCAATGTCCGGTATTCCGGACCTTACGCCTTGATATCTGCGGCCACCCCCGATTCGGAAGATGTTCTGCCTAACCTGTCCACAGGCGCCTGGCATAATACCAGTACCTTCTCTTTTAGTTCCGGTTTCCGCGGCGCGGCCTATTACCGTTATGCCTGGGACACCTCCGCTTCCTATGCCTGGAGCTTCACGGAACCACAGTGGCTGGCTTCCGGAGGCATTCTTTCTTTCCAGGCCGCGGCGGAGGGGGCGGACCACTACCTTCACATACTCCCGTATAATGTGACGGACAGTTCGGGAACCGACCGGCATATAGGCCCCTTCAGATTCGAAACCGCCTCCCCGTCCATTGTGCCGCCTTTTTCCAGTGTAAGTTCTACCGGGGGGCTCATGGGGGAAGGGCAGTTCAACGACCTTTCTGCGGGAGTTACCGTACAGATAGGGCTCCAGGACCTGGTCAGCGGGCTTGAGGTGTCCACTTACGGGGTTTATGCCCAGGGCTTTGAGGCAGGGGGGCTTTCCGCAGGCTGGCGGACAGGGGGCGACGCTTCCTGGTACGTGCAGTCCCTGGAAAAAGAGACCGGCCTTTACGCGGCGCGCTCCGGACCAATTTTGAATGATCAGGCCACCTGGCTGGAAATCTCCGTGCCCAATTTCCAGGGCGGCGCCGTTAAGTTCTCGGTTAAGAGAGATTTCACTTACCTTGGCGGCTTTCTGTACTTCTATATAGACGGGGCGGAGAAAGACTCCTGGAGCGGCAAATTCCCATGGACAGAAGCCGCTTATGATATCCCGGCCGGCTCACATACCCTTAAATGGGAGTATCGGACCGCTTCTAGTCCCTTGAGCGGGGAGAATGCGGTGTGGTTGGACGGCGTCTCATTCCATACAGAGAACCTGTGGGCGGAGCGCTCCGTCAACGCTGGCCGCTCCTGGGAACGCGCCGCCGGAGTCTCGCTCACGGGCCCGCCCGGTTCCACCGGGCAGGAGACTTTTTCCGCGGTGGCGGACCTGGCGGCCTCTACCAATACCGAGACCTGCGGCGGATCCGGGCCTTGCGGAGCCACCAACCAGGTAAAATTCTACGCCGCGGACCGGGCCGGGAACGTGGTCTCGGCGGGCCCCTACGCGGTAATAAGCGTCCCTGAGCCTGATGCCGGCGATATTATTCCAGCGCGCTCCACCGGAGTCTGGTACAACGGCGATATGTTCGCTTTTGTTTCGGATTTCCAGAACGCCGAGTATTATCGCTATACCTGGGATAATTCCGCCTCTCATGTCTGGAGCTATACGGAACCCCAATGGCTGCCTTCTTCCGGCACCATACTTTTACAGGTCGAGTCTCCGGGTGCCGATCAATATCTGCACGTCCTGCCCTACAATTTACAGGACAGCTCCGGCCCCGGCCGCGATATCGGCCCTTTCCGGTTCGAGGCTTCTCCTCCGTCCGTGGTTTCCGGTTTCTCCAGCGTCAGTTCTACCGGGGGCAGTCTGTCGGAAGGTCAGTTCAACGACCTTCTCTCCGGTGTGACGGTGCAGTTGAAGATAAGGGACCTGCTGGCCGGCCTGATGGTCACCGACACGGCGCTCCCGGCGGAAAGCGCCTCCGCTCCCGGAGGGTTCGCGGTGCGCTATTCTACCGACTCCGGACGTACCTGGTGCGCGGAGCGGATGGAGCTCTCGCTCAGGCGGGCCTCGTATGGATTTTCCTCGCTGGCCGTTTATAACGGCAAACTCTACGCCGGCTACGGGGACGATGACGAGGAGGGCGACGGAGATATTTACGCGTTCGACGGTACGTCCTGGGTTAAAAGCTTTGACGGCGACGAGGTCTCCATACGGGCCATGGCCGTTTACGACGGCAAACTCTACGCGGGGCAATACGGCTATGATGAGGGGGACGGAGCCGTATACGTGTTCGACGGCGCCACCTGGAGCTTGAGCTTCTACGGCGGCGTGGGGGCAGGGACCATGAGCCTCGCCGTGTACAACGGAAAGTTGTACGCGGGACAGGGATGGGACTCCGCCCATGTTTATGTCTTTGACGGGCGAACCTGGCGCCTCAGTATTGAATTTCCGCATGGCGCGGTTTCGGCCCTTGCCGTGTACAGCGGAAAACTGTACGCCGGAATCGGGGACACCGCAGGGGAGGGTGATATCTATGTCTTTGACGGCAATACCTGGCAGCTGATTTTCGACGGGGCCAGATCATACATACCGGCCCTTGCGGTTTATAACGGCAAACTCTATGCCGGCCAGGCAGGCAACAGTATCGGCGACGGGAATGTTTATGTCTATGACGGGAATTCCTGGAGTCTCAGCTTTGCCGGCCCTGTTAGCGCGGTGCGCTCCCTGGCGGTTCATAAAGGCCAGTTGTACGCCGGTCTTGGGGACTACTATGACGAGGGGGAGGCGGATATCTACGCTTTCGACGGTGCGTCCTGGCGGCTGGTGCATGACAGCCTCTATGTGGGTGTAAAGGCCCTGCAGGCGTATGACGGCGGTCTTTACGCGGCGGAGTATTCATGGGAAAGCGGCTCCGCCCGGGTGCTGAAATTCACGCAGCCGGCGGCGGCCGTAATGACAGGGGAGAACGGCTCTGCAGGCGAGGAAACGCTTTCCGCCGTTCTGGACCTGCAGCCTTCTGCCAGTACCGAGACCTGCGGCGGAGCTGCGCCCTGCGGGGCTACCAATCAGGTGATGTTCAGCGCCACCGACCTGGCCGGCAATGTTATGACGGCCGGACCCTACGCCGTGATAGCCGCTCCTCCTCCGGATGCCGGAGAGATAGTCCCCGTCAGATCTACGGGGAGCTGGTACAATGGCGGGACGTATATTTTTAGTTCCGCTTTTCAAACGGCGGCCTATTACCGTTACGCCTGGGACACTTCGGCGTCACATGCCTGGAGTTATACGGAGCCGCAATGGCTGGCTTCGGTGGCGGCCATTGGGCTTGAAGCCGCCTCGCAGGGTTCCGACTACTACCTGCATGCGCTGCCATACGATAAATTCCAGAGTTCGGGCCCCCCGCGGCATATAGGGCCGTTCAGGTTCGAAACGGCGGCCCCGGCCGTTTCGGATTTCTCCAGCGTCAGTTCCACCGGCGGCTTCCTGTCCGAATCCCAGGCCAACGACCTGGCGTCCGGGGTAACTGTCCGCCTAAAAGTCCAGGACCTGTTGAGCGGCCTTGCGGTAAGCCCGGAGTCTCCGCATGGCGAAGCGCAAGTCCCTGCCGGCGGGTACGCGGTGCGTTATTCCACCGATGCCGGCATAACCTGGTTGAGCGAAAGCGTTTCCACAATGTTCGCGGGACGAACATACACCACTGGCGCCATGGCGGTCTATAACGGAAAACTTTATGTCGGCCAGGGCGATGACGATGAGGATGGCGAGGGCGATGTCTATGTGTTCGATGGGACGTCCTGGGCTTTGAGCTTTAACGGTTACAGGGTCGCCATACGGTCCCTGGCCGTCTACGACGGGAAACTTTACGCCGGCCAATACGGCTGGAATTATGGGGACGGCCAGATCTATGTCTTTGACGGCCTCAGCTGGGACCTCAGCTATTACGACACGTTCAGCGGGGCCGTAAACGCCCTGGCGGCGTATAACGGCAAATTATACGCGGCGCTTTACGGCTGGAATCCAGGCGACGGAGATATTTATGAATTCGACGGAAAGACCTGGCGGTTGAGCTTCGACGGGGCGGTGGAGTCCTTTTCGTCCTTTGCCGTTCATGGCGGCAAGCTTTATGCGGGGCAGGGCTACGACGGTGCCGATGGCGACGCGGCCGTGTACGTATTTGACGGCAATTCATGGCAGTATAGTTTTTCCTCCGGGGAAACGGCTATAATGGCCCTCGCTTCGTATAACGGCAGGGTTTACGCAGCGTCGGATTACGGCGTTTACGATTTCGACGGGAAAGATTGGAGACTGGTTTTTCCCCAACCCGTGGATTGGGGCATTCCCTCCCTGGCGGTGCACAACGGCCTCCTTTACGCCGGCCTTAATTATTGGGGCGATGATGGCGAGGGGGATATCTATGCCTTCGACGGTCTGTCCTGGCGGCGCAGCTATGACGGCAATGAGGCCGGGGTAAGATCAATGGCCGTTTATAACGGGGCCCTTTATGCCGGGCAGTATACCTGGGAGGCGGGCGGGGATGTGGTGCGCTTCTCGCCTTTGGCAGTTTCCACGATGACCGGGACGGACGGAACCACCGGGCAGGAGGTTATTTCCGCAGCGCTGAACCTGGCGGCTTCTACAAATACCGAGACTTGTTCCGGGACGGCGCCCTGCGGGGCCACAAACCAGGTAATGTTCAGCGTTACCGACCGGGCCGGCAATGTGACCTCCACGGGCCCTTATGCCGTAATAACCGCGCCGCCCCTCAGCGCGGACGACGTGGTGCCCGCCAGGTCCACGGGGGTCTGGTTCAATTCGTCTACTTTTACATTCACCTCCAATTTTGTGGCCGCGGCCTATTACAGGTATGTTTGGGATATTAACCCCTCCTATGCGTGGGCCTATACCGAGCCGCTGTGGCAACCCTCCTCGCATACTTTAAGCGCACAGGCGCTGGCCGGAGGCGCAACCTGGTACCTGCATGTGCTGCCGTATTCCGTAACGGACAGCTACGGCGCAGGCCGCGACATAGGTCCGTTCCTTTTCGACGCCGCAGAGCCGTTGGCTGGATCCTTCCGGACCTTTAACTCCACAGGGGTGGCGCTTTCAGAGGGGATGTGGAACAACCTCGCCGCCGGGGTCACCGCGCAGTTGATCGTGCAGGACATCCTCAGCGGATTGTCGACCGCGTACTATGACGCGGCGGCCTTGGGGCTGTCCGCCGCCGGCAGAGGTTTCGAGGACGGCGGTCTGGGGACACAATGGGAGACCGGCGGGGACGCCCCCTGGGCAGTGCAGGGAAGCACCGTGCATTCCGGCCATTATGCGGCCAGAGCGGGGAACATTGATAACGATGAACACACGTACCTACAGTTTACCGCGGACGTATCGGCGGACGGGGAGATCTCATTTTACCTGAGGGCATCGTGTGAGCAAAGATATGACTTTCTTCGTTTTAAGATAGACAACGAGGAGCAGGGCAGCTGGGCCGGAGACCTGCCGATATGGATCAAGGCCAGCTTTCCGGTGAAGGCGGGGCGGCATGTCTTCAGGTGGGAGTATACTAAGGACCTGTGGGACAGCGAACTCTCGGACAGCGCCTGGGTTGACGACATCGAGTATCCGGGCTCAATAAATCCAACGGTACAGTATTCTACCACCGCTGGCAATAACTGGACCGCTATCCAGTCGAGTTCTCCGGCCGCGTCCCCATATATCGCGCTTACGGGCGCCGCGGGGAGTATTTCGACACAGACCTTCGCGGTATACGGTCTGGACGCGGTTGAATCCTCCAATGCCGGAGTCTGTGACGGCTCCGCGCCCTGCGCCGCCACCAACCAGGTAAAGTTCCTGGTTCCCGACCTGGCCGGGAATATCAAGGTGGCCGGTCCCTACTCCGTACTTGTGGACACCACCCCGACCGCGGCGATAAACGATCTGTCCACGGCCGCCGTCTATTACTCCTCCATAACTCTGACCTGGACCGCCCCGGAGGACACGGGAGCAGGTGTAGGCGCCGTGACTACCGGTTGGTACCGCATAGACTACGCCACTTACCCGGGTTACGGGTTCTCTCCCTCCGTATACAAAGCGCAGTTCTCCACGCAGGCCGTCATAGGAGAGCTGCAGTCCCTCTCCGTAGAGGGGCTTTGCCCCTACTCCACCTATTACTTTGCCGTTTATGCGGGTGACCGCGTGGGCAATGTTTCCGGGCTCTCCAATATAGCGGTGGCGGCGGGCCGCCAGACCCTGGACTGCGGGGTCCGGATGTATGACGGAGGAGAGGCGGTGCCCCTGTCTTGCGAATTCCCGCCGGCCGCCGACTCACGTCTCAAGATATATAATCACGGCAAAGTTTACGGGATAATCCTTCTGGACACGGACAGCCCCTGTGAGATATCCCGGATGAGGGTGTATACGAACAATGGGTTGAAAGCCGTAAAAAAATACTAATATTCGATAAGGAAGGAGAATGCTATGAGTAGGATCGCCATTTTGGGAATACTATTGTTCTTGAGCGCTTCCGCAAGCGCCAAGACGCCTGCCACCGCCGAACCGGAAAAAACGCACGCGCGAGAGAAACACAAAACCGCCGAGGAGATACAAGAACTGCGAGATACAGCGAAACCTCTGGTGGAGCTCAGAAAGCGCCAGGGGACCGAGATGTCCGTTCTTAAACGCGCTCAGGTGGCCGAAAAGAAACAGCTTAGGCAGAGGCTGTCCGGCGCGGAGCCGGCTGTCCGTGCCAAAGCTATGTCGGACCTGATAAAGAAACACCGCGCCGCTTTTAACAAAGCGCGGGCGGCCAACAAGGCCGAATCCGATAAATTCGTAAAGAATAACCCGGGAACCGAGAGGGCCTACAAGGAACTTCTCTACTCCGGCTTGCGGGTGGAGGAATCCTCCGCGGCGCTTGTTGGAATTGGTACGCCAAAACAATAGTCCCGGTCAAACATGAGAACAGGAAATAAAATAAAAATATCGATGGTGGCGCTGGCGGTGCTGGCGTTGCTGGCGTTTGTGATAACGCGAGCGAAAAAAAAAGCCGTGGTTGGGGGAGGCAGCCGGCCGCTGGACTTGTCCCTGCCCGTAGCCGGGGCTAAAACTCCCTCCGGAGAAATGGAGGCCGTGCGCGAACTGCTCGGGGCGGATCCTCGTAAGGAGAAAGGCGGCTTGTTTTCCGGCCCCGGGGCCGATGAACTTTTTAAGACGGCCACCACGGGAGGCAAGTCCGCCGTGGCCGCCTCCACGGCTCCCACGAAGTTAGACTACGCCGCCTCCCTGCTGGCTTACGCCGAGGGGGGGAATGTCCCGGCCCAGAACCTGCTTGCCGAAGCCTACCTTACCGGGCACGGTGCGAAGCAGGACTACGCGGAAGCTTTTAAGTGGTTTAAGAAGTCAGCCGACCAGGGGAATGCCGCGGCCCAGTTTAAGCTGGGGGGGCTTTATTATTCCGGTTCGGGGGTCAAGCGCGACCTGGCAGCCTCGCTGGCCTGGCTGCGCAGTTCAGCGGAGGGCGGCTATGCCCCGGCCCAGGCCGCGCTGGGGGCAAAACATATCGCAGGAGAGGATGTGCAGAAAGATGCGGCTCTCGGTCTGGACTGGATAAAAAAAGCCGCCGAGGCCGGACATGAGCCGTCGCAGTTCCAACTGGCCTCGATGTTCTATTATGGCAGGGATGCCGCCGTAGATAAGGCGGAGGCCGTGAAATGGTTCCGCCTTTCCGCCGCAAGCGGCAACCCGCAGGCGCAGTTCAACGCGGGGCTGATGCTGGCGAAGGGCGACGGGGTTCCGCCGGATTACGAAGAGGCCTTCAAGTGGCTGGTCCTGGCCTCTGGTTCTTCCTCGCCCGCGCTAAGCGCCGACGCCTCCCGTGCCATGGCGGCCGTGCAGGGCGCCCTTTCCCCGGACGCCGCCGCGCGTGCCCGCGCCGAGGCGGAAAAGCTTCGCGCTAGGATATCGTCGGCCGCACGTCCCCCATTCTCCGGTCCTGTTAAAAAGTGACATTGCCGCCCGCCTTTTATAACTTAATTATAAATTAATTTGACTGTTAGTATCCCGGCTGGTATGCTATATCATCGTATTTTGAGCGTTCTTTCTCGCCGTCGCGTGGAGCGCGGTTTTGTATGCCTGGGAAGGCCGGGAGGAATAGGTACAGGATTGGACGCAGACCGGGACTCATAACAGGGGCGAAAGGTGGCTATATTTATGAAATATCTGCTCACCGTAATATCGGTTTTCTGCCTCGCGGCGGCTCCGCTTTCGGCGGAGGCCGGCGCCTATGAAGAACTTTCCATTTCCTGGTCCGCCGCCGGCGTAGGGCCGCGGGACCAGGTATTTGTCCCGGTTCCCGCCGCAGTGGAGCAGCGCGAGGCCGTACAGGAACTTCCACCCGATAACGACGAGCCGGGGTTCGACTGGTCTGCGCGGGGGGGCTGTGTCCCACCGCAGCCGGGCGCTATCAGTTCCTGTCAAAGACCTGGGCCGGCCTGGTGGCGGACCTGGGGCTGACGGATTTTTCACCGCCCAGCCAGGACAAAGCCTGTCTTGAGATCATCCGCCGGGAGGGCGCTTACGGCCTGGTACTGGGTTC
>Ga0209000_1000922_pt1 | contig 21647 bp, 19 predicted proteins | sample RifGroD2_FD_183998 | JGI IMG/M metagenome (GOLD analysis project Ga0209000, IMG submission 183998) | Groundwater microbial communities from Rifle, Colorado, USA - Groundwater D2 (SPAdes) (version 2) | ecosystem: Environmental > Aquatic > Deep subsurface > Groundwater | place: Rifle, Colorado... | reverse complement strand
GCGCGCAATGGATTTGCACTCCGTCAAATCCGCTTTTTTTTGCTCTTAACGCAGCATCCCCGAAAGCTTCCGCGAGGGTTTTTATGTTTTGTTTTGTGGTTTCTACAGGCGTGATTTTGGTGTAAAGATGTTCTACTGCTGATGATCCCCAGATTAATTTGTCTTTAATTTTGAATTTTGCCTGAGAACCGCTTGAGGCAATCTGTAAAAGTATTTTTGCGCCATGATTGTGAACAGTTTCTGTAATTTGTTTAAATCCTTCGACAAAAGAATCATCATGAGCTGCAAGCATTCTTAAGCTAGTATTTTCGCCTTTTATTGTATATGCAAAGCCTGTTATAATTATACCTACTCCGCCTTTGGCTAGGTTTTCATAAACTTCTACCAATTTTTCTGTTATATAACCATCGTCTGTTGCCATTGCTTCGTGGGTTGCAGAGCGAATAAATCTGTTTTTTAATTCCAGACTTTTTATTTTGGTTTTATCAAATAAATTTTTCATTTGTTTATGCTCATATTAGGTTTATTCTCGGTAATTTGTTCAAGCCAATCTTTAAAATCACTAATTTTTGAAAAAATTTTGTAAGGGGTTTCTTTTTCCAAAAGTTCTGTGTTTATTATTGAAGCCCAAGTTACAGCTATCGGGATGACGCCAGCTTTTTTGGAACAGGTAATATCAGAAGGCTGATCGCCTATGTATGCTGTCTGATTTGCCGGAATTTGCCAGCGTTTAAGGATTTTTGTAATGCATTTGTCTTTTATGACACCCTCAGCAGAGCCTGTTTCTATATATTCAAAATAGTTTTTAATTCCGAAATAATCAAGCGTAATATCGGCAGAAGGCTTTCCTTTTCCTGTAACCATAGCTATTTTGTAATTGTTTTCCTTGAGAAAATCAAGAATTTCTCTTGTACCATCAAAAATAGCAGGGCAAAGATGATGATTTTCCTTATAAATTCTTATATAGGCATCAAAACATTCCTGCCATCTATCAGGCTCAATGCTTTTTGTTATACCTTCTTCAGTCTGACCGAAAAATTGAATAATCCTGCTTTCAGGATATTTAATTCCTGTAATTTCCTCAAAGGCAAGCTGAAAAGATTTTATACAAAGTGGTAAAGTATCTGCAAGAGTGCCATCCAGATCAAAAATAATGCCTTTTATTTTATCCATTAATCTTTAGCTTCCATCCATGTAGGTCCATAAGTTATATCAATAACAAGAGGAACTCTTAACGGCTGTCCCAGCTCCATACATTCTTTAACGAGGCTAGTTATTTTATTAAGTTCATCTTTATGGACTTCAAGTACTAACTCATCGTGAACCTGAAGAATTATTTTTGACTTATAGTTTGAATTTTTAAGTTTTTCATAAAGTTTTATCATAGCTATCTTGATTAAATCAGCGGCAGTTCCCTGCAAAGGCGCATTAATTGCGGCACGCTCGGCAAATTCTCTTATAGTTTTAATCCTGCTGTGTAAATCATCCCTAAGCCAGCGTTTTCTTCCGTAAAGCGTTTCTACATAGCCTAAAGAATGTGCCTGTTGTATTGTTTCATCCATATATTGCTTAATTTTTGGATAAGTTTCAAAATATTTTGTAATTATATCTTTTGCTTCAGAAGGTTTAATTCCAAGTGATTCGGAAAGTCCATAGCTTGTTTGACCATAAATTATACCGAAATTTACAGCTTTTGCCTTTCTTCGCATTTCTTTCGTTACTTCTTTAAGAGGCACTCCAAAAACTTTGCTTGCGGTTTCTGCATGTATATCTTCGTTATTTCTGAAAGCGCTTACAAGAATTTCATCTTCTGTTACATGCGCAAGCAATCTTAGCTCTATTTGCGAGTAATCAGCTGAAAATATTACGTAATTTTCTTTTTCCTGAGGAACAAAAGCTGCCCTTATCCTGTTTCCTATTTCTGAGCGTATAGGGATATTCTGTAAATTTGGGTTACTGCTTGATAATCTTCCTGTTGTAGTGATTGTTTGATTGAAACTCGTATGAATTCTTCCTGTTTTTGAATTTATAAGTAGAGGAAGAGCATCCACATAAGTTGATTTTAGTTTTGCATAGTGTCTTTGTTCTAATAATAAATCAACTATGGGATGAACGTGAGCCAGAGATTCAAGGATTTTAGCGTTTGTGCTGTAACCTGTCTGGGTTTTTGCCACGCCTTTCACAGGAAGTTTTAGTTTTTCAAAAAGAATTTCCCCGACCTGTTTCGGAGAGTTAATATTAAATTTTTCCCCTGCATGTTCAAAAATTTTCTCTTCGAGTTGACAGATGTTTTTCTGAAGCTCATCCGTAAGGGTTTTTAAATATTCTGTGTCAATGCTTATGCCGTTTCTTTCGATTTCAGCAAGCGCAGGAACGAGCGGTTCTTCTATTTCATAAAAAAGTTTTTCCTGATCCGGCTCAAAATGCTCTGCATAATATCCACCCAGCTCAAGAGTTGACTTTGCATCGCCACAGGCATAATCTGCAACTTTTTCAATAGAAACCTGATCCATTGTGATAGCTGTTTTGCCTTTTCCGATTAGTTCTTCAATTTCCGTCATCTCGTATCCAAGATGCCCGAAAGCCTGCTGCTTAAGTCCATGTTTAAAAGTAGGATTTTTTACATAGCTGGCAATCATTGTATCCATAACTATGCCGTCTAAGTCTATATTATAATTTTTCAGGACGTTTATTTCATACTTTGCATTCTGGATAATCTTATATTTTTCAGGACTTTCAAAGATCGGCTTAAGCTTTTCAATCACATAATCAAGATTAAGCTGTTTTCCTTCATTATGACCAACCGGAATATAAACATTGTTTGTCTTGCCTGACAGTGATTTATCAACGAATATTTTATTGTCTTTTACGGTAATTTGTGGATTCCAGCCAAAAGACATTCCAACTAGCTTTGCACTGAATACATCAAGAGATGTTGTTTCTGTGTCAAAGGAAAACACCGCTGTTTTTTCTAGGGTTTGAAGAAATTTTTTGAATTTTTCTTCAGTATCAATAATTTCAGTATCAACTTGAAAAGTTTTTTTGGATTCTTCTTTTAAAAATTGTGTTAACCCTAAATTAAGCTGCATCTGTCCTTGCGGAGCAGGAGCAGAAACCAGAGCAGGTTCTTTTTTGTGAGGTTCTTCTGGCTGTTCGGTTTTTATTTCAATATTTTCAACAGGTTTTCCTTCATTGAAGTGCGATAAAATTTCAGGAAGCTGCCTGAGTAAGCTGTGAAACTGCATTTTTCTTAAGAAAGCGCTGAGTTTTTCAACATCAGGCAAAGTTACATGTGTATGTTCAAAATCAAATTCAATAGGCACTTCTCTGCATATTGTAGCCAGATATTTGCTCTTAAATGCCATTTCTTTGTCAGTTTCAAGTTTTTGTTTAACACTTTTTGATTGAATTTCCTCAATATGCTCATAAACACCTTCAACTGAACCGAATTGCTCAAGGAGTTTTACTGCTGTTTTTTCTCCTACGCCTTTAACACCCGGAATATTATCGGATGAATCACCGCTTAGTCCTTTATAATCAGCGATTTGTTCCGGCCAAACCCCTAATTTTTCGTGAACTTTATTTCTGTCAAATTCTATAAGTTCGCCTTTTGAAGGAATCAAAACAGAAACGGAATCTTCAGAGCTTATAAGCTGGAAAGAATCCTGATCTCCGGTAAGTATAAGTGTTTTATGTCCTAATTCGCTGGCTTTTTTTGTTATAGTCCCTATAACATCATCTGCTTCAAATCCTGCTATTTGATAAATAGGAATATCAAGGGTTTTAATGCCTTCTATAATCAAGCCAAGCTGAATTCCTAAAGAATCAGGCATACTTTGCCTGTTGGCTTTGTATAAAGGATATTCTTTTAATCGGAAAGTATCTCTTCCTTTATCAAAGGATACGGCAATTGCGTCAGGCTGAACATTTTTAAGCAAGTCAAAAAGGGATTTTAAAAATCCATAAACTGCCCATGTTGGTGTATTATCCGTTGTTTGCATCCTTGTACGTTCAAGAGCAAAGAAACACCTGTATGCAAGCGCATGCCCGTCTATTAAAATTAATGTTTTTGAAGTCATGTCGAAATGCCTTAATTATTAAACTCGTTGTTCTGTTTTGATGTTTTCAAGAACGGTCTTTACTGCAAAAGCTTTATTTAACGGGTAAAAATGAATCCCTGAAACACCGCTTTTCAGAAGTTCATTAGCTTGTTTAACAGCAAATTCAATACCGATTTGTTTTATAGCTTCACTATCATCCTTGTTTTCAGCAAGTTTTTGCGAAAGTTCATCTGGAAGTTTGCAACCGCTGAGCGTTGAGATTCTTTCAATTTGAGAATATGAAGTTATAGGAAGAATTCCCGGAATAATTGGGATATTTATTCCTTTATTTTGAGTTTTTTCCAGAAATTCAAAATAACAGTTGTTATCATAAAATACTTGCGTTATGGCAACATCAGCGCCGTTATCAATTTTTCTTTTTAAATTTTCGATATCTTGATCAAGAGAACAGCATTCCATATGGCATTCTGGATATGCAGCAACAGCAATACTTAGATTGGTATTAGATTTTATAAATTCCACAAGTTCATTTGCATAGCCAAAACCGTCTACAGGTTTAACAAATTTTGTTTCACCTTTTGGAGGATCGCCTCTCAAGGCAAGTATATTTTCGATTCCTGCTGATTCAATTTTCTTTAAATACTCAAGAATATCTCCTCTTGAAGAACCAACGCATGTAAAATGCGGCATTGGCTGAATATTCATATTGTTTTTAATCTTTGTAACAATATCAAGAGTTGTTTCTCTGGTACTGCCGCCTGCTCCGTAAGTTACAGAAATAAAAGCAGGATTAAATTCTGATAAAATCCTTAATTCTTCAAAAAGATCATTGATTTTTTGGTTTAATTCATCTGTATTTTGAGCTTTTGGAGGGAAAATTTCAAAAGATATGATTGGTTTATTAGAATTGTATATTTCTTTGAGTTTCATTTTTTTCTCTTTTTTATTAATTAACACATCATAAATGAAATTTATACCTCTTGTAAATAATCGCCGATTTTAATTTTTTTATTTATATAATGATTTGACCATAATTTGCTTAAAAATCCGTAAGTTTCAATGTTTTCCGCTAAAATAGCTTTATTTGTGTCGGTTGTTGAAATTATTAAATTCCCTCCCTTTTTGGCTATAATCTTTCCGGGAGTTGTGATATTGATATTTAAGTCAATAACTTTTGTTGACTGAATATACAAAAATGTGTTTTTATGAAGCGTATAGCTTTTTATCCAAGGAAAAATTGCTCTAATATTGTTGTGAATTTCTGCTGCAGGCTTTTTCCAGTTAATTTTTGCATCATTAGGATTTAATCTCGGAAAATAGCTGGCTTTTGATTCATCTTGTTTTTTAGGAATCAGTTCGGCTTTTTCAAGCCTGTCTAAAAGTTCCGAAACAGCATTTTTGGCTATAAATCCACATTTGTTTCTTAAACTTCCGCCTGTATCTTCTGCAGCTATATTTACATCCTTTTGAAGAAGTATTTCGCCGGTGTCTATGCCCTCATTCATTAGATGAAAAGTAATTCCTGCTTTTATTTCTCCGTTTTTTATCGCAGAAGCATAAGGATTGCTGCCTCTGTGCGTTGGAAGCAGTGACGGATGGCAATTAATAAAGGCAACTTTTGGAAGATTTATGATTTCTTTTTTGATTATTTCGCCCCATGAACCAACTAAAATTACGTCAGGAGCCAGTTTTTTTATTATTTTAATAAATTTTTTGCTGTTTACCTTTCTTGCTTTGATTTCATGAATATTTTTCGATCTTATTATTGAAGTTAAACCATCAGGAATAAAAGTATCCCTTAAGAAAGCAAGCAGTTTGTTAGGACGCTCCTGTTCCCACCTGAGAACCCCGACAACTTTATGTCTTGACTCAAGCATTCCGATTAAAAGAGATTGCGCTAGCTCACCATAGCCTATTAAAACAACTTTAAGCATTAATTAATATAAGACCTGTACTTTATTTTCTCTTATATTTTACCATTAAAAAGCCAGCAATATATTCATAAATTCCATATCATCATAATCAACATAAGTTCTTGCCTGTTGGTTTACACCGGTTTCTATACGGATAGTGTTAGCAGAATTCTGTTTCAGTATGCCTTTAGGTAATGAAATCTCTTGATTATCTGCATTAATTTTGATTTCCCCAATTTTTTTCGAGTTAATATAAATCCTCATTGGAGAGCTATAAGTTTTTATTTTTTTTCCTTCTACTTTGTGGGATATTTTTGTATCTATGCCGATTACTGCTCCTATTTTTAAAGCTGGATTGCTTTTTGTGTCAAATTTTTCAACAAAAAATTCTTTGGAAAAACCAGCCCCTTCTGATTCTAACTTAAAATCCCCGGCATTTGCGGATTTTTCTGAAAAATTATCATCTCCTAGATGATGAATTTCGCTGTCTATAATTATTTCGTTACCAAAAAGCTTTGTTACCACTATAACTAAAGGATTTCCTGTTTCGTTAATTGTTAAAGAAAAAGGAGAATACCCGCTTGCTTGAACGGAAAGTATAGCAGGAGCTTTAAAAGAAGCATCCAGTTTAAATTGACCGGAATTATTAGTCTTTGTGAAAATTCCTTCTGATGGAACAGAGACTTCTGCTCCTACAACGGGATTTCCTGTTGCTCCGTCAACTACTATATGTGATTTTTCTAAAAATTCCTCTTTGTTTACATTACCGGAGAGAATTTCAGCCCTGCAAATACAGGGGTATGTTACACTCATTAAGCTTGCCAATAATAATGACAAGATAAAAATATTAAATTTTTTCATTTCCCCAAATCCCACTCTCATATTGTCTTTTTAAATAAGTTTTATTTTTCCGAGTCTTGCTTTTGAATCATTAAGATTTTAAACACATCCAGTATATTTTACATTCGAGAGTGGAATTAAATCGGCTAGCTCATTTTGCAAAAACTTATAAAAAATCTGGAATATCCCTGCATAAATCTGGAGTATCTTTACAAAAATCTGGAGTATCTCTGCATAAATTTATTTTTTATACAGTCTTTATAAGACTTTTAACCATAAAGAATTTGCTGACTAATAAAACTATATTAACTCTTTGTTAAAAGAATAATGGGCTTTTTTCCATGTGTTATTCTGTGGAGTAAATAATAAAAGCATATTATATCGGGAAAGGAGTCTTTATGACAAATATTAACAACTTAACACAGTTTATTCCAGGAACAAAAGCTTTAGCCAGTGAGATAAACGACAATTTTGAAACTTTGAGACAAGCTCATAACAGTCAGGAAACAAGATTGGGAACACTTGAAACTGATTTTACAACTCTTGAGACTAATGGAGGCGAAGACCTTGTAAATATTGAAAAAGCAGGCGCAAAATGTGATGATCTTACCGATGATACAGCTATTATTCAAAGTATTCTTGATTCGGGGAAAAATCCGTTTATTCCTGCCAATAAAAATGTAAAAATTACAAATACACTTGTTCTTAAAGCATCAGGACAAAGAATAGTTGGTGCGGATGGTTATACTTCAGTTCTTCGCTGGCATGGTTTAGTTAACGGTCTTATGATAAATGCTTCTTATAGCAACGCAAGAATTGAGAACATTAAACTGGACGGTCTTAACGTTTCAGGAGTAACCGGAATCAATCTTGCGAAAGACAGAAGCGTTTACAACCAGATTTTAAGGAATGTAAGAGTTTCCTCGTGCAGCGGTGTCGGAATTCAGGGATATGACAGCGATACACCGCAGTATTTTGCAAACGATGCTTATTTTGAAAAATGTCAGGTTTCATACTGTACAACCGGCATGGCGTTTAGAGTGCCGACACAGCACTTAATCAACTGTATGTTTGACAATTGTTCAACAGGTCTTGCGGCTTATACAAACTCAAAAATAAACATTTCCGGCGGTATTTTTTCTACAAACGCTTATGACATAAAATATAATACCACTCAGATTACCTGTTTCGGTACGTGGTTTGAGAATGGAACACAAAAAATCTTTTCAACATTCTCCGGTACAGCCCCTACATTAAGTTTGCTTGCCATGATCGGCTGTCATATTCATACCAATACTGCACAAACATACGCTATCGACCTTTCAGAAACAACAACAAGCGGCTCCTTTGTTTTTATCGGCAACAATTTTGCAAGCAATTCCACTACAAAAGATATTTATTTAAGCAATAACGTAAATAATTTTATCTGTCACAACAACAATATAGGCAGTGTAAAAGGGCTTAATGACCTTGTTAAAAACGACTATGCAACAAGACTTATGGCTGCAAGCTACACGCCTGCCGTAGGACTGAGCAATACTTTTGGAACTGCTCTTTATGTAACAAAGCCTGACGGGTTTACAACATTTATTCCCCAGCAGGTAAAAATTAACACAGGTGGAACTTATTCAAGTGAAACAATAACAGTACGTATAGAAGTCGGCTTTTTTGACTATGGGACAACTAAAATTGTCGATAAAACATTTACCGCAACCGGGGATTACTGGCTGACAGCTTCTGAAATCGCAGGACTTCTCAAAGATGCAACTTATATAAGAAATATGAAAATTCAAGCTCGCACAACCGCAGCAAGCACATCTGTTACAGTAGCGGTAACTCCTTATATGACGGCTATTTAAAATACTCCTCTAAAAATAGTCTTTTTCTCCGGTGTTTTTCTCTGAAACGACACCGGTTTTTATTTGTTTTTTATAATGTAAAATAAATTTGATATGAATAATAAAAATAAAATTCTTTTTATCTCAAGAACGATGCCCTTTCCTGTAATGGGAGGGGATTTATTTGTTCTTGAAAACATAATGAAAGCTTTATCAGAATCAGAATTTGAAGCGGATTTGCTGTGTTTTACCAGATCTAATGATGATGTTTCAAAGATTAAAAAAGTAAAAGAAAAATTGGGTTTTAAAAACGTTTTTTATTCTAAAATTGAGCAGAAAATCAATTTTAGATGCGTTTTCGAGTGGGTTTTTAAGAAAAAATCATATATTTTTAACCGTTTTTATTCAAAAAAGTTTTCAAAAAAGCTTTTGGAACTTGTTAAAACGGGAGAATATTCAATTCTTGTCTTTGAACATGCCTTTATGTATGTAAATTTGCTTTTTAATCCTGTTTTAAAAGAAGAAATCAGAGAAAGAAATATTAAAACAGTTATAAATGCGCATGTCCTGGAAAGTTTTGTGTTTGATCAGGCTCATAACTTAAATACTTTATCGCTCGCCCCCTTTCCCTTTGATGCCCCATTTAGGATTTGGAAATTTTTTATCAAAAAAGAACTTAACTTTCTCAAAAAAATCGAATTCCATTGCATAAAAGATGCTGATAAAACTATATTTTTAGGACAGGAAGATCTTAAAAGAACGGAAAATATTCTTCCTGAGAAAAGTAAAAGATTTCATCTCCTTGAAATAAGTCCTTTTATAAACAACTATCCTTATTCAGAACCTGAATTTGAAGAAAAAAACTCAATTTATTTCCTTGGAACTTTCTCCTGGGTTCAAAATCACGATGCTGTAATGTATTTTGTCAAAGAAATCTTTCCTTTAATCTTGCAGAAAAATTTCCAAATAAAGTTTTATCTGGTGGGTATGAACGCAGGAAAAGATATAAAAAACCTTCATTGTGGTAAAAACATATTTTTTGTAGGAGAAAAAGAGGATATATTTGAGGAAATAAAAAAATATTCCGTTCTTGTTGTTCCTTTGAGGCTAAAAGGTGGAACAAGAATTAAAATTCTTGAATCCATAGCATGGGGAAAAGCAATTATAAGCACTTCGTCCGGCATGGAAGGATTCAATACATACGGAGAATGCCCTGTTTTAATTGCGGATAATGCGGAAATTTTTACTCAAAAAGTTTTAGAGCTTGTTTCAGATGATTCTTTAAGGATAAAAATCAAGGAAAATGCGAGAAGTTTTGCGCAAAGGCATTATTTTTTTGAAAAGTTTAAGGAATCAGTATTAAAGATTTTTCTATAGTCATGCTTGTTTTATAATTTAAAAAACAAGGGAGGTTTTTATGAAAAAAGTTTGTCTTATTCTTGGAATATTAATTCTTGCAGATATTTGTTATTTTTCTTTTGTAAATCATGGGCAGTCTTTAACACTTAATTATAAGCCTGTGATTAAGGCATTTTCCGTTCCTTCGGGATGGTTTTATTTGGCTATGGGATTATACGGCATTTTAGGCGGATTTTTACTTACTTATTCCAAAAACCTTGAACTTCAAGAAAAAATTAAAAAATTATCAAGGAACTTTGAAAAATCTTCCATAGTGTCAGAAGAAAGCTCTGACAAAGTAAAAGCGCTTGAAGCAAAAATTCAAACACTTGAAACTGCTCTAAAAGAAGCTTTGAATAAAAACAGATAGTATTATAAAATATAGTTGTATAATATCGAGGAAATCAGCATGGCAAAGGCAATTAATTGGTCCAAAGAATTTTATGATGAAGTTGTTTCAGAAGATATGGAATCTGCAAGAATAGCAATAAGACCGGGCAGTATTTATTATGACAACATTTATTACAGCCCTAATGAAGTTGTTGATATTAGGGTTGACCATAAGGTTGTCAGAAAAGCTGTTATATTGGGAAACCTAAAACTTATGAAAATTAAAGAAATTTCTGATGAAACTTTAACAAAATACAAAAAAAGCATGTCAAATAAGAATGATTTGATAAATTTTCTTTCAAAAAATTATAATCAACACATAAATGAAGATAACGAAGTAACTTTAATAACTTATAGAAATCTTGAAATGGCGCTTCCTGACGACGATGATCCCCACATGTAAAAATTATTTTAAGTTTTGTAAAGATTATTCTCTCCAGCTATGAAGTTTTTGTTATCACGAGTTTTATATAAACAGATAAAATAAAACGAATTTATAATGTGAGGGAAGTAAAGAATAAACGGGTCTAGAAAATGAAAAGTATGAAAAATTTAAAATTTACTAATGAATTAAAAGGTATTGGTCCAAAATTAAAATGGTTTTTATTTACCCAGATGCAGGATTTGAAATTAACATCGGATTATATTAATTTTATTTGTCCGGATGCTAATAGAGAAATGTCTAATCCTATTGAAAACTTGGAAAAAATGGTTCGTCAATCGCTTATTAGAGAATTTTCTCCTGAAATCCAAAATCTAAAGTCATTTGATCTTCTTGTTGCTACTGTTATGCACAATATTCAGGTCAAATCACTTCAAGGAGATGTTGTAACAGAAGAAGAGCTTGAAGCGGACTAAATTTAAAAAAACAGTAACAAAAAAATTTAAGCGTTCAGGCGTTTAAGTTTTTTTGTTTAAAATAACTTTATCCATTTTTTCCAAAATCTCATTTTTCTGCTAAAGTTTTATTAGATAATTAAAATTTTAACAAGATGGCTGCTTAAAAAAATTTGGGAAAATAAAAATGGCAAGTAAATTTGCAAAAGTAAAACCGGAAAATTATAATATATTTAAAAAAATATTTCAGTATTTTGTAATTTATTTTATAAGTTATCCGTTTTTTAAACTTTTTTTCAGAGTAGAAATTCATGGCAGGGAAAACGTTCCTTATGATGGTGCATATATAGTTGCGTCAAATCATTCTTCTTATTTTGATCCTTTTATTGTATGCCTGGCAACAAAAAGATCTGTAGCCTTTATGGCAAAAGAAGAGTTGTTTCATGTGCCTGTTCTTTCTCCGGTTATACAAGAATTGGGCGCTTTTGCCGTTAATAGAAACAAGCTTGAAATCGCCACAATTAAATCAGCAAAAGATATTTTATCTAAAACAAAATGGCTTTTAGGTATTTTCCCTGAAGGCACAAGAGTAAAAGGTAAAAGAGTCGGCAAAATCAATACAGGTTTTGGTTATCTGGCAAAAGTCACAAAAACCAAAATCCTTCCTGTCGGAATAGATTTCAGACGTCCATACTGTCCGTTTTTTGGAAAACTTGTCGTAAGAATAGGTAAGCTGATAGAAGTTTCTGATAATCCCGAAGAAGTTCTTGACAAGTGGGGACAATCAATTTCCGAGCTTACAGGATTTGAATACAACAAAGAATATTCAACAACAGAGTCAAAACCGGAAACAGAGTCTACATCTGTTTAATACTCTGTAGTAGTTTTGTTTGTAGTTGTTGTAGCCGCATCTGTTGAATCAGACGCAGTTGTGCTGTCTTCAGCATAAAATATTGATATGTTTGAAGCTTTAAATTCACAAAATTCTGTTTTCTTATCTTCAACTTCTTTGTTGTATTTATAAGCGTTTATTTCTGTTTCGGAAACCTTTCCATCGTGGTTTGTATCTACTTTATTGAAATTTTCAACCACTTCGTCAAGAAGTTTCTTGGAATCAGTTGCAGAAAGCCCCGCTTGCCCTGATAAAGCTTGCAGTTGCGCATAAGTTAAGCCCTGTTTATCAATGGAATTTAACAGGGTAGTCATTTCTTCACTTGAAATAACCTGGTTTTTATCGGCGTCTACGTTGCTAAAATTAAGTTTTAACAGGTCTGAAAAAGGCAAATCCGATATTGCAATCTGGTTTTGATTTACAAAATCTTCAAGCGAAACCCCGTTAAGATCGGTTTTATTTAGAGCATCAAAAACTCTTTGCAAACCGAATTTTGTATTTAAAAGCAACTGATTTGAATTGTATTTGTCCTGATACATGGCGAATTCCTCTTTTTTCCTTCTTGGATAATTATAATTATATTTTTAAAAAAATCACCATTTATTTAAGTTATTTTTAATTTTGATATCACATATTGACATCGCTATCAAAAAGTGCTATCATTATTTTTATGGTTACTTTATACCTGAATTGTTAAATAGCCAAAACTGTCATTGCGAGTGCAGCGAAGCAATCTCATAATTTTACAAAATCTTGCGATTGCTTCGTCGTTTCTCTCCTCGCAATGACAATGCAAAATTAATTAGCAATTCGAGTTTTATATCTTATTTTGTAAAGTACGGTGAGGAGTCGAGAGTTTATATCGGAAAGTAATTTCGGGATGACAAAACAGCAAAAATTAATTCAAAAAGTCCTTGAAGGAAAAACAATATCGACCGATGAGGCAATAAAATTACTTTTGGATTTAGGCTTTACCAAGCATAATCAACATTCGGGAACTTCACACGTAACTTATAAGAAAGAAAAGGAGAAAATAACTTTAGTTTTAAACATGAAAGAACTTAAAAGGTATCAAATTAAATTATTGCAGGATATATTAAAATTAAAAAATATTTAGAATTAAAATGTGTTTTTAAGGGTTTTAGTTAATTGGTTAAAGGGCTAGGGAAGTGAAAGATTTAAATTATTATTTAGGTCTTCCTTGGACATACAAATTTGAATGGGACAATGATGACCAGATTTATGTGGCATCTGTTGATGAACTCAAAGGATGTATGTCTCATGGAGACACAATAGAAGAAGCATCTCTTATGATAAAAGATGCATTAATAAGTCATGTTTCGGCTATGTTGGAAGATAAGGATGAAATTCCCGAACCTCCAAAGCCGGAAGAGTATAAAGGTAAAATTTCCTACAGAACTTCGCCAAAAATGCACTATAAAATCGCTAAAAGAGCTGCTATTGAAAAGAAAAGCATTAGCAAAATCATAGACGAATTAATAGACAAAGGATTAGCTTCTTAAATTAGGCTTTAGTAAGAAATTCAATAACTTTAGTAACAGCTTCATCTTTTGGAACTACAAGCATTTCGCCTGTGGAGCGGATTTTTATTTCAACATTGCCTTCAGTAATAGTTTTTCCGACAGTTATTCTTACAGGAATTCCCATTAAATCAGCATCTTTGAATTTTACCCCTGCTCTTTCAGGTCTGTCATCAAGAATAACTTCAATATTCTTCTCGAGAAGTTCTCTATAAAAAGCTTCTGCTGTTTCCATTTGTAGCTCATCATTAACATTTACGGGAACTACACTTACATGATACGGAGCTATAGACATTGGCCATTGAATTCCGTTTTCGTCGTGATATCTTTCAACAGCCGCGGCAGCAGTTCTGGAAACTCCTATTCCGTAACAGCCCATGACAAAAGGTTTTTCTTTGCCATTTTCGTCTGTATAAGTTGCATTCATTTTTTTAGAATACTTTGTTCCGAGCTTAAAGATGTTTCCGACTTCGATTCCTTTTGTGATATCAAGTTTTCCGTCACAGACAGGGCAGGTTTCGCCTGCTTCCGCAAGTCTGATGTCAGTTACTATTTTAGGAAGCTCTAAATCAACACCCCAGTTTGCACCAACTAAGTGCGTATCTGTTTTATTAATACCGACTACAAAGTTCTTTAATTCAGTTATACTGTTGTCGCCTATAACTTGAACATTAATTCCTTTAGGTCCTATAAAGCCTGAGCCTGTATCAAAACCATTTTTTTCAAGAAGTTCTTTTACTTCTGCATCGCTTGCAATTCTTATTTCGTTGGCATCAATTGCGTTTTTAAGTTTAATTTCTTCTACAGCCTTATCGCCTCTTATAAGAGCGAGGACATATCTTTTATCTGTAACATATACGAGAGTTTTGCAAATTGCAGATGGTGCAATATCAAAGAATTTAGCTAAATCTTCGATTGATTTTACATTAGGCGTATCTATTTCGGAAGCTCCGTCTGCTTTGCAGACTCCGGCAAATTTCTCGCTGGTAATTTTACCGTCAGTTTCCGCAGGAAGCATTTTTGACTCGGCTCTGTTGGAATTTGCGGCATAATCACAGGTATCGCAGAAAAGAACATCATTTTCGCCACTATCTGTACGAGTAAGCACCATAAATTCATGGCTTACACTTCCGCCTATCGCCCCTGAATCACTTCTTACCATTCGGGTTTCAAGCCCACATCGGTTGAATATATTTACATAAGCTTCGGTCATCTTTTGGTAAGAAACATCAAGCCCCGCTTCATCAGCGTCAAAGCTGTAAGCGTCTTTCATTATAAATTCTTTTCCTCGTAAAAGTCCGAATCTTGGTCTTATTTCATCCCTGAATTTGTCCTGAATCTGGTATAAATTGACAGGAAGCTGTCTGTAAGACTTAATCTCATCTCTTGCAAGGGCTGTAATAATTTCTTCGTGCGTAGGTCCGAGACAGCACATTTTTCCATGCCTGTCTTGAAGACGCATTAATTCTTTGCCGTAAACTTCCCATCTTCCTGATTCCTGCCACAGCTCTTCCGGTTGTAGTATAGGAAGTAATAATTCCTGCGCATCCTTGGCATCCATTTCTTCGCGGATTATGGTTTCTATTTTTTTTAGCACTCGCCACATAAGGGGCATGTATGTATAAATCCCGCTGGTTGTTTTTCTTATAAAGCCTGCTCTTACAAGGAGTTGGTGGCTTATTACTTCGGCATCAGCAGGTGTTTCTCTTAAAGTTGTAAAAAACATTTTTGACATTTTCATAATAAAGAACCCTTTAAAAATTTTTTAGATATTTTAAAATAAAAAGGTGGATAGGCAGGGAGCACTAACTCCCATTTTAACCCTATTCGCCTAAAAAGATGATTATTATTTTTAAGATTAGCTCTAGAAATTCTAGAGCTTTTCTTATTATTTCATTTCCATCTATCATAAGCACCACCTACTTTACTAAAGTATTTTTTATGATTTTTAGTCATGCTTTAGTTGGAGTAACTAGAGTGCCTACTCGAAAACAATTATACAACGCAGACTCGAAAAACAATAACCATAAGAGTTTTCCTGATTAACAAATCTTAATAAAGTTTTATAAAAAATCAAGATAAAATAAGAAATAAGAAATAAAAAATAAAAAATCCGGTAATTTTAATAAAATGTCAAAATACAAAACAGGCAGTATTTTTAAAAGCCTAACTTATGCTTATAGAGGAATAGCACTTGCTTTAAAATCCCAGAGAAATTTCAGATTTGATTTTATTTTTGGAATTTTTATTTTTATACTGGCGATTTTTCTTCATTTTTCATATATAGAGCTTGCTATTCTTGTTTTGACAATAAATGCGGTTTTATTTGCAGAACTTATGAATACTGTTATTGAGTTTGTTATAGATGCTTATTACGGCAACAGGTACTCGATTATCGCCAAAATGTCAAAGGATATAGCTGCGGGAGCTGTTTTGCTGACAGCAATAGGCTCTCTAATTGTTGGCTTAATGCTGTTTTTACCTAAAATAATCAATTTTACTTTATTTTCCGCCATTAATATTATATAATCGTGGCATTTAATAGACTAATAATAAAAGAGGCAATGATGAAGGCTAAACTGGAAGAGTTAAAAAATAATGCACTTGCGGAAATCAATAATTCCAAAGGTCTTGAAGATTTACAAGAAATAAAAATCAAATATTTAGGCAGAAAAGGTGAATTAAATTCTATAAAAAGAGGACTTAAAGATTTATCTGACAGCGAAAAACCGTTAATCGGCGCTCTTGCTAACGAAATAGCAGAAGAAATCGAAAGAATTTTTGATATTAAATACACTGATTTCTATAGGGAAAGTGTTTCCAAAAAATTAGAAGCTGAAAAAATCGATATTACAATGCCTGGCTATTATAAACCTTACGGAAGCCAGCACCCTTTAACTGCGACGATAAATGAAATTGTGTATATCTTTCAGGGAATGGGGTTTTCTCTTGTTGAAAACCAGAACAGCCCTGAAGTTGAAACAGAATATTATAACTTTGATGCTTTGAATTTTCCCGCAGATCACCCTGCAAAAGACATGCAGGACACGTTTTACACAGTAAACGCGCCTAATTTGATTTTGAGAAGTCAGACTTCCAATGCTCAAATCAGGGAAATGGAGAAAAAAAAACCACCTCTCCGTGTCATAAGCCCGGGTAGGGTTTACAGGTCAGAAGCGGTAAGTAGCAGAAAAAACAATCTTTTCCATCAGGTTGAAGGTTTTATGTTGGATAAAAACGTCACTTTCGGTGACCTGAAAGGAGTATTGAATGAGTTTACGCGTCAATTTTTCGGTCAGGCACGTCCTACAAGATTTAGAACAAGTTTTTTCCCTTTTACAGAGCCAAGTGCGGAAATTGATGTTCAGTGCATCATGTGTTCCGGCAAAGGCTGTCGTACCTGTTCAGGAACAGGATGGTTGGAAATTTTAGGCGCTGGAATGATTGACCCGAACGTCTTAAAAGGGGTTAATGTTGATCCTGAAGTTTATACAGGTTTTGCATTCGGCATGGGCGTGGAAAGGCTTGCTATGTTGAAATATGCCATTAACGACATCAGACTTTTCTTTAACAATGATGTAAGATTTTTAGAACAGTTTTAAAATTTTAATGTTTATTCTAATTTATAGTAAAATAATCATGTTAAATTCATTATAAATAAAGAGTTTGAAGTGAAACAAGAAACTAAACAAGAAATTAAAGATTTAATTGCAAAGACTATTCAAAAAAAGTTAGCGCAATATAAACAAGAAACCGAATATAAACCTTTTTTTGAAGCACTTTTTGATAAAAAGACGATTATAAATGGAGCAATACTTCAATCATTATATACAACCTTCGGAATGTCTATTTATGAACAAATGGCAATTATTTTAGCTAAAGCGGCAGGATATGAAGCACAAGGACAATATGAGATATTAGGAGCTATTGACAACGATACAGAGCTTTTAATCATAGATATATTTAATTCTCCAAGAGAAAATAAATCAATTGAAATAGAAGAAATAAAAAACAGCATTCAATCCGCAGAGCCTTTAAAAGATAATGATAGAGTGGTTGATGTTTATATAAAAAAACCAACAGGCGAAGAAATTTTTGTTGATATAAAAACCGTAAAACCTAACAAATCAGAATTTGAATATATAAGAAAAAAAATATTAAGATGGGCGGGACTTCGGTTAAGTCAAAATAAAAACGCAAAAGTACAAACATATATAGGAATACCATACAATCCTTACTTTCCTGAAGATTATAATCGTTGGACAGGAAAAAAATGCCACAAAGAAGAAATTCTTGTTCAAAATGATTTATGGAATATTTTTGCAGGATACGATGTTTTCAATGAGCTAATTGAAATATTTAAAGAAGTCGGTGAAGAAATAAAATCAGAAGTTGAAGAATTTATTAATAGCAAATAACCCTTGCATAATGTAAAGGTTATTTGCTAAAATAGAACTTGTTTAATAAAAACAAGGAAAATTTAATATGAATTTAACCGTTAATGAAGTAAGCAAAGAACTTGATGTATCAGTTGACACAATAAGAAGATGGGATAAAAAAGGATTAATTAAATCTTTTCGTTCAAATAATAATCACCGTTTATTTGATATAGAAGAAGTTAAAAGACTACAAAATAAGCTTCATAGTTGTTTAAGTGATAATAATTTTAAAATATTAAAATCTAAAAATAAAAGTAAATATAGTGTAATAGAACTGTTTGCCGGCGCGGGGGGAACAGCGTTAGGCTTTGAAAACGCCGGTTTAAATCATCTTTTATTAAACGAAATAGATAAAAATGCTTCTGAAACACTAAAAATAAATTTTTCGGAAGGAACAAATATTATTTGTGATGATGTTAAAAATATTGATTTTCAAAAATATAAAGATAACGTTGATATTGTTCAAGCCGGTTTTCCTTGCCAATCATTTAGTTATGCCGGTAAAAACTTGGGGTTTGAAGATGTAAGAGGTACTTTATTTTTTGAATTTGCTCGTTGCGTAAAAGAAACTAAACCTAAAATAGCGGTGGGTGAAAATGTTAGAGGTCTTTTACAACATGACAACGGGAAAACTTTAGAAACCATGGTCAATGTATTAAAAGAATTAGGTTATAAAGTTCATTATAAAGTATTAAAGGCACAATATTTAGATGTACCACAAAAAAGAGAAAGATTAATAATTTTAGCTATAAGAAAAGACCTTGATATTCCTTTTATATTCCCAAAAGAAAAAGATTATATTGTTTCTCTAAGAGATGCTTTAAAAGATTGTCCACTTTCAGAAGGACAAAAATATTCAAAAATGAAATATGAAATTTTAAAACAAATACCGGAAGGTGGTTATTGGAGAGATTTACCTATTGAACTGCAAAAAGAATATATGGGAGCGAGTTTTTATCATACAGGCGGCAGAACAGGAATGGCAAGAAGGCTTTCTTGGGATGAACCAAGTCTAACTTTAACATGCGCGCCTGCTCAAAAACAAACTGAGAGATGTCACCCGACAGAGACACGCCCTTTAACTGTTAGAGAATATGCAAGACTACAAACATTTCCAGATAATTGGGATTTTAAAGGATCATTATCTTCTCAATATAAACAAATCGGAAATGCTGTCCCCGTAAATTTAAGTTACCATATCGGCACATGTTTAATAGCAATATTAAACAATGATTATAAAAATTTAAAAGACATTGAGGTCATTGATAATAAAGAAGAAGATAAACAATTGGCATTGTCTTTAAATTAAAAAACAAACTAAACTTTTAAAGTTCAGGTACTAAAATAATCCCAAAACTGTCGGAAAAATCTTCGGGCTTGAAAGTTATGTTTTTGCCGTAATTTAAATAACTTTTGCCGGAAATCGGGTCTTTCCAGCTCTCTATATTTTCAAAAGGCAAGTTTGAAATATCCAGATTAAGATTTTCTTTTAAATTTTGTTTTATAGCCACCACAATTGCGCAATCAGATTCACTTTTGTATCTGGAATAAGAATAAACTTTGTCATGGTTGTGTATTTTGAGAGTTAAAAGCGGTGAATTTATAAAGCAGTCATAATTTTTTCTAAGGTCGATAAGATTTTTATAAAGATTAAAAATTTTTGCTTCTTCTTTATGATGAAGCAAATCCTCGTAAATATTCCACTTCATAGCAGCCCTGTTTGCAGGGTCAACCCCTCCCTGCATGCCGATTTCATCACCGTAATAAACAACAGGCGCTCCGGGAAGCGTGAACTGCATCATAAGAACAGCTTTTAATTTTCTGTCATCTTTCAGGATTGTTCTTGGTCTTCTGGTGTCATGAGAGGAAAAAACGTTAAACTGAACCTGATTTGTTCCCCATGCAACCCCTGACAGGTTTTCATGCAAGTTTTTATCAAGCTCCTCGACTGAAATCCCCCCATGCCGGCAAACACTGTCAGCACCTTTGTTTAAAATTTCTCCTGAAAAAAAGTTTAAAATATTTTCTCTAACAGGATAATTCATCAAAGCATCGTATCTTAAGGGTTTTCCATCATCATCCGCGCATACAAAACTCGGGTTTATACCATCAAGCGTCCACATTTCTCCGACGATGTAGAGTTCATCAGGATTTCTTCCGATTAAAGCCATTTCTTCTTTCATTTCCTGCCGAAATTCCTGCCAGAAACAATGGGCATCTTCCAGCAAATCCGGCACATCAAGCCTGAATCCGTCGATTCCAAGTCTGATTAATTTTTTCGCCGCGTCAAAAAGATGTTTTTTAACTTCGGGGTTTTTTGTGTTTAACTCGGGAATTTCAAACAAATTTGCCCAGCATTTATAGGAAGCATGGCTATTTAGAGGAGTTAATTTGTAATGCTGCTGGTGATTTAAGATTTCTTCATGCGAAGAGTTTTTGAATTTCTCCGGTTCAACGATTGGAAACTTGTATTTTCCGTCCCACACAGAAATAAAACTTTCTTTTTTAGGGTCAAAATCCTTGCTTCTCGGGTCGTTTTCAAATTCAATATTCTGAGGTTTATCTCCAACATAGTTTTCCAGTATAGGAATCTCTATTTTTTCGCTATGGTGGGTTAATCGAGAATGAGTTTTTTGCGAAAACTCATCGTTTCCGCAAACACTCCCGCTTCGCAACTTTCTATACCAGTGGTAATATTTTGAATCCCTGCCTTTTTTTAGAATATTCAAAAATGCGTAATGATTTAAGCCCGTATGATTATAGACCAGATCAACGATAATTCTCGCGTTTTCTTTATGAAGAGTATCTATTAATTCTTTTAAATCCTGTTCATCTCCGAATTGCGGGTCTATAACCTCAAAATCTTCCACCCAATATTTGTGGTTGGATGCCAGAGACTTGTGAATCGGGTTTAAATAAAAAGCTTTGTTTTCAAGAGATCCGAAAAGGTTTTTTAAATAGCCGATTTTTTCCGTTATCCCCTTTAAATCCCCGCCAAAATTATTGAAATAATCAGGCGGCGCGTCCCAACTGATTAAATTCGGTGTATTTCGCGATAAATCATCCCTAAAAAACCTGTCAACCATAATCTGATACCAGACAGCTTTTTTAGCCCATTCGGGAGTTGAAACCGTTGAATAAGTAAAAAGACCCATTGTCGGACAAACAATATTCCTGTTTACAAGAAATTTATAAAAATGTTTTCCTTCAGGAACATCAAACAGGCCGACCCATCTGCCGGTTTTGTCTTCTGTAAGCTCAAACTCTACAAGTTTCTTTTCGTTTTTTCCCCATTTGTTAAATTCCCCTATTATATGAACACTCTGAACATAAACAGAATCAACGCTATATTGTTTCGGATGAAAATAAAATAATTCTTCCAATTTTTCACCTATTTTTATTTTGTAGTATTCAAATTTTAAACCAAAATTTTTTTTAAAAATAACGTAAAGTTTTGTAAAATAAAACCAATTTTTCCACTTTACTCCGGTTGTATTT
>Ga0209000_1000920_pt1 | contig 21741 bp, 29 predicted proteins | sample RifGroD2_FD_183998 | JGI IMG/M metagenome (GOLD analysis project Ga0209000, IMG submission 183998) | Groundwater microbial communities from Rifle, Colorado, USA - Groundwater D2 (SPAdes) (version 2) | ecosystem: Environmental > Aquatic > Deep subsurface > Groundwater | place: Rifle, Colorado... | reverse complement strand
TTGCCTGCATAAAATTTGCTAATGAATTCATTTATTTTTTGTTATTTAAATTGTTAATTCGACCACTTAATTATTATACCACAAACGATTTTCCATGCAGAATACTCCGCCCAGCCATATTGAAGAGTACGGCCGTAAATGCCTGCTGGCATTTCGCCTCTTACTCGCCTCGTCAGGCTCCGTAAGCCTCTTCAATATGGCTGGGCTTCGTCTTGTTCGAAGAGTTTGTGTATGGAAATAGGGGTAGTCAGGAATAAGACTTTTAAGAGACTATCACAGCCCGACGGTGTCTAAGCGAAGTTTCTTAGTCGGTGCTTTAGCCCGACTAGAATCGCTTTCGAGATAGAGGCTGATTTTCAGCAGAAAATACAGCCGTATGATTAAAAGTCTTAGGCTTGGTTTTTAAGTCAACTCCTCTCGTAATTTTTTGAGTCTCTTAATATCTTCTTTAACCCTATCATGATCGGTCTCTAAGACCATGTCTATTTTTAGAAACTGACTCATCAAATTAACAAATCCTTCTTGGCCTATCTTGCCCTCACCAATATGCTCGTGACGATCTTTCTTCTCGCCCAAACCAACCATCGAATCATTGACATGAATCAATTTAATATGATCTAATCCTATGGTCGCTTTAATTTGATCTATCGTTTGCTTAAAACCGTCGTCTGTTTTAATGTCATAACCCGATGCAAACATGTGAGCCGAGTCAAGGCAAATACCGATTGAGTTATTATTATTTCTTAAAATATATTCCAATTCTTCAAAGGTACTGCCAATTATATCTCCGGCTCCAGCCGATATTTCCAATAGAAATATTGTAGTGCCCTCATAATCTTTCATGATTTCACTCACCGATTTTGCCACAACATCCAATGCATCGTCTTTATTATCATAATCCTTGGCACTACCCAAATGAGTCATCACATATTTTGCACCAATCAGCGAGCCTCGCTCAAGTTCTTCCCGAACAACTCTTACCGAAGCCTTTTGGACATTTTCTTTAACCGAGGCAAAATTAATATAGTAGGGCGTATGGATATAACAATTTTCCTGATTCCATTTTTTCATTTCACTCTTAAATTCTGCTATTAACTCTCTGGTTAGCTCCGGTGCCGGCCCGCCTTGTGGTGAACGAGTGAAGAGTTGAAATACTTCACAGCCCAAATCCACCGCTCTCTTTGGCGCATTCTGCACTCCCCCCGCAATTGATACATGACATCCAATTTTCACATGATTACTATTAACCCCGGACACTAGAAATTAAGAATGTGATTTTTGAGAGGCTTACGGAGCGCGACGGCACGAGTAAGAGGCGAAATGCCAGAAGGCATTTACGGCCGTACTCTCAGAAGTCATATTCTTAATTTCTACTTCAAAACTCCCTCCGCTCGTAGCTCCTCTATTATATCACGCGGAATCGGAATTTGATCTCTAACTGGACTGACACCCGGATAACGCCAAGCCGTAATAATGATTTTCTGGCTTGACCTTGGCTTTGTCTGGTACATCGCCCAAACTTCTGTCGGTTTAATTTTAGTTCCAGTTGGTTGCATGACGGCAACGGTTTTCTCGGCCACGCCATTCTCACGCCTTTTTGGATTTATTATTATCCTCTTAACTCTATCGGGAGATAAGCCATAATAAAGCATCTTGCGCATGACATGGTTAGTCCAATAATATTTTTTATCACTCTTTGGGGGTTTATGTAACTGCATATCGTTATTCTACCTAATATTACATATTTATAAAGTATCCGATCACTTCGCCCCTCGTAAACTTGGGACTTCACCAAGCAAAGAAGCTACTATGGTCGTTCTCGGCCCGAGATTTAAAAAAGACGTCGCTAAGACGTCTAAACCGGTGGCATTGTATGACACTTCTCGCATCTTGGCTCATAGAGAGCATCTCCGACTTCTATCTGCTCACTGCTTCCATACAATTTCTGAGTAAATCTTGCTCCAAGACGCCTACACTTCGAACAAACGGCCGTTTTCTTTATGACAATATCGGCTAAAGCCAAAAGATCGGGCATGATGCGGAATGGTTTCTGCCAAGCATCAAGCCCCAATCCAGCAAGCCAGACTGGTATGTTCAGCTGTTTAGATGCATAGAAAATCACATCATAGAACCAAGTATCGAAGAATTGGCATTCATCAGCGACTATTATTTCGGGTCTATAACGCCTTATGAGATCCCTCAAGTGTTCTTCGTTTATAATCTCGTGAGCCATCAACTCATTAGTTAATACGGGCCCTCCCACTTCCCACTTTCTTGATGCAATAACTCCCCTCGTCCTCATGTCAATTTTCGGCTTAATTATCAGAACTTTTTTTCCGGCAATTCGATATTTATTAGCTTCGGCAATAATCTCTTCAGATTTACCGGATCTCATTGGTCCCTCAACGACAATAATGTCAGCCATGTGAATCTCCTCAATAAAATGAGCTGAGTCTATTATAATCATTTTTTAAATAAAACAAAATCCCCCGAAACGGGGGGTTTTGTTTTATGAGATATTAGTAGTCTCTGTGTCCACCGCCGAAACCGCCTCGGCTGCCGCCACCAAAACCACCTCTATCATCGCTACGACCACCACCGAAACTCCTTCTTGGAGGTTTGTCGGTCATTGGTCTAGCTTCGTTGACAACTAACTTTCTGCCGTCGAGCTCTTGGCCGTTGAGTGTTTCAACAGCTTTTGCAGCATCTTCGTCTGAAGTCATTTCAACGAATCCGAAACCTCTCGAGCGACCAGTCATCTTGTCCATGAGGACAGAAGCTGATTCAACGGCTCCAGCCTGTGAGAAAAATGTTCTCAAGGCATCATCGTTGGTGCTGTAGGAGAGATTTCCTACGTATAATTTCTTAGCCACTTATGTAATTACCTATGTTATATGCAGGTGGCGATTTAATCTGCCACTTGTCTTTCCGTAGATAAAAATATTTATTCAGTAGGACGACCTCCCGCGTGCCCACTAAATGAATTAGAGAGACCGACGAGAAAACCTACAACATATCTATTATAACACACTTTCCCATAAAAAAGCAAATGGCCTGCGTCTTGATAAAAAAGTTATAAATGCTAGTATCTTTGTATGTTCTTTGGAAGGGAGTGTCGCTATGTCCGACAAAAAGGAAGATACAACGAGAATGATTGAAAAATTTGCCGAGAATTATCAAAAAAGAGTAGCAGACTTAATAGAAGATACCCGCAAATCCCTTCTTGGTGTAAAATCTTTGTCTAGCCTAAGGATTAAACTCCATCTAGCCCTGAGAAAGGCCAACGATTTCAGATAATCCGGTTAAACCCGGATTTTATAATCCCAATTGATCAAAAATGGATTGCATAGCCACAAGAGCAATTATCGAGAACTTTTCCAATGGCAGGCCTATTTGCTCACAAACTTTAATGCATTCACGATTGGCACCTTTGGCAAAGTTTTTCTCGTAGAATCTATTAACAACGCTCTCTGCCTTAACGTCGGCTAATTTTTTAGACGGTAAAACCAATGCAGTAGCAGTAACTAATCCCGACATTGGATCGGCACAAAAAAGAGCCTTATCAAATCTGGTTTCTGGCGGAATATTATGCATGGCGTTGTGGACTAAAATCGCATGAGCAATTTCTTTTGAGAAACCATTGTCTTCAACAAATTTAGAACCAATAATAGTATGCTTATCTAATTCTTTATTTGTCTCCTCATAATCAATATCGTGTAAAATCCCGGCCACCTCCCACTCTTCTTCATTCTCGCCAAAGTGTTTAGCCAAACCAACCATAATCGCACCCACGGCTAATGAGTGTTTTTTCATATTAGGATTTATTATCTTCTGATCAAGAAACCCTAATGCCTTGTCTTTCATTGTATCCATCGCCTATTTTGCCAACTCTTCATCAATAATCTTTTTAAAGACAGAGAAAGGAGACGCACCAATAGAGTTACCGTTACCATCAACCATCATTTGACCATTGATAAACGTAGTCGGCGTACCGCTGACGCCAAAAGAGGCTCCAGCTTGGGCATCTTTCTCAACTTCTGACTTATATTTTCCAGAATCCATACAAGAATTAAATTTAATCATATCTAAGCCTATTTGGCTCGCCCATTTTTTAATATCGGTAACCGTATACTGAATAGTCCCCTCGCCCCTTTTAGCCTGTTCGGCAAATATTACATCGCTCATTTCCCAATACTTATTCTGGTCAGCCGCACATTCTGTAGCTTCTGCCGATGGTTCAGCAGCCGGATGAAACGGTAGGGGGAAGTCACGATATATAAATTTAACCTTTCCGGTATCAATATATTCTTTCTTAATCTGTGATAGGGTTGCCGACCAGAATGTCCTACAAAATGGACATTGAAAATCACTAAATTCAACTATTGTTACCGGTGCATTTTTATCGCCTAGTATCGCATCGTCATCCATTAAAACTGTCGAATTGATTGCTTGCGGAGCATCTGATGTCTTCGGTCCATCGTTCTTGGTAACTTTAAATAATGCTGGCGTACCGGCACTTACCCATAAAATAGTTAAACAGACCAAGATTGCACCTATCAAAGTTGCGATGGCAATCAGCCAGGCATCTTTTGAGAACTTGGGTATCTCGAATTTAGGTACTGGGTCTTTTTTGTTTTCGTAAGAAGCAAGTATCGGTTCTATATTATCCATAATATTTATTAATTATTGTTATTTATATCCTATCAGTAACTATTGATCTTTTCAAATAAAAAGAAGATATTCAAAGTAGTTCTTCTCGGGAGCACCTATGAATAAGTTAAGGCGAGCAATAACCTGGTTCTTTGTCGAACTTTGGAAAAATAAAAAGTTAACAATATTTGCCATCGTCCTTATTCTTATATTCCATTATCTAGGATTCTTTGATGTATATTATGAGCTTATTTCCCCGACTCCCTATACGCCAAATGTGATTGTTATCAGTGGTGCAACACCCACAACCCCTCAGTAGATGTTATGAATACCACCCTACCGGCCCTTGGCCGGCTTTTCTTTATTTTAAAATCATTTAGTATATAACTAGTTTTTTAAAAGGACATCCCATGTTAGCTAGTGGCTGGCTTTTCTTTTTTCTTATTTTGGCAGATATACCGCCACCGATATTGACGGCACAAGCTCCAGAATCGATAATCATACTTGATCCTGGACACGGCGGTAAAGATAGGGGCGGACTTGGACCTAATGGATTCTCAAAATCAAATATAAAAGTACCGGAAGATCCGTACAATTATGACGTTGCCTTGAGAATATTGAAATTATCCGAAAAAACGAATTGGCTAGTTGCCTTCACCGTTATAGATGACGATAATAAATCTCCTAACAATAATGACCTCTTACCGGCTAGAAATGGCATACACTACAATCTCACATTCAATCGAGCAATTAATACTCGCGATAGAATAAGCCTAACTAACCGAGTATATTTTTCTAATATCTTTAACGCATTCTTCCCTTCTACCCCAATAGTGTTTATATCTATTCACTTTGATCATGCTCCGAATTATGTTTGTGGAGCTAGAATATTCACATGGCGAGACATGAGGACCCACCCATTTGTACTAATACTAAACGAGACCCTGAAGGCAGACGGCATCCATTTTAAAATACTCGGCAAGACAGCTCAAGGAATTAATTACTGGAATAATTTATTTGTCCTGCACTATGGAATAGTGTCGCCAAGAATTCTCATTGAACTAGGCAACTATAACTGCCAAGAAGATCGCTTAAGAATGCAATCAGCCGATGGAAGAGAGGCCTATGCCAAAGCCATTACTAAAGCCCTGGAAATCTATTTAGCCTCAATAAAAAAAGCCCCATAAGGGCTTTTATTTTTTATTGAGAGCGCCGACCGTAAATTGACTCCTAGCATTCCAGAGCATAAAACCATTTATCCCATTCTGCTGGCTAGCCCTAATTTGGGCCCTAACTTTTTCTGCATCGTATTTCGCGGCTGGATAACCGCAACGGTATATGTTAGTAATACTAAAATCCTGAATCCACGGTCTCGTGATTGCCCTTGATTTAATCTTAGCAAGTTCTCTTAAACCATTCTTTAAAATATTATTATAGACAAGATATGGTTCATAATTGGGATCTCTGAGACCAAATTCACCACATCTAAAATGTGAAGGATATGCCATCGGACATATGATATCAAAATATTCTCCCATGTCAGCTAATCTCTGTCCCACGGTTAATTCTTGGCCATTTGCATAGACATATCCAAATACATCGATTGATAATTTTATTTCGGGTTTATACTTCCTAATTCTTTGCGTAAGATTTCTAAAAAATTCGGCCATTATCGCATGCTTTGGCGTTTTCCCATCCCATTCAGGATATATAATATCTGACATATTACCGTCAGATGGAAATCTTATATAATCAAAATTAATCTCATCAACTCCGGCATCAATGGCCCTTTTGACTATTTCAAAATTATGATCGACAACTTTATTAGCCGCTGGGTCTACCCAATATTTATTCCAGCTATAGCGCCCACTACGCCAAAGCTGACCTGCCCTATTTTTTATCGCAAGACCAGGGTCATTGTTAGCCAAAACAGAATCCTGAATAACGACTACCCTAGCGATAATATAAACTCCAGCATTCTTGAATTTCTTTATAGTTTCTAGATTCCCTGGCCTAAGATAAATATAACTGTCTTTAACGTCTATAACTATGGCGTTTATTTCAGTTTCTTTGATTATCTTGAGCAGATACTCAATTTTTGAACTATTTAATAAATACCCCGAAGTAAGATAGACTGCCCTAATATCGTCACCAACGGCTTGGATAGGCTGACCAAGAGATTGCCCAGGCAAAAATAATAGAATCAGAATGACCACAAAGATTTTAGACATACTCGTTCCTTTTTAAATAACTGGGCTAAGTATAAACAAATCTGTAGAAAAGGGAATATAAAACCGGCGCAAGGCGCCGGCATATAAAATAGTTATTTTACTTCGTAAGTTTTGTTTTAATAAACTCTCTTAGGCTTCTTTTATCTACTTTTCCAATGGGATTTTTAAATTTATTGAATTCATCATTGTCTAAGATGATGACTTCTTTCGGAACATGCAGTCGATTTTCTGCAATCTTTCGACAATGTTCGAGTATCCTAGCGGCAACTGCGCGGTCATATTTTTGCCCAGGCGACAAAGTAACTACCGCAATAACTTCCTCGCCCGTTGCATCATCGGGTACTCCAAAAACCGAAACTTCAGAAACACCAACATAGGCCATGATTGATCTTTCGATATTCGAAGGAAATACTTTTACGCCATTTTTCTTAATCATGTCTGACTCGCGATCCACAAAAAATAATTTTCGGATGCCATCAATTAGCATCATCATACCCATATCGCCGGTATCTAGCCAGACAACGCCATCAATATTTTTTCTAACCTTATTGGTAGCCTCCATATTGTGCCAATAACCAAGCATGACATTTGGTCCGCTAATCCAAATATTACCAGTCTGACCATCAGATACCTCATTACCACTCTCATCAACTATCTTACACTCTATGTCTGGCAACAATCTTCCGATCATTGCCCACTCAATTTGGCCTGGTTGCACATCGCTGGGTAAACAACTGGATATACCTGGAGAAGCTTCAGACTGACCATAAGCTCTCAATATTTTTACATCGGACACCTCCAAAAAACGATCGGCAACCGATTGACTAATCGGTCCAGCGCCAACAACACAAAGACGAAGCGATCGCAATTTCCTTTTGAGATCTATATTAAGCTCGGTAATTAGTGCCAACATTATACTTACGCCAGGAAATATGGTCACTTTGTAATTTTCAATATTTTCAACAACCTTCTTGGGTAGAAATTGGGGCATTATGACAAGCTTTGATTGTAAACCCAGTAGGGCAAGATTAATACAAACACTCAAACCATATATGTGAAAGAATGGTATGACTCCCAGCGTCACCTCATTATCATCCTTGACCCATGGATCGATTAGATCTCTGATCTGCCAGAGATTAGCAACTAAATTCCGATGCGTAAGCATAACTCCCTTTTGATCTCCAGTAGTCCCACCACTATATTGGATAACGGCGACAGAATCCTGATCTACGGGAACGGCACTCATTTCAATACCCCGAGAGATAATCTCCTTAAAACGTTCACATGTAGGTGGAATATCCACTAGTTTATTCTGCCACCTAGCCATCGCCAGATAGACTGGCAGAACATGCATTGGTAAATAATCCCCTGGACTTGTAGTAATAAACATTGGTAACCAATCGAATTTAATTTTAGACAAAAGCGGATATAGAAAATCTACAGTAATAATAATAGTCGGATGTGAATCAATAAGCTGATGAATGATTTTGGCCGTCGGCTCAATAGTATTTGGATCTTCATTCTGTCTTAATGAGTCGAAAATTGAGAGCAGGCTAATTGGCACAAATATTCTTCCGGCGAATAATGTCGCTAAATATGCGATTACAAACTGTGGCAAATTTGGCAGAAATACTGCGACTCTATCGCCATCTTTCGTATTATCTCTGATAAATCTTGCTAGAACCTTAACATCTCTCAGTAAATGTCCGAAAGACATGGATTTGCCCTCGAAGGAAAGCGCAATTGCTGATTTGCGCCGCAGTGCGACATCGCTGAATATATCACCAATAGGACGCGTATCCTTATCGTCTAGAAAAGCCATGAAGCGCCTCTTTTCAATGAACTGCCTAAACTATATGCCAAACAAAGCTAGTAGTAAAACTGGCCTCATCTGAGGCCAGTTTTACTTTAATATTCTTTTCTCGAAATATTTCTGCTTAAGATATTCCATATTTATAAGAAACTCTTTTTCGATATCAACATCTAGCTCATCTGAGATAGCAAGAATTGACCATAGGCAATCTGCGAGTTCGTGGCTAATTTTTTTATAACCATCCTTTGTCGGTTTTTTTGAATAACTCACTAGTATCTTAATCAAATCGCCCACATCTCCCACAAATGCATCAGCATAATCTTTCGCATGCCAAACTTCTTTGCCCTTTTTACGATTCATCTCTGCGTAGGCATTTTTAATCTGTTTAGTAATTCTTTGTAATTTTTTTGTATCCATTAGATTCTAAGCTGACTTGCCAATCTATGATATATATCTCTTGCATCTTCAAACTGAAAAGAAGTGCCATCTGGTTTTTCATCAGCCGTAAGATAGCCAATCTTCTTGGCTCCAGCAAGTTCTGGAATTAATTGTCGGATCATTTTGTCTAGTTCGATCACCTTTTCTGTGTTTTCATACAAAATAGATACCGAGACTCTATTTTTATCGGGATTGAATTGTACCATAATATGATAACCATCAAACATTCCTGCTCCAAATGGATATTCCTCCGCGTTGTATAGAGCAAAGAATCCAGAATGATCAACTGGCTTAATCTCAAAACTTCTCTCGTAAAGCTTTATAGAACTTGGCTTGGGAGTCTGAATTAAATCAAGACCAATTTCTAATTGTTCCAAATACGATTTATCTTTTAGTGGTCTAGCAATGTCTTTCCCGCCAGACTCAAATTTTCCATAAAATGACTTCCAAGAAGTTTCATAAAATTCTTTATCAAGATGCGGGAACCAAACTGGTCCGTATTTATGGGCCGTAAGTATTGCGGTTTTATTTTTTTCTAATACTTTCGGCAAATCACGTCTCAATAAAATCAAAGTCATAACCAGTGTACCCATATCTTGAATGCCTTCGTCAGTCAGCCGACTTTCGACACAATCAATCATCTCATCTTTAGTCATGACTTCCCCGTTTAATAAAGCTACCGAATCAATATTTAAGTTTCTAGACTCGACGACGAATTTGGCTAATTGGGCGAATCTTAAGCCATCTTTAAAAGATATGAAATGTCCGCTTAACTGCCATTCATATAATTTTCTTAACATCTCGCCCACATCTTTGCCCGGTCTGACTCCCAATTCCAATAAGTCTTTTCCGCTAAATATTGGCCCGGGCTTTGATTCAGCTATGGACAAGGCATCCGCCATTTTTCGTATTTCTGGACCCTTAGTGGGCTGATCAAGACCCATTAAATCTGCCTCTGAAAATAGAGTCAGCAACCTTATACTAATCGGCGCGATTTGAGCTGAAAGTTTTTTCACGCCTTTTTCGGTCACTTCGTTCATAAGCAGGGGTCGCATATGATATTGAACAACAATACAGACTTTCGCAATTAAATCATTGGGAATATTTAGACTCTTAAGAAATCGTTTAGTCGGCTCAATACCGGCATCCTCATGACCATGAGAAATAATTTTCCCACTTTCATCGATAGTGGTTTTTTCCGGTTTCCCTAGATCATGACAAAGGGCACTCAGCATTACCAATTTTCCTTCATCTTCGCTTAAATTTTCTCTAAAACAAATGAATGCCGCTTGATCGGCTACCTTCTTGATATGCGTCCAGACATCACCTTCTGGATGATATTCCGGGTTCTGTGGAACATTAATCAACGCCCCTAATTCCGGATGCAGCTTATCAATCACGCCCAGCCATCGCATCGCCTCGAGACCAATGCTCGGTCTATCTGATTTTAATAGTAATTTCATCCACTCTCCGCCTATACGCTCCTTTGGCAATTCCGTTATATCCGTATCTCGCGAAATTTTAATTGTCTCCAAATCTAATCCAAAGCCAAACCTGCCAGCAAATTGTGCCGCCCTTAGTACTCTTAATGGGTCATCTCCAAATTTTTCTGAATCAACGACGCGAATATTTTTATCTCTTATATCGTCAATACCGCCATAATAATCAATGACCTCGCCAGTTAACGGATCAAGTAGCATTGCATTGATAGTAAAATCACGACGCCGACTCGCTTCAATCATGGGCATCTGAGGATTCCCCTTAATCTCAAATCCCTTGTGACCAGCTCCAATTTTGGAATCAGATCTCGGCACAGAGATATCTAGATCTCCCACCTTGAATACACCGAAAGATCTGCCAATCGTATTAACTGAGCCAACTTCTAGTAGTTCTAATTCCAAAATATCTGGCTCAACACCATAAACCTCGATATCAACATCTTTGGATCGCTTTCCAGTACCAAACTTAGCCATAATGGTATCACGCGTATAGCCACCCACAACCATGGCTATTCCACCCAATTTCTTTACTCGCTCGGCTATATTTATAGTTTGTTCTAGCATTAATTTTAAACCAGGATCTTCTTCTCGTTTAGCCAGATCATAAAATGACGAGCAATTTTCTATTTGAGCTCTACTCTGAATCTCCAAGACTCTCTCATCCAATTTTTCTTTTGGCAAAGAATCCAATGCTTTTCTTAATTCAAGATGATCCTCTGTCATTGGATTAAATTTATCTCGATTACTCATATAATAATTTTACACTAAAACAACCTGATATTCTATTGTCTAACTGCATTGTTAAGATAAGCCAAGCGTCTTTTTTCTGGAAATCTTTCAATGGCATAACGCAGCATTGTCCTAGGCATAATTTTATAATACTTTTTTAAAAATTCTTCCTCGGTCTTAGTAGATCTCTTGCCAATCTCTCTCAGCATCCATCCAGTAGCTTTTTGAATCAGATCGTGATCATCCGACAACAAGATTTTTGCCATTTTCAGTGAATCGCCAAATTTATTATTTTTTATGAAATAAAAAGTCGATAATACGGCAATGCGTCGATCCCAAATATTTTTTGATACTACTAATTTGTATAGAATACTTTTTGGCTTATCTAATAAATAATGCCCGATGATTTTGTGAGCCGACAAATCTATGAGATCCCAGTTGTTTATATACTGCCTATGGCTTAAATAAAATCTGGCTATTGTTCTTTTCTCGGAATCACTGGCGCGTTGATAGCGTTCAACTAGAATCAAGATGGCCAAAAGTCGACTTTCATGAATTTTAGATTTAATTAATTGCTCAACGATTAATATCCCGGCATCGCTATTCTTTTTTACTAACTTTCTGATTTCTGGCACCGTTATTCCTAGAAATATATCACCATAGCCATACTCCCCTTTGCCAGTTTTAAAAAATCCTTGTAACAATTTTGCTCTTATTGGATCACTATGATCTTGCAGCTCTTTTTTTATTTTATTGATATTAGCCATCTATATACTCAATCATATTATCACATCGATGAATATGGTCACAAAACTAAGTACTGAAATCATTGACGATTACCCGTAAAAAATTATACTTAAAATAGGACATTGACACGGAGATGTCATTATGAAGAAAAGCGACTGGGGAGTCGAGATAACCAAAGTCAGCAATGGCTTTTCTATAAAAGATCAACAAGGCAATATAACCGTAATCCAGGAGGATGAAGACGATGAGTTGTCATCGGCCGAAAAACTATTATGGCAGATAATTAAATTTTTTGACCTTGCTGGGGATAGATATGCTCGAGATTCTATTGCTATAATTAGAGTGGCTGGTCGCAAATATGAACCCCAGGAAGATGAAGTACTCATTCCAATAGATGACATTCACTCCATAGTCAAGAAGAAACAACCAGATGACACGGGAGATATTGTCCAATAAAAATCCGCACATGTGCGGATTTTTTTATTTTGATCTTTTCGTTTTTCTACGACGAAGATCATTGAAATTAAGAGGCTTATCCCCCATCACTTTAGTCACTTCCTCTAAAGACCAAGGATAAAAGAAGTGCGAATCAACGCCCACGTCAAGAAGTTTTCCCTCGGCACTGGCATAATTGTCCATTCTTCCATGAGAATGTCCGAACAAATGCCACGAACCATAATGGGACTTTGGCCAGATCTTATGTAAATAGTGGTTCAGAAACACCTGTTGAGTATTGCTTACATTGATAAGAAATGATTCCCTTATCTCTTCGAAATACCTTGCCAGTTTCAGTATGTCTTTATCATGCGAACCCAGGCACAAATATTTTCTACCATTCAGACGCCTAAGGATTTCTTCTGCCCTCTGTAAGTTTCTCCATGCAAAGTCACCCAAATGATAAATAGTATCATTTCTACCCACGATACTATTCCAAAGCCCTATCATTGATTCATCCATTTCCCAGGTATTACTATATGGCCTGCGACAATGAATAATTATTCCGGCATGGCAAAAATGATGATCCGCCGTAAAAAACACCCTATTGGCCATAGTTATCCCATCTTTCCCTTTAAATAACTGCCAAGATAATATCATGCTTAATTCCATAAAAAAAGTCCCGCATATATTGCGGGGCTCTATCTGGGAACTGCCAAATTAGCTCTAACTGACAGGAAATTTGCATATTGAGCATTATACGTATCTGGATAATGTTCATTAACACGCCGTAGTGTATGTGCTAGCCACTCTTTTTCTTCTTTAAGTATCTCCCAATCTTCCAAAGTAAGCTGGGCAATGGGCTTTAATAAAAGCACCCAGGCTGCCCATTGCCGACTTGTGATACCTATAGCCGACAATCCGTTTGGCATTACACTTCTCCTTTTCTTGGCATCACAACGGTATTATGGTTAAAAAGACAATGATATATAACAAGAAATGGCTGTCTAGTCGTTTCTATTGCTACTACTCCGCATTCACCGCATCTTATTTCACCATTTTGGAAATCAATATTTCGAGCGATCTTTCTCAAGTCGTTAGCCGTCAAAGGATTGCCATCAACGAAAAACACACCATCCTTGATCGTGCCGATAAGTTCTGGTTCCGATCTAGTTTCATTGTCGAAATAAACTTCTACCTGTCCGCTCTTATCCGGAAACGGCACAAGAAGGACCATATTCTCAACTCCTGTAAAGTAACTGTCCCTATGCTATCATCCGATCTCTATTTTTGCAATAAGATTCATATTTAATAGAAATTGATAATTTGAATATAAAAAAGCCGACTGCTTGCCCCGAGTTTATCGAGGGGTTAGTCGGCGCTGACAAGACGAATTAATCTTTGATGATGCGTGGCATGCCCAGCGAAGTCGATCCAGGGTCAGATTTCTGTTGCAGTAAACTAGTGAAAACAGCTACTCCACTATCAATAGAGGATAACGAACGTTCAAAGGTACTTTTAAAATTTTCGGGTGAGGCAACAAATATTTGAACTCCAACCCATACGATCTTTCCGGCGGTAAAAATTTTACAGACTTTTGTCCGTACATTTGTATAATGAGCCGCTAATACAACCTTCAGCATCTCCTCCTCGGTATCAACTGACCAAAGACCCAAAGCCACACTGAAGTACATCGGATCAGTCTCGTCGACAAAAATAAAATATAGCCGACCTTCGCGCTTAAACATGACATCGCCGTCAGGGTCAATTTTGGGCGCATATCCCTCTGTTACCAAATAATCCATATACATTTTCTGAAGATTAGCTTTTCTGACATTAGTATTCTGAGCAAAGACGGGTACCGCAATAAACATCGAGGCGATAATGATAACCATAAAAATAGCGCAAATCCTAGTTGATGTTTTCATCGTCTACTCCCCTGTCAAAGAACACCGTAACTACACCTTGAGAAATATACCAAGGTGCTAGACAATGTCAAGTAAACTTGAATAGAATTCTTTTTTCTGCTAAAATTTCAATGCTTTGTAATTTAATAACACATTCCGCGATAGCTTCAGCCGTAGGCTGATCAACCTCTAGCTGACAATGGTAATACAATGTACTATACATACGCTCTAATTAGTTTAAAAAATCACAAGAGATATATTGGTCAGACTTCAAAAAATGTTCTTGAAAGGTTGCGAGAGCACAATAACGGATCTAATAAGTGGACTCGGGCAAATCATCCGTTTAGGATTGCCTACTGGGAAGAATTTCCGTCAAGAACCGAGGCGATAAAAAGAGAACATTTTTTGAAGTCTGGTCAGGGTCGAAAGTGGCTAGACCTTAATTTGACAATATAAATACATTCCGCGATAGCTCAATGGTAGAGCGGCTCCCTGTGGACGTTTTTGCTCCTGATTATGTTAAAATTAATACATGTGACGGACAAGAGAACCTATGCTGATCGTCGTGAAGAGTTAATTAAAGCAGTCGCCAAAAGACGACGCAAAATCAAAACTCTAGCGATAGAATACAAGGGTGGCAAGTGCCAAGTCTGCGGTTATAGTAAATATCCAGGTGCTCTGGATCTACATCATATAACCAATAAGAAATTTGGTATCGGCGATAAAGGATACACAAGGTCATGGAAAACGGTAAAGACCGAACTTGATAAATGTGTCCTCGTGTGCGCTAATTGTCATCGTGAAGTAGAGGGAGGCATTACGCAGCTTCCTAGCGAAAGCTAGGTTGAAACTTTTCGGGATAACGGTGAAGCCCTTCGGGGTAATACCGTGGGAACCTCGTAATTTTTATGAGGGCGCCGTAGAGACTAGATACCGAAACGCCTAAATCGAAAGATAAGGCGAAGATATAGTCCACCCCATTTCGAAAGATATGGATTATGTGTAAGGAGAAGGTTCCAGGTTCGAGTCCTGGTCGCGGAGCATTTTTCAGAGAATGGCTTAAATAGCCACTTTTTGGTATTGCAAATTCTATAATATCATGGTACAATATAGATAGGGGGAGTTACCTATGCGTAATGTGCTGATCGTCCTTCTCGTGATTGCTATGATCTCGATTTCTGTGGGATGCGACCACAAGATTGAGGCCGTGCAAATCAACAACGTGGTCAGGGTCTTCTGGCATGAGGGTACGCGATACTCTGTACAGGTTCGCGAGCCCGGTTCTACTGAGATCAAGACCTACGTTCTTCACGGTTACATGTGTACCGGTGAGCCACAAATCTTCGCCGACGTTGCGGCCGAGAACCGTATGTGGGTCAAGTACGTCATGGATCGGAATTGGGACCTCGACTGTCTGCAATCTCTCGAAATCCATGTTTGGTCCGAAGCCGACATTGAGGGCGGTGGCTGGGATCACGGGAAATTCGGACGTGGGCAGACATCTGTAATTAAGTAGACCGATCTGCCCTCGCGTCGTCACACAAGAAGTCGTCCACTGGATGCACTTCCCAGTGTGACGACTTTTTGTTTTATATATGCTCATACTTAATCAAATCTTTCTGAATACTAATCCAATCCAGCGTTCTGGTTCGGCTTTGCTCACCACAGGTGAATGCATCCTATAGTCGGAGCTAACAGTGCACATGAAATTTTCTGATTTCAGTACTTCCTCACTCTCGCTCGGTCGCTGCAATAAAGACGTTGACAAATACCACGAGAGTGGTATTTTAGGTTAGGTTCTTTAATAAAAAAGAAGCGAACCAATGGAACGGAAGTCACCTTACGTCGTAATGGTAGAAGAAATCAAGAGATATTGCGAGATTCAAACTGTTGCCGAAACATTACGAAGTAGCCACCCCGAATATAGGATTCTTGAAAGTCAGGCCAATTTTGGTATAGCTACAATTTGCGATGTACTGGAAATGATGATTATACCGAAGGATAAGATTCACGAAATCATAATCGAGCTTGAGGCTCTTCGACGCCATCATGCAATTATACGTAATGTAATCGACAAACTTCAGGCGTATGAGTCTGAAACTACACTGGCAGAAATTTTGAGTGAAATCGACGGAATTAATAAAGAGAAGACGAAGCTCGATATCAGGTTAGGAACGCTTCAAAAACAATTGCAGGAATTGTGTAAGCATCCAAAAGAACATATTTCTCATAGCGGAAGCTCCGATAGATGCGGGATGTGTGATAAGATATTAAAGAGCTAGACACCGAGGATGGGAAACCCTATTTAATCGAATGGGGTTTTTAATTACGCAGAATTGGTTTTGGCGTTGTTATGTTTGATTTGATTTTGGTTATGTTCTAAAATTGTTTTATGAATAGTTCCGAAGAAATAAAGAAAATTGTTAAAGAGGGATATAAAAGAATAGCGACGAGCGGTCTGAGTTGCGGTTGTAGTTGTTCCTGTTCAAGTGCGAAGGCTATTTCCAAAAGCATTGGATATACAGACGAAGAACTTGCCATTGTTGGAGAAGCTAATCTCGGCTTAGGATGCGGGAATCCTTTGGCTTTCGGAAAACTCAAAGAAGGGGATATCGTTCTAGATCTCGGATCTGGAGTGGGAATAGATTCCATTTTGGCCGCAAAAAAAGTTGGCAATAGTGGAAAGGTTATCGGAGTGGATATGACAGAGGAAATGGTGGTTAAAGCCAAAGAGAATGCGGCGAAGCAAGGGATAACCAATGTTGAATTTTTAGTGGGTGATATTGAGAATCTCCCACTGAAAGATAATTCTGTCGACACCATTATTACCAACTGTGTCATAAACTTAACTCCCGATAAGGTAAAAACTTTTAGCGAGGCGCATAGAGTTTTAAAGCCTGGCGGTAAAATTTACTTATCGGACATTGTTTTACTAGAATCTCTTACCGATGAACAAAAAAATAATAAGGATTTAATTACAGGATGTGTGGCGGGTGCTTTGATGAGAGACGACTATCTAAATAAAATAAAATCGGTTGGCTTTAAAGTTCGTATCCTGTACGAAAATACTGAGATTAGTAAACGACAATATAGTGGGATACCTTTAGAAAGCTTAATGGTTGAAGTCACGAAATGAGACTAATAAGAAATAGATTCTGCCATCAATAACCGGTTCTGACATCAATGCGTCAGGGGAGTATCTAAAAAAGCCAGATAAAACTGGCTTTTTGGTTGGACCCGCTGTGGACGTTAGAACTGATTTTTGACAATATTGGCATGATCGTATATTCTACTTGCAGTCCTTTGAGGAAGGAGAATGCATGCCTAAACCGATTTTCATAATCGACATTACCAAGGAACCATATGTTCCAGTCCCGAATCATCAATATGAAGTACCTCAAGATTCAACTGGATGTGCAATTTGCGGTATGCATGAAGAGTGGCATAGAAAACCACCCAAAAAACAATTACATCAAGAATCAACCGAACCCACTTCGACATCTACCGACTAACGTCGGCTTTTTCTTATTCGAACAATAGTGAGCCACCCCGCAGGGTAAATCATACACAATACATTCTCAAGTCTGGAATATACATATACTCCCATTTCTTCCGTATTATAGTTCTCCTTCGACAGGCTCAGGACGAGTAACGTTGTCCACAATGCGGAGCACCTAAAAACATCGCATTCAATGCGGTGTTTTTGCTTATACCCATCTCAGGCTCGAACTTTTTATGTAAAAGTGATTTAATTTAGACATGGATAACAATGATACTAATAAAAATCCTTACGGACTTTTGCCACCGAAAGTGCCTCTAATTTTTGCGGATGGGACTGATGTCTATAATAAGCTGAAAGAAGCTTATATTACGCATCCAATCGGTTACTTTATTTTGGCACCCTCTGGAGCTGGGAAAACTCATTTTATAAATAAACAAACAGAACAACACTGGATCGATGGAGATCATCTTTGGTTGTCGGCAAAAGCCCACCCAGATAGCCAATGGTGGCTTGAGCCATATAATATCATCGATGAAATTGATCAACGAAGCGATATAATAACTGTGGAAGCAAAAAAACTGGGATTTTGGATAATGGGGGCTTCAAATAATTGGCTCAAACCAGATGCCATAGTTTTACCGAACTGGAAAACCCATAAAAAATATATTAAATATCGGGAGACCCATAATTACGATGGCGGCGCTAAGAGCGATAGGCTCCAACAAGTCCTCGATCACAGGAAGCAGATTTCAAGATGGAAAAAACAAGGAGTTCCAAATTTTAAATCAATAGAAGAAGCTACGGAATATTTGTCAAACATAATTAAATAAATGGAACCAAAAATAGAAATACCAAAAAGAATTGAGAAAAAAGACATTGAAGCATTACCAATAGATATTGGCGGAACAGAGATTATCCTCGAAAGGCACGGGATATACGAGAGAAATCGAGAGAGCTTTAATGTCGGCAGTCTTACAGAAGAAGGAGCGGCAGAAGTTACTAAGTTAGGTGAAGATTTTTTTAGAAACTTTTTTAAGAACATCCCAGAATCAGAACGTAAAGAAGTTGATGTTCTGATAATTGGTAGCGATACCCAATATTTGCAAGGCGGAAGGCGTTCCATGGAAACTGCGGATCTGGTAATGCAATGCCTAAAGAAGACTTTAGTAGACCTTGGATTAAGTGAAGATCAGGTCTTAAATACCTCTAAGCGTTTTTCTGGAGAAGGCGGTGTTAGACCAGAGCCACTGCTGAGAGAGCCTCAGATATTCGAAAATTCTTGGAATTTCGTCCAGTTTCTGAAAGAAAAATATGGCAACATGGGAAAAGAATTTTGGATTGCATTTGAAGAAGATATCGAAAAAGAAAAAAGAATTGAGATGGGAGCTGAAGGACCTGACGAGATTGCAGATCGGCTAAAACAAGTGGTTTCGATCTTATCAAGATATGCCAGAATGTATCATAAAAATAACCCCGGTAGGCGCTTGGTTATATGGGCTGCAACTCATTACGATACGATAAGCCCTTTTGTTAAGAGAGGCATATTTGGAGTTGGTAAAGAGGTGCCACTGGGCGTAGATTATGGAGCGGGCATTTCTATTGGTATTGATTCTGCTGGGAATTTAACAACTAGAATCGATGGACAAGAACATACCATTCAATCACCCAAACAAAAAGAAATATAATTGGAAAAGCTAATTAATGTAAAGCTCTTAAATCCGGAACATACACAAACTCCCCTTTCTTCGTAATTACAGTTCTCCTTCGACAGGCTCAGGACGAGTAACGTTATTCACAATGCGGAGCACCTGAAAAAAGCCAGATAAAACTGGCTTTTTGGTTGGACCTAATGTGGACGTTAGAACTCTTTAGTGATTAAATTAAATTGTATGTTACCTAAAAGAATAAAAAATATTGAAGATCTCGGATATGACGAATTTTTCGATTCCAACCGTAGAAAACTAGGATTTGATAAATTCTCAATTGCACGCGTAACGTCTGAGCATAGAGGAGCCTACACCGTGATAAATACAAACGGTGAGTTTCTGGCTAAAATTACTGGCAAGCAAATGATCAAGGCCTCTTCGAGAGAAGACTATCCCGCCGTAGGTGATTGGGTAGTAGTCACTGAGCTAGAAGCTGGCCAAGCCGTCATCCACGCAACTCTACCACGCAAGACGATTATTAAAAGAAGGTCTGGCGACAAAAATAGGAGTGGCGAGAAAACGGAAACACAAATTATCGCCACCAACATCGACGTCGCGCTGGTTACTGAATCATTGGGTAGAGATTTTAATCTCAACCGTTTCGAGAGGTATCTAACTCTTGCGACAGACGGAGGCGTCAAGCCAGCTATTATATTGAATAAGATAGACCTGGCTTCGAGTGAAGAGTTGAAATCAAAATTTATTGAAATAGGAAGTAGATTTCCTGGAATTGATGTCATACCAACAAGCACAGTCAGTGGCGATGGGTTGAGTAAACTGAGGGCCTATTTATCACCCGGTAAAACCTATTGCTTTCTAGGATCGTCGGGAATTGGCAAATCCTCTCTTATAAACAAACTTCTGGGTGAGAGCATGATAAGGACTAACGATATAAGCTCCTATTCGGGTCGCGGGAAACATACCACAACTGGACGAGAAATGTATTTCTTGGCTAATGGTGGCATCGTTATCGATAATCCGGGGATGCGTGAAGTTGGGATGACGGATTCGACCGAAGGTCTCAGTGACTTATTTGATAATATAGAAACTCTCAGCCGCATGTGTAAATTTGTTGATTGCAAACACATACAAGAGCCCGGCTGTCGTGTCATTGAGTCGCTAAAGTCTGGCAATCTAAACAGAGACAGGTATGCTAATTATATTAGGCTAAGGAAAGAGGTTGAATTTATGGAAATGAGTGGGCTTGAAAAAAGAGGTAAAGAGCGTCAATTCGGAAAGTTTATCCAAAATGCAAAGAAAGAATTAAACAGGCAAGGCCATAAGGACTACTAATTACACTTCGATATTTTATACATACCCATATTTCACCAAATCTTTCTGGATAATCCCCCAATCCAGCGTTACGAATGCGTCCTGCAGTCGGAGCTAACAGCGCTGTCATACAAACGCCACATAAAACTGGCTTTTTGGTTAGACCCAATGTGGACGTCAGAACTATTTTCTGGTTAAATTTAGGATATGCATAATAAGTATAGTGTTGTTGTGGAATTTACGGCAGACAGTAAAGTGATTCCGAAAGATTTACTCCTACTTGCCGATCCTTCGCAAGACTCCATTCAGTCTTATATCGATAAGGCTAATTTTTATATTGCAAAATCTGAAGATAAAATTATTGGCATTGTAGTATATATAGTTAACAGCTCGGAGGTAGAGATTGTTAATATAGCCGTATACCCCGAGTATCAGACTATGGGTGTGGGTAAGAAATTAATAGATAGCGTCATCGACCATACAAAGAAAAATGATTTAAAATTCCTCGAAGTTAAAACCGGTAATTCAAGTATCGGGCAGATAGCATTTTATCAAAAAGCTGGCTTTAGAATAACTGGGGTAGAACGCGATTACTTCCTCAAAAATTATATTGACCCAATTTACGAGAATGGCATACGTTGTTTGGATCGAATAGTATTTACTATGGAGTTGCAAAGCTAACAGGTTCTGACATTAGTGCGTCAGGTGAGCTAACAGTGCTGTTATAACAATAGGCCACATGCCAACATTTGACTCGGTTTTTTGGATTGATATAATTTATTCATGGCTAAGATTAAGAAAGACAAAATTAC
>Ga0209000_1000914_pt1 | contig 21784 bp, 19 predicted proteins | sample RifGroD2_FD_183998 | JGI IMG/M metagenome (GOLD analysis project Ga0209000, IMG submission 183998) | Groundwater microbial communities from Rifle, Colorado, USA - Groundwater D2 (SPAdes) (version 2) | ecosystem: Environmental > Aquatic > Deep subsurface > Groundwater | place: Rifle, Colorado... | reverse complement strand
ACGTATAGGATAATATTATAACATACATAGGAGCAATTTGCAAGTGTTTTTGCAATAAAAAATGCCTATTTATCAAATAAATAGGCATTTTTTATTTTGTATGTGATAATATTTTCGGGAATTTAGGCTGAATAAGCTGTACACTGTAATTTTTTAACTCTTCATGAGATTTTTCGAGGTCATGCGTCATTGAGTTAAAAGACTTTGCAAGCTCTCCTAGTTCATCATTTCGATTAACTTCCACAATAGTATCAAAATTACCTTCTGCAACACTTTTGGTTCCTCTAGTAAGCTCCATTATCGGTCTTGTTAGATATTTTGCAAAAAAGAAACTAAATAATATCGAAAGTGTAAATGCCAGTCCCAAGGCCGTAACCCCTGCTTCTTTCATCATTTTCTCTTTCTCAGCAAGGACCATTACGTCCATATCTATGGCAAGTACTCCCTTCACATTCCCATTATCATCTTTTATAGGTGCATAGCCCGTTTGAATACTACCTCCATATACTTCATCATCTGTAGGTTTTATTTCTGCCGTCGCCTCATAAAATGCACTTTCTATATAAGTATAATCTTCCGCAACAAATTTTTCTCCTATCTGCGAATGGTTCTCCTCATCTTCCGCCGGAGTTGCATCAATAATATACACATACTCATCATTATGCTTATTTAATGTATATACATATCTAAGCTTTCCCTTGCATGAATCTTTAACCTTTTGTAGCTGTTTTTGTAGTTTTAAATATGTTTCATTCCCTTCATCTTCTGGTTTAGTGATCTTTGCGAGTTCCTCAGCGTCTAATGTCACAGCCGCATGTGAAGCAAGTAAAATAAGATTTTCCCGAATTTCTTCTTTTAAGGCTTTATAACTCAAATCATAAATAGTCAAACTAGAAATGGCAGATACCAATGTAATTAGCACAGTCAGGATGATTGTTATTTTAATACCTAAACTTAATCTATGTATTCTACTCGCATTTAATATATCTTTATTTTTCATATCTATATTTCTACTCAAGTCCACCACTCCCCAAATCAGATTACGCACCCAAATATAAAGAAATCTATTTCATGCATCTATTTTACACTAGTATTATATTTATTTCAAGACATTTTCACATAATAATGTCGAATTATTTTCGTCTTTTTGCTTTTAAACCCAAAGAGATTAAACACAATAAAGAACCTCCCTTACGGAAAGTCCTTATCTAGTAAATAATCATTTTTAAAATTCATTAATTATTCTTGTATATTACATTCCCTACATGCTCTATCTTACCTTCTCTACACTCATCTTCACTGTTTCTCCGTTTACATCCCATTCCTTTTCGTACCCACCATTAATGCCTACAATTATAGTGTCCGCCAATGTTTCATATGCTATTTCTGCTTTGTTTTTTTCTATTATCTTTTCTATCCTTTCTGTTCCTTTGTACATTAATTTTATATGATTTTGAACTTCAAAATCTGCTTCTTTTCTCATAGTTTGGATTTTGCTTATTAGCTCACGTACAAACCCTTCTTCTATCAGTTCTTCTGTCAGTTCCGTTTCCATAACTACTACTGTTTTTCTTTCTTCGCTAACTACATATCCTTCTTTTTTTTCTATTTCGATAAGCAAATCTTCAGCTGTTAGCTCAATTATTTGCTCATCTATCTCAAATCTCAGTAGTCCCACACTTACCAGTTCTTCATGTGCCTCATTACCATCAATATTAGTAAGCTTTTGGCGTATAGCGCCTACTTGATTTCCATATTTTGGTCCTACCGTTTTAAGTTGTGGTTTAAATACATATGTTGTAAACTCTGATAAATTATCTTTAAATTCACATTGTTTTACATTTAGCTCGTCTTTAACTACATTTACAAAGTTTTCTGGCAACTTGTGCTCTGTTTTTACTAATATTTTTGATACTGGCTGTCTGTTTTTTATATTTGAAATATTTCTGCAAGCACGTCCTGCTACAACTATCTTTAATACTAAGTCCATGTTGTCTTCAAGTTCCTTATCAATGTGAGATTTTTCATATTTAGGATAATCGCATAAATGAACGCTTTCTTTTGCTTTTTCATCCACACTTTTCACTAAATTTTGATATATCCCCTCTACCATAAAAGGTGTAAATGGTGCTGATACCTTTGCAAGTCCACAAATCACAGTGTATAGAGTCATGTATGCATTTATTTTGTCTTGCTCCATACCTTTTGCCCAGAATCTTTCTCTAGATCGCCTTACATACCAGTTACTTAATTCATCTACAAAATCATCAAGTTCACGAGTAGCTTCTGTTACATAGTACGTATCCAGATATTGGTCAACATTTTTTATAACTGTATTAAGTCTTGATAATACCCATTTATCCATTACTCCTAGTTTGTCATATTCTAGTTTATGTCTTGTAGGATTAAAATCATCTATATTTGCATATAACACGTAGAATGCATACGTATTCCACAGTGTACCCATAAACTTTCTTTGAAACTCTACCAAATACTCTTCATTAAATTTCGTAGGTAACCATGGCGCACTACTTGCTAGAAAGTACCATCTCGTCGCATCTGCCCCGTATTTGTTTAAAACATCCATTGGCTCAATTCCATTGCCTTTAGACTTACTCATTTTCTTACCATTTTTGTCTTGCAGATGACCTAAAACTATTACATTCTTATATGCTGCTTCATCAAATAATACAGTCGATATTGCGAGTAATGAATAAAACCATCCTCTTGTTTGATCTACTGCCTCACTTATATAATCTGCTGGAAAATTTTCATCGAATATTTCTTTGTTTTCAAATGGATAGTGCCACTGTGCAAAAGGCATTGCTCCTGAGTCATACCAGCAATCTATTACTTGACTTACTCTTTTCATATCATTTCCACACTTGTCACACTTTATAAATACGTTATCTATATAGGGCTTATGCAGCTCTATATCGCTAGGACAGTTTTTACTCATGCTTTTAAGCTCTGCTATGCTACCTATCATATGTCTATGTCCACACTCACACTCCCATATAGGAAGTGGCGTACCCCAATATCGGTCACGCGATAATGCCCAATCAGTCACATTTTCTATCCAATTCCCGAACCGTCCTTCACCTATAGTCTTTGGAAGCCAATTTATTGTATTATTATTTGCTATTAGTCGGTCCTTTACTTCTGTCATCTTTATAAACCATGTATCTTTTGCATAATATAAAAGTGGCGTATCACATCTCCAACAGTGAGGATAAGAATGTTCATGTTCCATTTCCTTATATATTAAATTCATATTATCTAAATATGTTATTATCTGTGGGTCAGCTTTTTTTACAAATATACCTTTCCACGGCTCCACTTCCTCAACAAACTTGCCTTGAAAGTCGACAAGCTGCACAAATGGCAAATCATATCTATGCCCTGTATCTGCATCCTCTATCCCAAATGCAGGAGCAGTATGAACTATACCTGTACCATCTGTGAGAGTTACGTAGTCTGCACATGCCACATAAAAAGCCTTTTTGTCTGGCTTTGTAAAATCAAATAATGGTTCATATTCCATATATTCTAAGTCTTTACCAGTATACTTTTCCATCAACGCATATTCTTCTTCTACCACGCTTTCTACAAGTGCTTCTGCGAGTATATAATATTCTTCGTTACATTTCACCTTTACGTATGTTTCATTCGGATTTACCGCTAAAGCTACATTCGAAGGCAGTGTCCATGGCGTTGTTGTCCAAGCCAAGAAATACTCATTTTTTTTATCTTTTAGCCTAAATTTAACAACCACTGTTTTATCCTTAACATCTTTATAGCCTTGTGCAACCTCATGACTAGACAGTGGCGTACCACATCTTGGACAGTAAGGCACTATTTTATGTCCTTTGTAAAGTAATTCTTTATTCCATATTTCTTTTAGTGACCACCATACAGATTCTATGTATTTATTATCATATGTAACGTATGGATCATCCATATCAGCCCAAAAACCTACTTTATCGCTAAACTCTTCCCACAATGATTTGTACTTCCAAACATTTTCTCTACACTTCTTTATAAATGGCTCTATTCCGTATTTTTCAATTTGTTCTTTTCCATCAAGCCCTAGCTCTTTTTCCACCTCAAGTTCAACTGGCAATCCATGAGTATCCCATCCTGCTTTTCTTAATACCTTGTACCCCTTCATAGTTCTGTATCTAGGTATTATATCCTTTATAACACGTGTTATTATATGACCTGCATGTGGCATACCATTTGCTGTAGGTGGCCCATCATAAAATGTAAATACAGGACATCCCTCTTTTTCTTCCATGCTTTTTTTAAATACATCCTTTTTCTTCCAAAACTTTAAAACCTCTTCTTCTCTTTCCACAAAATTAAGATTTGTATCTACCTTTTTGTATAACATAATTTTCTCTCTCCTTTTATAAAGATTCTTCAACATAAAAAACTCGTCGTAAATTATTAATATAATAATCTAGGACGAGTCTTTTACCCGTGGTACCACCTTTGTTTAAGTTGAAAGTTGAAAGTTGAAAGTTGAGAGTTATAGTTCTTTATAACTTTTCACTTTCAGTTTCAAATTTAAACTTTCTCGTTTTCCTTTAACGCAGGCATACGTTTAACTTTACTAATGTCTAGCATCTATTAATATATGGCAGGCAAGCCTTGCCACTACTAGTCACGTTCTTTTAACTACTCATGGATGATTTTCTGCATACTGTACTTGACTAGGCTCACACCACATCCTAGCTCGCTTAACTTTCCTTGTATACATACTCTTCCAATCAACGTTTTAATTATTACCAATTATATCACATTTATACAATTTGTAAAGCCCAATTCTGAAACTTTTTTTGAATGAACTACCACGCAACAGAGACTGAGGAGATTAATATACTCTTTTTCTATTATTTAGAATACTCACACCCACAATAATCTTGCCTATACAAATCATATTTTTTACTTAATTCTATTGACTTTTTATAGCCCTCATTCTTCTTGAAATCAGAATAAAGCCACTTTATGCCTACTTCTTTTTGTATTAGCTCCCCTATCTCATTTATTTTTTCTGCATTTTTATGTGGGCTCACAGTGAGAGTAGTACAAAAATAATCATAGCTTTTTTCTTTTGCTATCTCTGCAGTCCTTATCATTCTAAATCTAAAACACCTAACACAGCGAGCTCCGCCCTCTTTTTCACCTTCATAGCCTAATGCTATTTGTTCAAATTTTTCTCTCTCATATTCTATATCTATTATATTAATATACTTATCTTGTTTTATTTCATTTATAAGCCGTATTTGCTCATCCTTCCTCTTTAAATATTCTTCCTCCGGATATATATTAGGATTATAATATAAAACGCTTATATCAAAGTAACTTAATAAATACTCAATAACATAAGTGCTACAGGGCGCACAACAGCTATGCAACAGAAGTTTCGGCTTCCTTTGCATAGCTGTCGTTTCTTTTAAAATTTCATCTAAAACTTTCTGATAATTCATCTTCATATGCGTACCTTCCTTTTTATTAGCTAGCCCAGTACCCTAATTTATCTAGATTTTCAATTTGTTTTTTAGCTAGTTTACCACTCGGAATTTCTGAATCACTTTGGAAATATGCATAATTGGCTATTCCTTCTCCATATATGCTAAATAATATTTTTTCTTGTGCACTAAGCTTTTGGTCATAAAACTCCTCTAAGTTAAACTTTGATTTAACTTTAGATGTCAAAATATTCTTTATTTCATAAGCTATATCTCTTTTAGGCACTATTACTTCCGCATCTTTGCATAATATCTTGGCAAGTTCTCTTTGTAAATTTTCCTTTGCTTCACCATTTCCATGATTTATATATATTTGTTTCGGTTTTTTCTTAAAGTTCTCTATAAAATCTATCAACCCTTGCATGTCAACATGTCCTGACATTCCTTGTAGTGTTTTTATTTTAGCTCTTTGTTTGTACTTCTCTCCACTTATTTTAATATTTCTTTTCCCTTTTCTTATTTCTCGTCCGAGTGTTCCCTCTGCCACATATCCACTAAATATTATAGTGTTTCTCTCGTCGCTTATGTTATTTATTAAATGTTGTTTTACTCTACCAAAATCAGCCATCCCACTAGCTGATATTATTATCATACTCTCATCTTTCGTAGATAAATACGTTGACTCGTCTAATTCGCTGACAAGTTTTAGTTCTTCAAACATTAAAAACTCTTCTTTTTTTTGATATTCTTGCTTAATTTCTTCGTTTAAATAATCAATGTTTTGTAATAATTTATCAAAAGCTTTTATCGCAAGTGGGCTGTCCACATATACTGGTACTTTATACTTCTCATCTAGACCTCCATAAATGCTTTTAATATATTTAACCAACTCTTGCGTTCTTCCTACTGCAAAAGCTGGAATCAATAATTTTCCTTTTTGATTAACTGTATCAATTATTGCTTGTCTTATCTGTTCCTCTACGCTTACTACTTCGTCATGCAATCTATCTCCATAAGTCGCTTCAATCACAACTATGTCTGCACTTTCTAGACTTTCATAATTGGGCAACATATTATTATTCTGATTGCCAATATCACCTGTAAAAACTATCTTTGTTTCCTTGTCATTTTCCTTAACATACATCTCGATAAATGCTGAACCTAGCATATGTCCTGAATTTATCATTTTTATGTGTATATTATTTCCAAACTCAATTTCTTTGTTATAATCTACACACTCAAAAAAAGTTAAGCTTTTATATGCATCTTCCATATCATATAAAATTACCTCTTTTTTCTTTTTATTTGGCATATCCCATTTTTTCATTTTTTGCTGAATATACCCACTATCTGGCAACATAATATCACACAAATCCTTTGTAGGCTTTGTGCAAATAACCTTACCTTTAAAACCTTTTTTTACTAAATAAGGAATTCTTCCACTATGGTCTATATGTGCATGAGTAAGCAATATATAGTCAATATCCTTTGGATTAAAATTTAGATTTCTTGTATTTAAATGTTCTACTGCATTCCCCTCATATAAGCCACAGTCAATAAGTATATTTTTATCATTCGCTTTTACTAATGTACATGAACCTGTAACAGTTTCAGTCGCGCCTTCAAATAATATTTGCAATGGCTTCACCTTCCTCTAATACTAATAATACTATATTAGTATAGAAAAAGCAATGTCAAATTTGAGTAAAAAAGATAGGAATTATTCTTTGCATTTTTGTACATTTATAAATTCTTAATACATATTGTATGAGAAAATAATTTATTTGTCAATGAAATTTATAAATACGACCGCACAAAAGACGCACATTTTTTTATGCGTCCTCTGATATAGCAAAATATTTTTATATAATTAACGGCATTTGCACATGAACTACTTTCCGCGATATCTGGTTAGCACTCCATATCTTTTCTATTCCCAAAAGTTGGTTAACTGCAATATTTGGTATATTTATGTCTGCTCCCATACATGAGTTCTGTATACCACCAGACATCCTCGTGTTTACTTCCAATAAATAAAGTTTATCTTCATGATATTTAAATTGAATATTACACGGTCCAAAAATGTCTACTTCTTTATAAAACTTTTACAAATATTTATTATTTCTTCGTCATATCTAATTTCAGCCACACGAACACCCATTTTAATTCTAGGTATTATGATCAAACCTGCACCTGTTCTTAAGCAATCGACACTTACTTCATATCCTGACAGATACGGCATTACTAACATCTCTGGAAAAGTATCCTTTTCGCTAAGTGCACTTACTGCATCTTTGAATGTAATCTTCATTCCAGGATCTCTATATAATCCGTTATATCCCCCCATTAAATTATCAATTACCCTAAAACTAGTTGCACCTTCACCTTTGGTAAATTTAAAGCAAGCTCGTTCAAAAGTTTTTGTAATCTCTTCATATGCCTGCAAAAATCTTTTACATTATTAACCTCATATCTTGGAGGTATATATCCAATATTAAATTTACTAAATAATTGATAAGTTTTCTCTTTATCATTTAGAATTGATATCTTATCATAATCTCTTTCTACCAAAACTTTAACATTTGCATCATCAAATAAATCTAGTCTTTTTGAAATTGCTTGCATTCCGCGTCTTGGAACAAAAACATCGATCAAATTGGCTTTACAAAAGCTCACACAATATTCTACATATTCATTATCGTTCGAAAACCTAGGCTCTATAAACCACTCATCACATGCTAACTTAATCACGGAGTCAGGATTTTCATTAGTTCCTACTATATGAAAATTTATGTTGTTATCCTCTTTTAGTAAATTAATAATATGATATGCTGTACTAAACCAATGGTTGAACCATACTCTAACTGTCCTTTTCATCTTTCTTACTCCTTACATTCTCAGCTGTATTTTTGTACCAATTCCATTAGACCAGGGTCTGTAGTGGGCTGTCCCATCGCATTAAATTTCCAATCACCTTGGTAACGGTATATTTCTCCAAAAATCATTGCTGTCATATTATCATAGTTTTCTGACAAATTGAATTTGAATAGCTCTGCTTTAGTATCTGCATCTACTAATCTTATAAATGCATTTTTTATCATTCCAAAATGTTGTTTGCGTTGTACTGCTTGATAAATATTTACTACAAATACTATCTTTTCATAATTTGATGGTACATCAAGCAAATTAACAGCTATTTGTTCATCATCACCATCACCAGCACCTGTCAAATTATCCCCCATATGCTTCACGCATCCAGATTTATGTGCTAGATTTCCAAAGTAGACTACATCACCTTTTTCATTTATCTTATTACTTGCATTACATAGTATTGCTGATGCATCACAGTCAACCTGTGGACTCTGTCCTCCACCCATTAGAGATCCTAAAAAGCTTTTTCCTTTACTTGCAGCAGAATCAGCTTCATCCCATCCTAACCCTACCATGATTTTTTTTAACGTAGCATTTCCTTTTGTTAAATCTACTTTTTGTCCTTTTTGCAAATTAATTGACATATTTAATCCTCCTTTTGTTTTTGCGGAACTTCCCGCTTTTATCTACCTAGTGAAAGTCCTAGCTTTACTAACCAGTTTCTAAAGCTCTTAGGATTTCTCGTTTGAATCAATATAACTCCAGGTCCTTTGAACCTACAAACAAGACATTCCCCTGACATAATGCTTGAAACCCAACCATTTGAAGCTTTTTCTATCTTATATTGCATATGATCGGCCCACGCAACTAAATGACTATTATCTACAACTATCTCTTCACCTTCGTTTAAGTTTATTGCATGTACTGCCCCATAACTGCTTAGAAATACAACACCTTTACCGCTAACATTTAATATAAAAAAACCTTCTCCTGAAAATAATCCTTGCATTAAGTTCTGACATTTTGTATCTACCTGAATACTATCAGAAGCTGCTAAGAATCCATCTTTCTGTACCTTAAGCCGATAACTACCATCCAGCTCCACATCTACTATTCCTCCAGGCTGAGAATGTCCGAATAAAACTTCACCATCACCACGACTAGCAGTAAGATATTGAAAGAAAAATTTTTCGCCTGCAATCATACGTGTAATTCCTCCAAGTATGCCACCTTCGACACCACCTGTTACATCTATTGTATTTGACATTGCAATCATAGCATCAGCTTCGGCTTTTATCTTTTCTCCTCGCTTTAATTTATATCTAACGATTGGAAAAGCTTCCTGATAAAGAATTTCATAATCCAAAACAATCACCTCCCTATACTCATATTATGTAGGTAACTCATTCATTTATTAACAATACCCTGTCCATAATCTAGCGACAGGGTATTTGTCATATATTAAGCTACATCAATACCAAAGTTACCACATAAAGCCTTAAGTCCGCCTTGGAATCCACTACCTATTGCATTGAACTTCCATTCAGCACCATTTCTATATAATTCAGCAACAACAACTGCTGTTTCAATTGAGAATTCTTCCCCAAGGTCATATCTCATAAGCTCTACGTTTTTGTCTTCATCAAGTATTCTAATGAAAGCGTTAGAAACCATTCCAAAATTTTGTTTTCTTGTTTCGCCATCGTAAATTGTAACTGTAAAACTAATTCTTTGCACATTTGCAGGTACCTTTGATAAATCTATTTTGATTTGCTCATCGTCGCCATCTCCATCACCTGTTAAATTGTCACCTAAATGTACAACTGATTCACTTGAATGCTTTAAATTACCGTAAAATATGAAGTCTTTGTCATCCCCTACCTTGCCAGACTCTGCAAGTACAAAAGCTGCTGCATCTAAGTCAAATGCACTGCCTCCATCATACTTATTTGTATCCCAACCTAATCCTACTACTAATTTCGTAAGTCCTGGGTTTGTTTTTGTCAAATCTACTTTTTGTCCTTTTTGTAAACTAATTGCCATAATTATCTCTCCTTTATAATTTAATATTATTTATTATATAAAAATGCAAAATATTTTGCATTTTAAATCGTATTTAATTCTTTGTTTTTATAACTAGCTTTCTTATTAGATCAATAGGTATTATTGTCATAGCAAGTAAAATCACTATTATCAATTCATTTATTGTAAGACCTGCACATCTTAGTATTACACCACCAAAATATGTCATTATTAGCTGAACTACAGATATTAGTAAAATAACTTTTAAAAATCCTTTGTTTTGACCTATGTTATCAAACAAATTCATTTTATCTGTTCTTGCATTAAATGCATTAAATACTGCTGCAAATACGAAGAATGTAAAATATCCAGTTAACAGATACGCATTTGTGTCACTTTCTCTAAATAAAGTAGCTCCAATAGGTGTAAATAACATAATTATACTAATTACAAAAACCCAAAGGCTACCCGTAAAAATCGAACTCCACATATTATTACTTACAATATTCTCATCTCTACGTTTTGGTTTTTCATTCATGAATCGCTTTAGTGCTGGTTCTGCACCAAATGCCAGAGCTGCTAGTGTATCCATTACTAAGTTAATCCATAAAATTTGTGTAATTGATAACGGATGATACCCCAAACCAAGAAGCGGTGCTATAAATGAAATAAGAACAGCTGCAACATTGATTGTTAATTGAAAAATTATAAACTTTCTTATACTATTAAAGATTGTACGTCCATATAGTATAGCATTCTCAATCGAGCTAAAATTATCATCCATTATAACAATGTCACTTGCTTCTTTAGCTACTTCAGTTCCTCCACCCATTGCAAACCCTACATCGGCTTTTTTTAGAGCAGGCGAATCATTAACTCCATCACCTGTCATACCTACAACAAGATTTAGCTCCTGAGCAATTTTTACAAATCTACTCTTGTCGCTAGGCAAAGCCCTTGCAACAACTCTAATATCTGGAAGCTTTTTCTTAAGTTCATCATCAGACATTTCTTGTAGTTCATCTGATGTATATACGAGGTCTGTACTATTTTTAAGTAGCCCTGCTTCTTTTGCAATTGCAACAGCTGTGTCTTTACGGTCTCCCGTTATCATAACAACTTGAATACCAGCATTTTGTACTTCGACGATTGCTGAGATGGACTCAGGTCTGATTTCATCACGTATACCGATTACCCCAAGTAATGTCCAATCTCCTTCTGGTAATTCATCTTCGCCAAGTTCACAATCCGCAATTGCAAGTGCTAACACCCTAATTGCACGGTTAGCCAATTTATCAATTTGTTCCTCTAAAACTCTTACGTTGGTAAGTGACTGCTTCTCACCATTAGCATCAAAGTAATGTCCACATTTTGAAATGATGCGTTCAGGTGCACCCTTAATCAAGGTACAATCATAATCCCCATGTACTTGAGCTGCAGAATATTTGTTTTCGCTGTTAAAAGGTATTGCATTAATAATTGATGCACTTACTAAATCTCCTTTACCAGCAATAAAACCTATAATTGCACGTTCAGTTGCATTTCCCCCAATCACCTTAATATTAGGATAATCTCCCGTAACAATTGCATTTGTATTATACTGAATGCTAAGAGATAATAATTTTCCAAGTTCACCAGTAATTTGTGAATGATTGTTATATTCCTTGCCAGCACCATCTACAAAAACAACAGCTTCTAGCTGACCTTTCGTAATTGTCCCAGTCTTGTCACTAAAAAGAATGTTTAAGCTACCCGCTGTTTCGATTCCTGCAATTTTACGAACTAGTACATTATCTTTTAGCATTTTACCCATATTAAGTGCTGAAACAATGGCGATCATTAGTGGCAAACCTTCGGGTACTGCCATAACGATTATGATTACTGCAAGGATTACTGCTCCGACAATATCATTTACAATAGTCATCCAATTTGAAGAATATTCCATGATTCTAGCTACGTCAAGACCATTATTCATAACTATTCTCTGAAACAGATATGCAATTGCAATTGCAATACCTCCTATATAACCAAATTTACTAATATCATTTGCAAGTTTACTTAATTTAACTTTTAAAGGTGATTCTCTATCCTCTTCTAGCTGTAATTCATTTGCTATCTGTCCATATATTGATTTGTCACCTACTATTGTAACGCTCATTATTGCATTACCATAACGGGCAACCGTCCCACGAAATACTTTATATTCGTTAAGAAAATCCACTCCCGTACCCTCTTCAACATAATCTTCTGGCATTGCTTTCTTAGTTGCTTCTTTACTTTCTCCATTCAACACAGATTGATCAACTTTTATATTTCCATCGATTAATATTCCATCCGCAGGAATCTTGTCCCCAGATTGAATCATAATAGAGTCTCCTACAACTATGTCATCTATCGAAATTTCTATAATATCTCCATTTCTATAAACCTTACACTTAATCTTTGACGCTTCTTCTTGAAGCTTTTGAAATGCATTTTCATTCCGATATTCTGAAAATGTTGATACCAAAGTCGCGAGTATTACCGCAAGTGCGATACCTACCGATTCATACCATTCTGCTTGCCCAAGAAAAACAAAAATCACATTAATAGCAAGAGCTATACATAATATTTTAATCATAGGATCGCCAAAATTACCCATTAGCTTGTCCCAAAAACTTTCTGTCTCCACTTTACTGAGACTATTATCACCATACTTGTCTCTTGATTCTATTACCTGTTCGTCGTTTAACCCAATCTTTTTAATCATTTTACATCCTCCATTTCATTGTTGCAACTATCTTTTTTACTATCAATAATGAAATAGTATCAAATTTTATATTCTTTGTCAATGTATATTCAAAATATTTCCCCGTTACTTTTAACTCTACCTCTAAACCGTAACGTTTTTCTCATACCGGCTGAAACCGGGCTAAAAAATAAACACCTCTTGTTTACAACAATCAAAAATTATGTTATAATCTTCAAGCATATTTCAAAACATAAGTTTTGATAAAACTAATTGTGTACATATAGCAAGTAATTAAATCTGCAAAATATAATTGTTAAATAATTATATTTTCAAAAATTTAAAACGAAAGGAATTAATTTAACATGAAACACTTTAGAAACTTAGATAAAAAAACAATTATAAACACTTTCGAATATCTACCACAACCGTTTAACAAATTTACACAAAAAGATGTTTTAGCAAATGCGCTTGGAGCCACAATGTACACGCAGGGTATAAATAAAGATATCGCACAAAAGCTGATTAATCAAGACTTTCATGGACTTACTTCTAATGTATTATGTCTTGAAGACTCAATTGGTGACGATGATGTAGCTGAAGCACAAATAAATATTTTTAATCAACTTGAACTTTTAGAAACATCAATAAAATCCGGAATAATGCACGTTGATGATTTGCCACTTTTATTTATAAGAGTCCGCAGCTTAGGACAGCTAAAGATTTTTCTAAGAAAAGCTGATAAATTGGGTCTTATTTGTGGATTTAACATTCCAAAGTTTTCGACTAGTAATGGATATGAGTATTTAGATGCTATACAGAAAGCAAATGATAAATTCAATCAAAGGTTTTATGCAATGCCAATACTTGAAACATCTGAAATTATTTATAATGAAACAAGAATTTCAGAACTTGCTAAAATGAAGTCTATTATTGATGATTATAAAAATTTAATTCTTAACATTCGTGTAGGTGGAACTGACTTTTCAAGCTTATATGGCATCAGGAGAGGGATAGATTTCTCAATTTATGATATTTTCGTCATAAGTCACTGCCTTTCAGACATAGTAAATGTATTCGGAAGGTCAACTGAAAATTATACTATTTCAGGACCAGTGTGGGAGTATTTCCCTGATAGCAATAGAATGTTAAAACCTCAATTAAGAGTCACCCCTTTTATAAAAAAAGGAATTAATGGTCCAGAAGAAAGAATCGACATTATCTCAAAGGAAATTGATGGTCTTATCAAAGAGATTATTCTTGACAAAGCTAACGGATTTACTGGAAAAACTATTATTCATCCATCCCACATCACCTATGTTAATGCTCTTCAAGTAATTACTTATGAAGAATATCATGATGCTTTAAGGATTGTTGAAAACCAGGACAAAGGTGCCATTAAGAGTTTTTCTGGCAACAAGATGAATGAAGTTAAACCTCATTATAATTGGGCTGTAAAAGTTCTAAAAAAAGCTGAAGTATACGGAGTTCTAAAGGCAGATGTAGATTATGTTCAATTATTTTAATAAATACCTATAACGATAACAACAGAGTTGAACTTATTTCTTTATTACTCAATAAGTTCACTAATTCTTGCAAAAGATATATTTAATTGTTTCAAATCCATATTAAACATACTTATCTCTCTATATACAGAAGTAATTGTTGCAAAATAAGTTATACATGCTATAAGTATATCTATAGTTAGTATGTTATTAAAATACAACATGCCTAATGAGCCATAAACTAACAACTGAAATAAGGTTTCTATTATTCCAGAGACTACAAGCAACTTATCGTAATTTATATTATAAAATATCCTACTCTTTCTAAAAAATCTGGTAGTAATTCTAAGTTTCCTTAGCTTTTCTGAATCTGGTTTTTCATACAGGTCATGAAGCCTAGCAAAATACTGATCTCCTGATGTTTTCATGTTAACTATATCTTTTTGTATAGGCCTTGACATTACATTAATTCCAAAGTGATACACTACCATATATAATAAAACAATACCGCCGACCATATAGTTTGCAGTTATCGTGATGATGATAGTTATTACAACTAGCTTTACACATTTTATTCCAATTTCTATAATTTCGTCGCCTTTTCGTGTAACGTCAGCTATTTCTTTAAGCCTTTCATTTATTGAAGTAATCGGCATACTCACACCTTTTCTCAAAATATTCACAACTATATCAGTTCTGATAATCTCATTTATGGTATTGCGTAAATAATGCAATAAATAAAACTTGATACCACTAAAAAATATCTCTAATGCCTTAAAGGTAAACAGGAGTAGCATGAAACTTATTATCTCGTTATAACTTTTGTTCGTCAATGAATATATAAGCTTACCCAAAAAAATAGGTTGCATTACTGATACACCTATTTCCAAAAGTGATAGTAGTACTAGTATCGCATATTTCATTTTATATTTTTTTATACATTTAATCCATCTTAATGTTAAAGTGCTTTTTAGTATTTTCATATTTCACCCCTAAAGTCTCTGCATAATAAATATTCAAATAATGTTTTAGACCAAGTTTGAAAAGTTAAGAAATCATCAGTTTCAACATACCTCGTATCCTCACCATTCATCTTTATTTATAATCCAATTATACTCTTTTTTCTAGATATTTCAACATTTTTTTGATATTATGCTTATTATTTATACCAAAAATAAGGTCAAGCAAAACTTGCCTGACCTTATTTAATCTGGATTTGCATTTTCAAAGATTTGTGATTTTTTATATTTATACGGATATTTATGTTTTTAGTTCCTCCCCTGCGAAGGGGAGGTCAGGTGGGGTCACATTGGTTTGATACCAACTCTATGACCCCCTCTTGCTCCCCCTTCGCAGGGGGAGAACTTAGCTGCCTCAATGTTCTATAAATACAAAGCCCTCAGTAAACTTCTATATTGTATAAAATTTTTATCGTGCTAATCAAATCACTCGTTGAATTATATTCAATTGCATTAAATTTCCAAAACTCTTTATATTTATAAATTTCTCCTATTACACCTACATTATTTACTATAATATCACTTTGTATATCCATGCTAAATACTTCCTCTTGCATTATACTATTTATTAATCTTAGTTTAATATTCACTAACATTTGTTTATCTAAATTGTTTTTGCTTTTATAAATCGAGTATCCTATAATTAGTTTTGAAATGTTTGCCGGCACGCTATTTAAATCTATATCAAATTCTTTTTTCTTTTCTATATTGTCAGCGCAACCATCTTCGAACCAGATACTTTTTTCAGTACTTTCAGGATTGTTATAAAAAATTATTCCCTTTTTACTTATACGATTGTTCGTTTCACACACACATATAAAAGCATCAATGTCAAATGTATTTTCATTGTCGCTCTTACATGTAATATCTATTACAAATTTATTTGAATGACCATTAATTTTATTTATATCTATTTTTTCACCTTTTATTAATTGTTTTCCCACTGTTAACTCCGCCTTCAAAATCAAAATCAAATTTTACAAACATCACAAAGCTCCCCAAAACAGCACTATCTAGTAGACTAAATACACTTAGCTGCTTGTTACCATTAAAATATATGGAGTTTGAATTTACATAAATATAATTTTTAAACTTACTTTTCCAGTTAACCATACATATATTATTTGAATATTTATTCGAGAGTAAATTTAACAAAAACATCTTAACTATTTCTGAGCATTTTGAGTTAAACACAATAAAATTATATATGTTTTTTTTGTTAAATCGCCTATCCAAAATCGAGCTTGAAAGTTCAATTTGATCATAATCTGCAATCTCTTTATATATGCTCTTTTTAATATCCTCAAATCCCCCTGCATCATTTTGCATATCACATTGTTCAAGTGAACTTTGAATATCTAGAGATATTAAATATATCTTCAGTAACTCACTGTTTTGATATACATAATACATATATTCGCTCAAATCTGTACACATCTTACTTACATCTTCAAATATTTTATTCGCTGAATCCGATTCCGTTTTTATCCTAAAATATCCATGAAACAATCCTTCAAATTCATCAGAAACATAATATATGTCAAACATAATATTATCTTTTGCGTTTTTAGATTTAACTCTAAGAATCCGTATCTCGTTTACCTCTTTAAAAAGATTATTATAAAAGAATATATGACTCTTTAACTCGAAGTCTGGATTTTTTAGTGATGCTACGCTGCTTTGTATCTCAAAATGTTGCTTTATCAAATTAATACATTCTCTTTTATCCACACTATCACCTTCATTAATTCCATCAGATTATTTATCTCTAAACTGGAGAAGTTTTTGTTTTTGGGTTGTTTCCATTATCACAAGCTCTTTTTCTACCATCTGACGTTTTTGACGACCCTCTGAATAAATTTTCATAGATTCTTCTATCGTTTCAAGTAGCTTAGTATGAGTTTCCTTTAATGTTTCTATACTTATAACTCCTCTTTCACTTTCTTTTGCAATTTCAATAGAGTTCATTTTTAAAATATCAGCATTTTGCTTTAACAAATCTTCAGTTGCATCTGAAACATTCTTTTGTAACTCTAGAGCTGTCTTTTGCCTATTTAAAGAAATCGTTAATGCTAATTGATTTTTCCAAATAGGAATAGTAGTAAGTACACTCGCCTGAATCTTATTAGCTAATATCTTATCATTGCCCTGAATAATACGTATTTGTGGCATCGTTTGTCTAGCAATCTCTCTACTCAACTTTAAATCATATATTCTTTTTTCTATTTCAGACAACATCTGAGAAAAATCATTATATTTTTGAATATCTACCATGTCTTGCGTTTGTTCAGCTTTGTTTTTCAGTTCAACAAGTACTGTCTCAGAAAGTTCGTTATACTTTAACTCACCAGCAGCCATACATAACTCAAGATTGTGCAAATATTCAAGGTTTTTATTATATAGTACATCAAGTACATTAATGTCTCTAATTAATTCTTTTTTTGCTGTGTCTAATGCAACAACAATTTTGTCAACTGTATCAGTAACATTTTCAAGCTTTATCTTTTCACTAGTCATTTTGTTGGCAAAAGACTTTAAAAAAGGAATTTTAGATATAAAAGAGTCATTCTCTTTCAATCCTTCTAGGTCAACACCTTTTATAGTAGTGAGTAGCGTGGTAAGATTTGCTCCAACAGCACCGGTATCCTTAGTTTTAACACCTTCTAATAATCCATCTGCAAATTTTGCAATACTACTTTGAACTTCTGATCCTAGACCTTGAACATCGCTTGAACTAGTCAAATTCATATTGTCCTTCATTTTCATTAAAACTTCTTTGTCTTGCTCACTAAATTTAGATAAATCTACATCTCGTTTTGTCCCAACTGGCACAGCAGGTTCATTTACACTTGATACTGCTACAATAGCATTATCCTCTCCTGTAGCTTGAGAATTGTTTTTATCTTCATCAACTGTCTTTAATAAATCTTCAAATCCCACATCAAACAACTCCTCATATATTAAATTTTAAAAATCCATCTTTATTAAATCCTGCAATGTCTTTAAATCAACACTTAGATCCATCTCAGCCTGTTCTTTTATATTACTTATTGTCGAATGCAGCTTTTCATTTGCTATTTTTAGAACACTCAAAAGTTCATTTTTCTGAACTAATAGCGATGTATTTTCGTCAAAATTAACCATTATATCTTTTATCATATCGATATATTTTAGTAAAAACAACTCTTTTACTGAAATTATTTTTTCCATATTTTTGTTATAAAAATCAACTATAAAATAATAATATGCCAAAAACAAGAGCAAGCTTGAGAATAAATACTTACCTTTGATTTTATAAAGTTTACTTTCAATTTCATCTAATGAAATCTTGGCATCCTCCATCACTAATCTCTTTTGCTCTTTCACATCTTGCTGTACGACTACCTTTTCATCATCTTGATTATTATTTTTTCTCTTAAATAATCCAAACATTATAATCACACCTTTTGTGGATTTATTGTACCATTTTTATTTTTTCATGTCAACCAAAATTTATTTAAACAAACTGTGAATTAACTCAGGTTGATTTAAATTCCGATGTCCCATTTTAAATCTTTCAGGGTCGGTTCCTTCTTTTTAGGAACTGTCCCTATTATTTGATTTGGAATTAGTAGCTTTATAGTGTAATACCCTATTACTTGGATAAGTTAATGTATCATTCTGTTTTTGTTTTTTCTATGGGGACAGTTCCTAAAAATAAGGAACCGACCCCGTTGTGATTTACATTTTTATCTCAAACGGGACATCCTAACTTTATTCAAGTGTGAATTAACTCATGGGTGCTGAACTTGTAACCTATAATGCTTGGACAAACAAATAAATGCTTTTACACTTTCGCATTAATAAGCATTTATTATGAGTTCATGTATTCGGCATTTTTGACAACTCGCTCACGAGTGCTTTAACTCCCTTATACTAAGCACATCTATACCGTATTTAGTGTATATGCTAGTAACATCTAAAGTTGTTATATCATCTTTCATAAAACCAAGCTTCTTAGCAATATTATAAACATCTTCTTCATTTGTACCTTCTATCTCTAGATAAGTTGGAATAAGTGGCTATGAATCTATCTCTACCATTACTCCATCTAGTTTATAACTCGTTCTTTTGTTTTCCTGATAATTTTTATGGTTATAACCCAGCTTTTCAAGTATTTCATACATAGTTTCAAAATTCCCAACCTCAGTCTCTAACTCTTTAGTTCCATCTACTGTATAGTCGTGTATTTCTTTTATTGCAATGGTTGTTTTTTTACCATTAGTCCTAAGCCTAATCCAACTATTTTCCTTTACAGGCGTAAAATCATATGTGCATCGTTTCAAATCATACTCACCTATCTTTTCTGCCCCAAGTTCATCTAACTTCCTTACTACCTTATCTACATCAACTTCAAGGACCCTAATTTCATATTCCGTATTCATATGTAAACCCCCTTATTATAAAATATTTAAAGAATATTATCATGTTTTAGAATATCATTTTTACCTATTTAATGCAACAACAATTATACAAAATTTTCAAAATGTTGGATTTCTATTACAGTCCCCTATTCCTTGTTATGCAAAAGTCAGGCTTTGTTTTTTCAAAATCGGCGGCTACGCCGCACTGATTTCCTAACTTACTCCCCTTCTCCATTTTTCCTCCTGAAAATGCAGCTCCTCACAAATAAAATTGCCCATCGAGGGCAATTTTATTTGAAGTCCGTTATCGCGTAAGACACTAATTCCGCGGCTCTTCTCTTCCGATATTATTCCATCCTTTTTATTCCCACGTTATCGTATTTGCTTCCCCCACACTAGTTCCGCTCGCTCCATCTAGTGTCATACCCGACGGACTTAAAAACAAAGCGGGGCGAACCCCGCGGTTACCGTTATAGGCGCTGTTGAAGTACACCGAGCCATCCGTGTACACGTAGCGGACGCTGCACGAATCAGGCGCATAAGAGTCCCTTAACCAATAATACCAATACTGTGTTAATGGTGTTGGGTTACTTGTATAGTTACTTTGTGTTACTGCTTCACCTGTTACATATGCTTTTGTCCATGCTACTCCATCTCCCAGTACCCCATTACTATATACATAGTCATTTAGCTCTTTTATTCCTAGTAAAAATACACTTTCTGTTGTATCTTTATAGTATGCACTTGCATAATTTTCTACTGCTGCACTTGCATTTGTTGTTGTATATGTATGACTTGCTGTTCCTCCTGTTTTTGCAGCTGTTGCTGCATCTGTATCTGCTAGTATTGTTTTATGTGTTACCGGCATTATTTTACTTCTTTCTACTCCATTAAAGTTTCCATCTGCTAAGAAGCCTTTTTCTGCGTCATATGCATTGAAGTTACTCCATACCCTTGCTACCGTTGGTGAAAAGTATCCTAGCCAGTCTACTATTCCAGCTCCTGCGCTACTGTTTAGCCATGCTTTTAGGTTGCTTTTATCCCAGTAATTGCTTCCGTATGTTCCTCTATCTGCATCCCCTCCTGCTTCTGTTATCAGGTTTTCTCCTGTTGCGTCAAATGCTTTTAGGCTTATTATTTTATCGCTAAATAACATTAGGTCTCCCTCATGTAGTCCACTTCCTGGATTTGCTGCTAGGTATGCTGCGTCTACTTTGTTTATTACTCTCCATACTATTGGTTGACTTAGATATGTCCCGAATTTTAGGTAGTTTCCTACTGGTACATCTGCTACTACTGGTGGCTCTGGTTCTCCTCCGCTTGCTACTCCTGTTACTTCTACTACTATCGGTGTTACTGTTGCTACTCCACTTGCGCTTACTGCTACTACGTATGGTCCTGCTTGTGGATCTCCTGCTGGTAATGGATTTGTTGGTACTTCTTTTATGTACCCTTTTGTTGCCATATCTTCTATTATATTTGCTTGTGGCATTGCTATTTCTTCTTCCCATAGATATGCCTGTGCTTGCGTTTGTAGTGTTCTCACATTCGCATTATGTGCTATCTGCTTTGCTGTTTGACTTTTGTTCATGAAGATTGGTATCGCTATTGTTGCTAGTGCTGCTAGTATTACGAGTCGAGTAACGCAGAGGAGCCTCCCCTCCACATTCTCACAGAACCGGACGTGAACCTCTCGACTCATCCGGCTCCTGTTATTCAATCATTTAACTTATCTTATTTGAAATTCCCAGTGTACAAACAT
>Ga0209000_1000912_pt1 | contig 21795 bp, 15 predicted proteins | sample RifGroD2_FD_183998 | JGI IMG/M metagenome (GOLD analysis project Ga0209000, IMG submission 183998) | Groundwater microbial communities from Rifle, Colorado, USA - Groundwater D2 (SPAdes) (version 2) | ecosystem: Environmental > Aquatic > Deep subsurface > Groundwater | place: Rifle, Colorado... | reverse complement strand
ATTTTTGAAGCTACGTGAGTTGGTCCTTTATATCGTGGTTCACCGCAGCATGGATGTTGAAAAGGATCAGTTTGCGTATAGCTATGTAAAAAGACATAGAGATAGAATCATCAACGATGAACCACTCCTTCCAATCGATTTCAAGCAGTTCATATAATGCCATCTCACTGGTTAGCACCTTAGGAGTCTTTTTAAGTACTCCTGATGTATAATGAAGATAGATAATAATCAACAAGGAGGATTAAGATATGAAATATAGTCAACTATCAAATCCAGTCAAATGGATAATCACGATTTCAGCACTCATCATCATCTTCATTTTTCCAATCTACTTAGAACTTTCCAAACAAGGATTGATTGAAACTTCGATTCCTGACTTGACGGCAGACAAGCTTCAAGCCTTGTATTTATTCATTTTAGCTGTACCGGTTTATTGGTCTTATAATCTGATCAAGTGGCGTAAAAGCGAATCCATCGGCAATATTACAACGAAAAACAAATGGATTTTCATAACCATTCTATCAGTCATCGGAGCATCGATTGTTTTCGCGTTTTTATTCGCTTTCAATCTGATTTATGTATTCAATGTTTACCTTTATATCGCAGATACGCTATCCTTCTTTGTTTCAGGATTCATATCCAGCAATTATGAATTGATTTAAATCTCAATCAAGGCATATCCGAATTTGGATATGCCTTTTTCTATTTATAGGAAGTTTCAAATTTTTCACATGATTCCATAGAACATATTTTTCATGTTATAATTTAATAGGTGATACATTGAACATGAAATTAAGCACGAAAAACTATATCGATTTGAAATTAAAAGATCATCAAAAAAGAGATCTTGTTTTGGTATTTCCAGGCGGTGGTTATTATATTACTTCAGCCAGAGAAAGCAATCCCGTTGCCGATGTCTTTATGAAGGATAATTATCATACAGCAATCTATTATTACCGAGAAGACAAATTAATCTATCCTTCAGTTAAAGAAGAGGGAGAGCAAGTCCTTTCATTACTTAAGTCTAATCCCTTGGTAAACCGTATTTTTTTAATCGGATTTTCTGCAGGAGCGCATTTTGCAGCGATGTTGATGTCTAGCTATCCGGATTTGGTATCTGGAACCATCTTAGCATATCCTGTGGTTACATCCGATCCTAGATACTGGAACCAGGGATCCATTTTAAATCTCCTTGGAACTGACTTATCCAAAGAAAGATTATATCAGGTATCCTTGGAGCACCAGATGAACGAACGTGTTTCTCCTGTATTCATCATGCATACCATGGATGATATGAGCGTGCCTGTTGAAAATAGTCTATTATTGATTGAAGCTTTGAATAGATATCATATTCCTGTTGAAGCGCATTTATACCCAAAGGGCAGGCACGGGTTGTCGCTTGCTACCAAGGAAACCACATTTGAAGATATGGATCCAGAGCTCTTTATCAAAGAGTTTGGATATTTATCCGGATGGATTGAACTCGCAAAAGATTTCTTGAGAAGGATATGAACATGACCAATATTTTATTAAGCAGAGCCATTTTAAACCAGCCTCATATCTATGAAAAAGCGAAAGACTATATAAAGAGTACAGACAGGGTTGCTGTTCTCGCATTTTCATTCTTTCCCAAGGATTATCTGAGTCAGGCATCCTATGATTTGGATTTTGAAAAGGGTGGGGAATATTATGAAAAAATTGTAAATTCTTTCCTACCTTATGGTATTTTAGAAGAACATATTGAATGGGTTCATTACTTCAAGGATGATCATGGTTCAGCAGTTAAAAAACTTGGAAATGCGAATATCATCTATTTTCCAGGAGGAGCTCCTGATCTGATGATGAAGCGTATCCAAGAGTTTGACCTCATCTCCACCTTGGAATCGCACAAGGAACTCTTTATTGGATCTTCCGCTGGCGCGATGATTCAAGTGAAAAACTATCACATCTCCAAGGATTTCGATTACGATCATTTTAGTTATGAAGAAGGATTGAACCTCATTTCAAACCTTTCCATCGAAGTGCACTATCGAAGAAAAAAAGCGCAGAGAAGAGCCATCAAAAAGGTCTGGCGCGCATACCGACATGATATTTACGGCATCCCGGATGACGGGATGATCATCATCGATCAAAATCAAGTTATTCTCGTGCATACCGCAGTTAAGCTTTACGACCATAAGGGAGTTGTCAAATGAAAAAATTCATGGTATTTTATATCGCTTTTTCAATCATTTTTCTGGTGATGATTTATTTCTTCACCCTGGTTCAAGAAACCAACAAGAGAACACTTGATGTTTTTTATGAGCTTGCTGATGAGGCTGTTGTTATGGGTGATTTTGATCCCTTTATCAAATACCAGTCCATCGCCTTTGAACAGATCGATGAGGTTTATACCCAGTTCTACGGATTCCATGTTTATCATGTCATCGCGCAGCTTGATGACCAATACTTGAATCAGTTTTCTGTATTTGTCATACCGATTTCTGATATTTCCTATGCTACAGAGCTCGAGGATCCTATAGACTTAACTGGAATCACAATTACCGATAGCTTGACTGATCAACTGATTTATAGCACAGAAACAGATTCAGATTATGACAAGTATGCGGTCAGTTATGGCATTGAGAAACTCGGGTTTTATTATTACGCGCCTGAACTAGAAGAGTCAGGCAGCATCGACATCGTTCTTGATGATTATTCAGGAAATCCGATTTTTTCAAAAACCTATGATTTTACCCTTGTGGAATTTGATCCTGAGAATGTTGGAAGCTTTACGCTTGGATACAGCCAAGCTGAAATTGAAGAGTTGATGGATCTGTCAAGCTATACACAGCCTGCGTTAATTCAAAATATAACGATATTCGTGATTATCGATATTTCGATGGGTGGACTGTTGAATTTCTTTCTGAAAAAGAAGAAGCTTTAGGCTTCTTTTTATTTTAGTGGTTTTACTGCTTGTCAAGTCTTATCAAGTCCCTTATAATATGAGGGTGAGAGGTGAAGCAAATGAAACATTATCGTACAAAAAAAGATTCAAATGATCGTTTAAGCCTGGTACCCGTTACCATTACATCTAAAGCACCATTCCAAAAGATTACTGTCAATCCAAAAGAATTGAAACAGGAAATCATTGGATTTGGCGGAGCTTTCACGGAAAGCTCAGCCTATAATCTTTCAAGAATCAATAAAGAAGCCAGAGAAAGAGCCATCAAGGCTTATTTTGATCCGGTTGACGGCATCGGATACAATATCGGAAGAGTTTCCATTCATGGATGTGATTTCAGCTTGGGAAGCTATTTATACATCAAGGATTATGATGATAGTTTGGAATCATTTGATATTTCAAGAGATCAATCGATCATCAAGTTGATTCATGATGCAGAAAAATACGCTAAAACCAAAATTCAAATACTAGGATCTCCTTGGACGCCTCCATTTTGGATGAAGGACAACCATTCACCTATTCAGGGTGGGAAATTACTTCCTAAGTATTATCAGACATGGGCGAACTATTTTGTTAAATTCATTGAAGAATATGAAAAAAGAGGTGTGAGCATCTTCTCTGTCAGTGTCCAAAACGAACCTGCTGCGGTTCAAAGATGGGATTCATGCATCTATTCAGCAGAAGATGAAAAAGAATTTGTCAAGGTCTTGGGTCCAACCCTTGAAAAACATGGTTATCAGGATAAGAAGATTTTAATTTGGGATCATAATAGGGATATCATGGTAGAACGTGCTAAGGGAGTTTTAGAAGATCCTGTTGCTGCGAAGTATGTATGGGGCACTGCATTCCACTGGTATGTTTCTGAAGCCTTTGAAAATGTGGAAACCGTGCATAACTTGTTTCCTGACAAGCATTTGTTATTCACGGAAGGATGCCAGGAATCTGGTCCTCATTTCGGTGAATATGCTGTCGGAGAACGCTACGGCAGAAACATGATCAATGATTTGAGAAATTGGACGGAAGGGTACATCGACTGGAATTTGTTCCTAGATGAAACCGGCGGACCCAATCACGTGAATAATCTATGCTCCGCTCCAGTCATGGTGAAAATCTGGCAAGAAGAACTTGTCTTAATGCCATCCTATTACTATATCGGGCAAATTTCTAAATTCGTTAAACCAGGAGCCATCCAGATAGCATCCTCTGGAACTCGAGATTTAATTTATGTAGCCTTTAAGAATAAAGACAAGAGCGAAGTCATCATCATTCAAAATGAGGGTGAGCAAGATCGTAATATTGAAATAACTGGTTTGAAGGAAAATGTGAAGCTGACAATCGAAGCGCATTCTATCTCAACAATCGTTTTATAAACTATAAACAGGGTATGATTCCTTCATATCCTTTTCTTTTTTAATCATTTAAGAAATCGGTTTCACTTTTTTTAGGAAAACGCTTTACAAAATAAAAAGTTTAGGTATAATGAAAATAGGAAACCGATTTCCATGAGGTGACATGTGACAACTAAGAAGATTATCAAACTAACAACAAATGAGGGATTTTATCTGCCATTGTTCAACTTGAAGGGGTTAAAAGCATCGATAACTCCCTTTTTTGGCGGAGATTTGAAGCTTGACCAGCATCATTATGTATTAGAGCCCACGACTGAAATAGATTTATTTAGTAACATTTTTTCAAGAAATGTAATTTTCAATGTCAATTCAAATCTTTACTTTTTAAATGGCCAGACTGCGCTTCAGCAAGAGGATGAACTGATCTATGAAACAGATCTTCTTTACCAACGCGTGATTCGTTCCAATTCACTATTCACAATCGATACGACATCTTATATCCCACAGGATACAAACATAGAAGTGCACCAAATCAAATTCACCAATATTTCAGATTCTAAATTAGATCTTCAAGTCACGACTGCGGTTCCGCTTTATGGAAGAAGCGCGGACAATTTAAGAGATCACAGGCATGTGACCTCTTTATTGAATCAAATTGAAACAGTTGACCATGGTGTGATTGTGAAACCGACTTTGTCATTTGATGAGAGAGGTCATCAGGAAAATCATCATGTATATAGTGTCTATGCAGATTCTAAAGAGTTATCTCTTGAAGGATATATTCCTGTTTTGGATGATTTTATCCATGGCGGTTCATTACACTTCCCCAAGGGACTATCGCATGTCGTGGATCAAGGAACCAAAGTGAATGGTTATGAAGCGATTGGTGCGATATCATTTTCAAATAAAACACTTGAACCCAACGAATCAATCACCCTTTATATGTCGATCGGCGTTCATGAAGATATGGAAATATCAAGAAATGAATCTTTAGCTTACTTGAATCCAGAAGCATTTCAATCGGGATTAGAGAAGACAAATAATTTCTTTAAGAATTATGTCAAAGGACTTCAATTTACAATCAATGATCAAGAAACGACCAATGAGCTTTCCTGGGTTGTTTTACAGCCGATGCTCAGAAGATATTTTGGCAATTCATACCTTCCCCATCATGATTACGGTCATGGAGGAAGAGGTTGGAGAGATTTATGGCAGGATTTGCTCGCCCTCATCATGATGAATGATTCTTCTGTTTATGATTTATTGATCAATAATTTCCAGGGTGTCAGAATCGATGGATCGAACGCGACCATCATCGGAGATAAGCCTGGTGAATTTAAAGCAGACCGGAATATGATCACGCGTGTTTGGTCGGATCATGGAGCATGGCCGTTACTGACAGTTAAAATGTATATCGATGAAACAGGAGATTTGAGCTTATTAGAAAAGAAGCAGTTCTATTTCATGGATCAATTTACGCATTACACGAAAAAGACAAGATCAAAGACAAAAATCAACCTTCAAACTGACAAGAAGGATGAACCCTACCAGGGTACCATCCTTGAACATCTCCTTCTTCAAAATCTGGTTGGCCATCACAACATCGGTGATCATGGGTTTGTAAGATTGGAAGATGCGGATTGGAATGATGGTTTGGATATGGCGCATCATAAGGGTGAAACGATTGCGTTCACGCATATGTTTGCCAATAACCTAAGAATCTTAGCTTCGTTAATCAAAGAATTGCCTTCAGAAGAGGTTTTAGTATTTGAAGAGTTGAAGATGTTGCTTGAAGATAAGGTTACCATTTCACACTTCTTTGACAAGGTTTCTGAATTTAAAGGTAAAACAATCAAATTAAAGAAGTCAGAACTGATTGCGAAGCTAGAACATTTAGCTGCCTTACGCATTCAACACCTTCAGGAACAAGCATTCAAGATCAACCATTTCCAAAGCTATTTCAATAATGATGGTATTGATGCTGATGATCATCATACGATGAATCTGACTGGTCAGACCATGGCATTGTTATCTGAAACTGCAAGCAAGGAACAAGCATCGCTTTTGGCGGATTCCACCAGAGAAAGATTATTTTCCAAGCATCTTGGCGGATATCACTTAAATAGCAATTACCATCAAGTGCTCACCAACATGGGAAGAGCTTACGGATTCGCTTATAATCATAAGGAAAATGGAGCGATCTTCTCCCACATGGTCATCATGTACGCGTATGGATTATATCAATATAACCTAGTCGATTACGGCAGAGAAGCGGCATTCACATTGATCCACCAGGCGCAAAGAAAGGATTCCAAGATGCTGCATGGCATACCGGAATACTTTACAGACCGCGGAGTCGGCAAGTATGCCTACTTAACCGGATCTGCAAGCTGGGCATTGAAATTACTAAGAACTGAAATATTTGGCATCAAGTTCCATATTGGAACACTTCATCTGGATCCTAAACTGGCTTTAGATGATTTCATTCAAGGCAAAGCATCCATAACGACTTATCTGTTTGGGAAGCTTTCGACCATCACGTATCACAATCCTAAGCATTTGCCTTATGGATCTTACCGGATTTCCAAAATCATCTCTAAGAATCAAGAACTACAAAACAATCTTACAACCATAGATGGAGATATAGAGGTATACCTAGATGAACTATTATGACACTTATGAATTTAATGGAATAGGCTATTCCAAACTCTTCCACCATCAAAACTGGCGTGTTGCAGTCTTAAATTATATTGAAGAACTCGAAGTACAAAATATCAATTATGTAGAATGTCATGCATTAACCGACGAAGTGTTCGTTTTGTTAAAAGGAAGCTTCAAGCTATTCTTTGCAGAAGTGGTGAACAATCAAATTGTCGGATTTAAAACATTGGCTTTAGAACCAAACAAGGTTTATAAGATTCCAATGGGCGTCTATCATGCGCATACCTTATCTAAGGACGCATCTGTCTTAATCGTTGAAGAAGAAAACACATCCTATGACAATTCTCCGCGTATCTACTTTAAGGAAAGAGAAAAAGCATTGTTGAAGAAAGCATTCGAGGAATCTACAAAATGAAGTATAAGCTATTGTGGTCTGATCGCTTTTTAAAGGATGGAGCTCCAGATGAATCCATCTGGAATATCGAGCATGCTGGTCATGGATTCGGTAATAATGAAAATCAATTTTACACGAAAGATTTAAAGAATGCTTATATCAAAGACGGAATTTTGAATATTGTCGCTTATAAAGAGAAGTATGAACACCGTGACTATACATCCGCCAAGCTCACCACTTTCCAAAAGAAGTCTATTCAATATGGAAGAATCGAAGTCATGGCAAAAATCCCTGAGGGAGCTGGCACATGGCCTGCAATCTGGTTCTTGGGTGAAAAGTTCAATGAAATCGGTTGGCCGATTTGCGGTGAAATCGATTTGATGGAGCATGTAGGAAGAAATCCTAAAAATATCCATTTCTCCCTTCATTCCAAATCATTCAACTTCCACAGACATAATCAACCCACCATGGTTGTTTATAAAGAAGATATCTTTGAAGGTTTCCATGAATACGCGATCAATTGGGATGAAAAACAGATTTCATTCGAGCTTGATCGAAAAAAAGTAGCAACCTTCACAAAGAAGAAAAACGCTGATGTTGAAGAATGGCCTTTCAACCAGCCTATGTATTTAATCTTGAATTTAGCCATCGGCGGCAATTGGGGCGGAGCAATCGATGATTCTATCTTTCCCGTAACCCTCCAATTCAAATACGTCAACGTCTACGAAAGAAGTGAATAAATTGAACAAGAAAAGAACGATTTACACAATTGCAGAAGAAATGAGTTTAGCACCAGGTACGATTTCCAAGGTCATCAATCAGACGGGCAATGTAAGTGAGCAAACGAGAAAAAGAGTGCTCGCGCACATCAAGGAAGTCGGTTACGTTCCCGCTTCATCTGCACGCATGCTGAAATCCAAGAGAACCTACACCGTGGGCATCGTCTTCACCGAAGAATCAGACATCGGGCTTGAGCACTCATTTTTCTCCAGCATCCTGCAACACTTTAAAACCTATGTTGAAAAGGAAGGGTATGAACTCTCCTTCATCGTGAAGAAACTAGGCAAGCATGAGCTCTCCTATTCGGAATGGTGTGCCAACAAGCGTGTTGACGGGGTCTATATCGTTGTAGGCAACTACAACGACATCGGATTGGAAGAAATCGTTAAAAGCGGTATTCCATGCGTCTCGAACGACATGTTTCTACCAGGTCTCCATACCGTCGTATCAGATAATGACCAGGGAATTAGAATTTCCCTTGAATATATCAAAAACACTTTAAAAAAGAGTAAAGTCGCAATGATCTCCGGGCCTTTGTCTTCCAAAGCTTTCAATGAGCGTTTGATCGCCTATCACAAGTACATGTCTCATTTCTCCTTAATCACACATGAAAACTACGTGGTCTTCGCTGAAAGCTTTGGATTTACTTCTGGCTATAAGGCAGTTCAATCCTTGATGAATCAGGTGACTGAACGACCAGAAGTCATCTTGGTCGCATCAGATGACATTGCTTTAGGGGTCATCAAGGGCTTAAGGGATCTGAATATCTCTATTCCAAATGACATTCAAATCATCGGATTCGATGACATCAACTTCGCAAAACATTTCACGCCGTCTCTGACAACCATCAGACAGGACAGAAAGCTCCTTGGAGAGACTGCGGCCAAGCTTTTACTCAGATTAATTGAGGATCCTGAATACAAAACAGAAGAAGTCATCATGCTTCCTGTTGAATTGATTACCAGAGAGTCAACAAAACAATAATTTATCAGTAAATATCTTGAAAACGGTTACACATTATGATATGATATTTGTAAGCAATTAGGAAACTGATTTCCTTAAGGCATATGTTTAAAACATAGGTAGGGCAGACTACCTGAAAATGCAACGAAGAAATCACATCAAAGACGATGAGGAAGGCATCTTTATACCCTCCACGTCAAAAATGAAATTAAAAATTCCGAAAACATCAAAATAAAAGAGGTTTCAACAACATCTGTTGTTTTATTCAAAAAAAGAAACCGATTTCCTTGGAGGAAACATGACAGAACAAACGATGACAAGCTACGTCATCAAGGATTACCAAAAACAAAAGCCATTCTCAAGCTTCTTAAGCGGGATTGCCGGTAAAATGGGCATACCGTTATGGGCTTTTTACGTCAATAGAGGACAATTAATCGCATCCTTTGGGATCAGAGATAAAAATGGAGCGATTATGGAGTTTTATCCCGCTAACTTAGCGTACCACTATGTATCTAAAATTGGCTTCCGCACCTTTATCAAAGTCAACCAGAAAGTCTATGAGTTTTTTAAAGAAAAGAATGCCAATCAAGAATTAAGCATTCAAAGTGATCAAGTATCGATTGAAGAAACCAATTTAGAAATCGGAATCAAAGTCAAAGTCACCTATCTCACCCTCCCGAATGAAGAGGTTGCTGCTTTAGTTAGAAAAGTTGAAATTACGAATTTGAACTCTATGGCTTTAGATTGTGAAGTGATCGACGGTCTCGCACAGATCCTTCCTTCAGGAATCGATTACGGTGGATATAAGGCAGTATCGAATCTGCTTCAAAGCTGGATGCAAAGCATACATGAAGATCATTACATTTTCTACAAGCTCAGAGCATCAACAGGCGATTCAGCGGAAGTGAGCGAGGTTGCTGACGGTAATTTCTACTTGACGAAATCAACGGAAAAACCATTATATATCAGTGACTATAAACTGATCTTCGATGAGGATACCTCATTAGAAACACCTTACCTATTCGAAAAGCATTCGATCAAGGAATTAGCAAAAATCAAGCAAGTGCATGTCAATCAGGTTCCTTGCGCGATGAGCGGATTCGAATTCAAGAATTTGACGAAACAAACATTTACTTCCTTAATCGGATACGCATCCAATAAAGATAAGATTGGTGAACTGGTTCATGAGATGGATGGATCCTATCTGATTCAAAAGGAATTGGAAAACAAAAAGATTCACGATGATTTGGTTCAAGCGATTGAAACCAAAACATCGAAACCCATCTTGGACGCATACTTCAAGCAATGCTATCTGGATAATCTTTTAAGAGGCGGCGTACCGATGATTCTTAAAACATTGGATGGCACCATCGGATATCATTTATATTCGAGAAAGCACGGAGATTTGGAAAGAGATTACAATTTCTTCTCCATCGAACCCGCATTCTACTCGCAAGGCAACGGTAACTTCAGAGATGTTCTGCAAAATAGAAGAAATGATTTATTCTTTTATCCTGAACTGGGCGATTTCAATATTTATCAATTCGTTTCCTTGATTCAGGCAGACGGATACAATCCGTTATCGATTGAAGGTGTTAAATTCACGTATCATGGTGAGTTAGCAAAACAACCCTCCGTCTTAAAAGAAATATTATCTAAAGAGTTTACGCCGGGAATGGTAGCTACCAAGTTATATCATCACGATTTGGAAGTTGAACAAACCTTATCGAAAGTTTTATCTGAAAGCAAGGTTTTGATTAAAGCGGCTTTCGGTGAAGGGTACTGGGAAGATCATTTCACTTACCTCTATGATTTACTAGATTCTTACTTATCGATTTTTCCTGATTATGAGGAATCACTCCTCTTTAAGAAGATGTATCCATTCTTTGTTTCACCAGTGATGGTGCTTCCAAGAAGTGAGAAATATGTTCTGAGGAAAGATGGAGTGGTGCGTCAATATGGAGCAGTCAAGCATTTCCATCAAGAGAAGGATTCTTGGTTATCGAATCAACAAGGACAAATCAAGATTAATTTATATGGTAAATTGCTCACCCTCATCTTGAATAAGTACGGTCACCTAGACCCATATGGCATCGGACTATCCTATGAAGGAAATAAACCGGGATGGAACGACGCGATGAACGGCGTACCCGGACTATTCGGATCAGGCATCTCAGAAACTATCGAGCTTCAAAAATTAGTCAAATTCTTAAAAGACATCACGGAAAGACATCCGAATCAGGTTGTAAGCATCCTGAAATCCACGGATAAGCTCGCAAACGACTTGAAAAACATTCTACCAGGCGATGCATATCACTTATGGGATTCCAGAATGACGCATCTTGAAAATTATCGTGCGTCCTTAAGAACAGAACAATCAACAACAACACACCCTGCAGGACATTATCTATCCATCATCAACCTGATTGAAGATACATTATCAGAAGCGCTCAAAAAAGCGAAAGCAATCAATCCGGTCTATCCGACTTACCTGACCTTTGAAGCGGAATCCTTTGAAAAGATTCTCGATTCAAAAGGAAATGAAATCATCGGAGATTACGGTTTACCATTAGTCAAAGTCAACAAGTTCAAGGTTGCTCCGCTTCCAAACTTCTTAGAAGCTCCAGCCCGTTACTTAAAGGGCTTATCCTCCAAGGAAGAAGCGAAGGAAATCTACACGCTCGCTAAAAAGAGCGGACTCTACGACAAAAAAATGAAGTTCTATCAAACCTCCGAATCCTTAGAGTCATTCTCCAATGAAATCGGACGGATCAGGGCATTCACCGCAGGATGGCTCGAAAGAGAATCCAACTTCCTGCATATGACTTATAAGTATTTATTGGGACTCTTAAAGAGCGGACTCTATGATGAGTTTTATCAAGAGGTCGAAACCAACTTTACCTGCTTCATGGATCCCAAGGTTTACGGAAGATCGCCTATTGAAAACTCATCCTTCCTGGCGACATCCTCAAATCCAGATCCTAAAAAACATGGACAAGGATTTGTTTCCAGATTATCAGGTTCGACAGCAGAAATGCTTTCCATGTGGCGTTATATGTTTTTAGGGAATCATATCTTTACATTGGAAGACGGACAGCTCGTCTTTGAATTATCGCCGAAACTTCCAAAATCTTACTTTAAGGATGGCATCGTGAGTGTCCAATTATTCAACAAAACCACGATTGTCTATCATTTGGAAAGCGGTATCGACACATACCGTTCAGATTCAAGAATTTCAAGGATGGTTCTTCACACAGAAACAGAAACGTGTGAAATCATCGGCAGCAAAGTTTATGGGAAGTGGACAAAAGACATCCGCGATGGTCATGTCTTTAAAATAAATGTCTATATTTAGGAGGAAAATAAATGAAAAAGAGAATTTTAGGCTTAGTACTCGTTCTGTTATTCGGATTCTTCTTGGCATCATGTGAAGAAGAAGTCGTTGTTCCTACAGAAGTCGTACTGACAAGTATCACCATCAATGGTGCTACAGACATCACTCTAGATTTTGAAGTCCCATTCAACGTCTACACTGGTGTCACTGCAATCGGAAATGACCTTGTAGATTATACAGATGATATCACCATCGTATCTACAGCAACCATTTCAGCTACTGGCGACCTTGACACAACCCAAACGGGAACTGTGCTTGTACGTTACGAAGTCAGAGTGGGAGAACTTCTAGCTCAACGTAACCGTTACATCACTGTAAACCCACCGGAAGCTGTTGAAGGCGAAATGTTGATCAACCCAGACTTTGCATTAGGTACTGCTGGTTGGGATGATGCTGCTAACGGTTTCTACAATGCCGATGGTTCATCTTTAGTTTTAACAACTGAAGAAGGCGCACTTAAGGCAGAAGTTGTATCAGGTGCTAACGTTTACACACCAAGATTTGGTCAACAAAACGTACCATTTGAACAAGGCAAGACTTACGAAGTTTCATTTGATGCAAAATCAAGCGTGGTTAAGACCATTAACCTACAAGTTGGTGAATTATTAAGCTCATCACCTTGGTTCACAGACTTCAAGCCAGGCATTACGATTCACCAAGAAATTGGTACCGTATGGGCAAATTATTCTTATAAGTTCACCATGGCTTTAGACAACCCACGTGGTGGTATCTTATTTGAACTTGGCACAATCGGAGGCGAAGATATTGATGCTACTATGTATTTTGACAACATGATGATTGAAGAATCAACTCCAGATGTTGACACATTAGCTCCAGTATTAACAGGCGTATCTGCAACAGCTACAATTCTTGTTGACGGTACATTTGATCCAATGGCTGGCGTTACTGCATTTGATGCGACTGATGGCGACTTAACTGACGAAATCATTGTTGTGATCACTGATGAAGATGATCTAGTTGTTACAACTTTAGACACTTCATTTGCTGCAGTTTACACTGTCACTTACACTGTTGAAGATGCTCTAGGAAATGAAGCTACTGCTGTATTGACATTAGAAGTTGTTGGAATGTTATTCAATAATGTTAACCAATTTGTTAACCCATCATTCACTGCTGAATTTGATACGACTACTCCTGAATGGGGAATTTGGCAACAAGATTGGGGTACAGCTCCAGTGATCGTTCCAACATTGGACATCGTAGCTGGTACTTACACATTGGATATTACTGGTGGCGGTGACGCTTCATGGGCAATCCAATTATTCCAAAACCAAATGATTACGTTGGTTGAAGGTACGACTTACAAGGTTTCCATGACTGCATCTGCTGAAGTTGCTAGAAGTGTCAACGTCGCACTTGGTTATGGTTCTCCTTGGATTGAATATGCAAGAGAAAGTGCAATCGCATTAACTACTGAAATGGCAACTTATGAATTCGTATTCACATCCGTATTGCCAACTCACCTTGTTAACTTGACGGTTGAACTTGGCACACAAGCTGGTTTTGCTGATGGCGAAGTTGTATTCTATGACTTCTCAATCGTTGAAGCTATTCTTGATGAAACGATTACCAATAGCGATTTCGACAATACTGGTTGGACATTGTGGTCCCAAAACTGGGGTGCTGCACCTACAGTTACATCAGCAATCGTTGACGGAGCTTTCACTGTAACAACTGATCTTCCAGGTGAAGCTGGCTGGGCTATTCAATTCAACCAAGCTGGTTTAACACTTGAAAATGGTAAATCTTATATTTTATCCTTTGATGCGAAGGCTTCAGTAGCTAGAGACATCAACGTCGCATTATTTATTCCAAACGTTTGGACTTCATATTTAAGAAACGATGCACATATGCTCACGACTGAAATGGTAACTTATAGCTTCCCATTCACAGTTACAGAAGCAACAAGTTCACTTGTTACTTTGACATTTGAAATGGGCGCAACCCCAGCATTCGCTGCATCCACTGTGACAATCGACAATGTATCTTTAAAAGAAAATATTGTTGACGCTCCAGAACAAATTACCAATGGCAATGCAACTACAGTTGTTGATTTCTCATATGACAATGCAGGCGCAGGTGTTGGTACGATGACTTTAGTTGATGGTGTAGCAGTTGTTGAAGTGACCACGTTAGGTTCAGCTCCATACACGCCTCATTTCTATCAGATGATCGCTGGCTTAGTTCCTGGAAACTACACATTGAAGCTTGTATTAACATCTTCAGTGACTAGAGACTTTAGATTGAACTTTGTATTACCAGATTCCGGTTATGCTTCCTTGTTACCAGACACTAAGTATGATTTCAATGCTACTGCAGATGTAGAAAAAGTTGTTTATGTTAACTTTGTTGTTACCAACAGCGTAACCAATGTTAAGTTTGAACTTGATTTTGGTACATTGGATGGCACATTAATTTCACTTCCAGGTACATTCACAATTTCTGAAATTCTTCTATACCAAAACTTTAACTAATAGGAGGAACACATGAAAAAGTTATTACTATTTGTCGTTGGGCTGTTCTTGGTGATGGGACTTGCAGCGTGTGGAGAAGAACCAGTTGACACTGTAATTCCAACTCCAGTCGGACAAACCATCGAATTGACTTACGCGGACTGGGGCAACCAGGAATTCAACCAACGGATGATTGATCTGTTCATGGCTAAATATCCAAACATCCGTGTTACATTGCGTGGCGATATCGCTGGCAGTGGAGCAGAATTTACCGGTAACTTGGTTACAGCTGCTCAAGCAGGATTGCTTCCTGACGTATTTGCTACAGATAACGTTCCAACAGTCATCAATGCAGGCTTGACGCTTGATGTCGCTGAACTTTGGGATGCAGATCCAGATACTGAATTTGTTTATGACAACATCGCAGCTACCGCTGTTTATAACGGCAAGCGCTATGCTGTACCTTCCTTCCAGTTTTTGAAGGGTATCATGATCAACCTAGATATTTTTGAAGATGCAAACCTTTCTACAGTTGCTGGACAATACAGAATTGATAACGATGGCTATCCTGTCAAGGATTGGACATTCGCTGAATTTGTCAATATTGCGAAAGCAATTAAGAATTTCGACTTAGTCAATACCGAAAACCTAGTGATCGGTATGGATACTTGGTATGGCTCTCCAGATTTCCAACAGGTATGGCCGATGATGAACAATGCAAACGTTCAATATGACACATGGGATGGAACAGAATTCCATTACACATCTGCAGATTGGGTTTATGCAATGGAACAGAAGGTTGCTTTACACCAGTTGACTGATGGTACGACAACTAGATTTACTCAAGAAGTTTATGATGCCAATACTGTTCTTCAGGCATATTTGATCGCTACAGGCTATGCAGCGATGGACATCGAAGGTTCATGGCAATTTGGTGTTATCAACCAAGCTGCAGGTGATGGAATCAACCTTGGTTTCTGGCCATATCCAAGCGGATCCGCTGGATTATTCCCACCAACGATTCTTGACTACCAATGCGTTTCTTCACAGACTTTATACCCAGAAGAAGCTTTCTTGCTTGCTAAATGGATGACATTTGGCGAAGACGGATGGAATGCACGCTTGACGCTTCTTGAAGCAGACCGCGCAGCAGAAGTTCTTGAAGCAGGCGAACTTCCAGTATTCTTAGACAGATTCCCAGTTGCTGAATATGATGGCGTTTGGGACCGTGTTTTTGATCTGGTTGACGAAATTGAAGGCATTGATTATATCTTGAACCGTATTGAATACTCTAAGCCAGACCTTGACAAGTGGCTTCCAGGCTATAAAGATTTCTGGGCTTGGGTAAGCGATCCTGAAAACCCATACAACTGGGATTCACTCGTTCTTGCAGGACCTACTGCAGTTTCAACTTATGCAGTTCAATGGGAAAGCAATGCGAACATGATCGTTCAGGCTCAACTCTTGACACTTGGTGCAGATTGATTTAAAATTTAATAAATAAATAGATGGACAAGAGGGGATAATCTCCCCTCTTGAAACCATTTTATTCGCGGAGGCAGCATGAAAAAAATAAGCATATTCTTTAAAAAGGGAATGACTAAAATCAAAAATATTCTCATCCAGATCAATCCGAAACGCTTAACAATTATTGTATTGGCGTTCCTTTTTATACTTGTGATTGGACTTTCTTTTTTTAAAAAATCATCGATTAATGAATTTTATGATGCCAGCGCGCTTGTCGCAGATTATTCATCGTCATCGATTAGTTCTGCATACAATACTCCGCTTTATACACTGATCAAACAGGATTATGAAGTGCGGAATGTCATTGAAACAGATGAAGTGAAAACGATGTTGGTTGGAGATATGGCTGGACAGGCTATTGATGAAAACGATAGTGAATATGGAGAGGCTGTTCAACAATACAATCAGTTGAAAGGCACTTCAGGACACGTGTTTCTGATGGATTCGACGCATCCTGTAGGGTTCCAGAACAAGAGCACGGAAACAGGGCTTTACTATTTGGCGATTGATTATTATGAAATAGAAGATACAATTGATAATACACAGATCAGCATCAAAGTGAATGGTGAAAGCTTATTCTACGAAAGCCAGACTTTAGTCATGCCTTCGAAATGGGTGCTATCAACGACTGAATTTACACTGGACCGCTATGAAAATGAAATTCAACCAAGCTCGATCAAGGTGAAGGATTGGTACAACCAGCCAATCAGTGACTATAAAGGCATGCATACCGGTTTATTCGCATTCGAATTATCATTTGATGATGTCGTCACGATTGAATATGTGAACGGACAACTCTTGATTGGTCAAGTTTATTATGTGGTAGAAGAAGAAATCCCAAGTTATGCATCTTATTTGTCTTCACATGGTTCAGCAGGTGTCGTTGATGATGAAATTGTTATCGCTGCTAGAAACATGTCTTACCGCAATGATGCATCCATCCGCTTAAGACCGGAACAGGATCCTTCCAATTTATATTACAATACGCAATTTTTAAGACTGAATGTTATTTTTGGCGATTCATGGCAAAATAGCGGTCAAGCTTTAACCTATGAAGTCGAAGTTGAAACGTCTGGATATTATTATCTATCCTTCAAATACAGACAATACATGATTAAGGATTTACCAGTCTTTAGAAAGATCAAGATTGATGGCGTGGTTCCATTTGATTTATTGGAAAGCTATGCATTCCCCTATTCTACATCCTTCATCAACCGTACGCTTACGGATGAAAATAATGAAAATCTAAAGATTTACTTAGAAGCTGGAACACACGAATTAACCTTGGAAGCGGTCAACTATCCATACCGTCAGACGATTGAAACCATTCAATACGTGATGAGTGAAATCCAAAGTCTTTCCCTTCGCGTGAAGCGTTATACTTCAGGTGGAACGGATCGCTACCGCGACTGGGATATTGAAGCATACTTCCCTGAAGCGACTGGTGATATTCTTGCCTGGGCTATACTTTTGGAAGAATCTTACGCAAAACTTTTAAATTTAACAGATATAGATCAGCCATCTGAAGTTGGAAATATGAAGGTTGCTGCAACAAGATTAAGGAATATCGCAGATAACATCAACAAGCTGCCAAGCTTGATGGTGCAGTTTTCTGACGGAGATTCCTCGGTCAATCAGATTTTAGGCAATATGATGCAGCGCTTGATGCGTTCCAATCTAGAACTTGAACGCACAATCGTTCATGGAGACAATCCGATAGATAAGCCATATGCCAATATTTTTATTCGGTTTATCGAAGGGACGAAGAGACTCGTTCTATCCTTCATCAATAACCCGTATTCAGCATCTTCAAGAAAAGATGACGAAGTGACTGTCTGGGTGAATCACCCACGTCAGTACATCGAAATCATGCAAGCCTTGATCGATGAAAAATATGATGGAACCATGAGGATCACCTTATCCCAGATGCCAGATCAGAACAAGCTTGTTCTTGCGAACGCTTCGGGACAATCTCCTGATATCGCCATTGGCGTGAACCACTGGATACCCTATGACTTCGCAGTGCGTGATGCATCTTTAGACCTAAGACAGTTCGAAGGTTATGAAGAGCTTGTCGGTCATTTTTCTAAAGGCGCGATGATTCCTTACGTGTTCGAAGAAGGCGTGTTTGGCATTCCTGAAACTCAAAACTTCTGGGTGACCTATTATCGTAAAGATATCTTGGACTCCATCGGTATCACTGACATTCCACAGACATGGGATGAAATCATTGAAATATTACCGCTCTTGCAGAGCTACGGCATGAACTATTTCGTACCGCTTGCCCAGTATAGCGGGTTGAAACCTTTCGTTGCGACTCTGCCCTTCATATACCAGTTCGGTGGAGATTTATATTCAGCTGACGGCATGCAGACAGCAATCAACAGCGAAGCGACTCTTGAAGGCATCACCTTGATGTCAGAACTCTTCACACTCTATAACGTTCCTAAATTCGTAGCAAGCTTCTATAACCAATTCCGTTATGGTACGCTTCCAATCGGCATTTCGGATTTATCAACCTATATCTTACTCGATAACGCAGCAGTAGAACTTGACGGTCTCTGGAGCATGGATCTCCATCCTGGGGTCTACAATGAAGAAACAGATACTATCACCAGATATTCCGCAGTCGGCGCGCAAGCATCGATGATCATGAGCGAAACCAAATATCCTGAAGAATCCTGGAATTTCTTAAAATGGTGGATGTCCACAGATATTCAATCAGAATTTGCATTCCTGCTTCAAAGCACGTATGGACAGGCATATTTCTGGAATACTGCAAATCTTGATGCATTCCAAACATTATCCATGCCAAAAGAGTATAAGGATGTCGTCATGGAACAATGGGGATATGCTCTTGAATCCTCACGTATTCCCGGAGCCTACATGGTAGAAAGAGAAATATCGAATGCTTGGACGAAGATTGTCTTCGACGGTACCAATCCAAGACAGGCTTTAGATGAAGCTGTTCGTATTTCCAACCGTGAAATTTTATACAAGATGGCTGAATTCGGGTATACCTATCAGGGTGTCATCTTAAAAGAATATATCGTACCAAGTATTTATAATATTGATTACTGGCTGACGGAGGTGGACAATAATGATTAGCAAAATGAATCGTCCAGCCTGGTTTATCGTACCTTATTGGACATTATTCTTCGTATTCGTCGTCGTTCCGGTTTTAGCGGCAATTTTCTTATCCTTCACCTATTTCAATGCCATTCAAGCACCAACGTTCATCGGGATTACCAACTACATCGAATTGATTACCATGGATACCGTATTCATGCAATTCGTTTTATCCAATACGCTTAAATTCGCATTGATTGTTGGACCTGTCGGATATATCCTATCTTTCTTGCTTGCTTGGATGCTCGCACAGATTCCAGCCAAGCCAAGAACTATTTTCGCAATCATTTTATATTCTCCATCCCTGACATTCGGGGTTGCCTTGGCATCCATGTGGAGAATTATTTTCTCTGATGACTCGCAAGGTTATTTGAACAGCTTATTACTCAATTGGGGCGTCATCTTGGAACCGATTCAATTTCTACAGTCTCCGCAGTATTTGATGACCATCATGATTGTCGTTTCCTTATGGAGCAGCATGGGTGTCGGATTCCTAGCAATGCTTGCAGGCGTGCTCAATATCGATCAGACGCTTTATGAAGCGGCTTACATGGACGGTATCAGAAACAGAGCGCAGGAAATATTTTATATCACCGTTCCATCGATGAAGCCTCAAATGTTATTTGGAGCCGTCATGGCGGTCGTCACGACCTTTCAGGCAGGCGGTATCGGGGTTGCCTTATCAGGAACCAACCCGACTCCTCAATATGCCGGTCAATTGATCGTGAACCATATCGAGGACTTTGGATTTATCAGATACATGATGGGATATGCAGCCGCAATTTCCGTTATTTTGTTGCTGCTTGTCTATTTTATCTCTAAAATTACCTGGCGTCTGCTAGGGGAAAGGGAGTAGAACCATGGCAAATAACTCATTTCAAGGCACGAAGATCAATCCTACACGCTTTAACAAGAGCCAGTTACCATTTTATGCGTTTCTAGTTCCATTTTCGATGCTGATGCTACTTCCAATCATCTTTATCGTCAATCATGCGTTTAAGCCGCAAAGCGAACTTTTCGCATATCCTCCTAAGTTCTTTGTGACTAGACCTACATTTGATAACTTTACAGAACTTTCAAGAATTGTATCCTCATCAGGGGTTCCTTTTTCAAGATATTTAGTGAACAGCATCTTGATTACCTTGATTGGTGTGACGCTTGCAATCTTTATTACGGCATTCTCGGCGTACGCGCTATCTAAGTTGAAATTCAGAGGTAAGAAGTTCTTATTCGAACTGAATACGCTCGCCCTCATGTTCGTACCGATCGCAGTACAAATTCCAAGATACTTGATTATCGCAAAATCAGGATTGATCGATAGCTATGCTGCGCACATCCTTCCCGTCATCGTCATGCCGGTCGCCATGTTCTTAATCAAGCAGTTTATCGATCAGACACCAAATGAACTTATTGAATCCGCTAAAATCGATGGTGCATCAGAAATGCAAATCTTCATGAAGATTGTTCTTCCAATCATTTCTCCAGCAATCGCAACCGTCGGTATTCTCGCTTTTCAAGCGATCTGGAATGATACGACGACATCTGTGTTATACATCAATGATGAAAGTAAGAGAACGCTCGCGTTCTATATGATGAGCTTGACATCAGCTCAAGGGAACTCAGTCGCCGGACAAGGGATAGCGGCAGCTGCAGGTCTGATGATGTTTATTCCAAACCTAGTCCTGTTCATTATTCTTCAAAGCAAGGTTATGAACACGATGGCGCATTCGGGTATCAAATGATGAAAAAAATAACATTATTCGTAATTTTAATCTTTACGCTTTTGTTTACCGTATCCCTGGAAACAAACGCGAATGGTCTTCCTTATGGAACTTATACCTATTCCAGCTCGCAAAGAAGTATTGTCTGGACTCAGGATGCTTACCTGCCTTTATCCATCAGCTATAATCTCGGAGGATTGACGTTAAGTAATCCTCAAGATATGACCGTGGATGACAATGACAATGTCTACATCGCCGATTACGGCAACGGCAGAGTCATCAAGTACAGTTTGAAAGATGATATTGTCACTTCGATTGGTGATGGCATCTTGAATCAACCTAACGGCGTACATGTCGGCATAGATGGAAATCTTTATGTCGCCGATTTCGGCAACAAGCAAGGCTATCAATTTATTTATGATGAACTTACACAGACTTATTCACTAGGTTCTGAATATA
>Ga0209000_1000910_pt1 | contig 21837 bp, 21 predicted proteins | sample RifGroD2_FD_183998 | JGI IMG/M metagenome (GOLD analysis project Ga0209000, IMG submission 183998) | Groundwater microbial communities from Rifle, Colorado, USA - Groundwater D2 (SPAdes) (version 2) | ecosystem: Environmental > Aquatic > Deep subsurface > Groundwater | place: Rifle, Colorado... | reverse complement strand
TGCTGCTGCACGATGGCAACGCGGCGCGCACGCCCGGCGGCATCCCGGTTATTCTCGAAGTGCTCCCCGCCGTTCTGGCCGCAGCCAGGGCAGCCAATCTGCGCTTGGTCACCCTACGTCACGCCCTGTCATGACCAGCCGCCTGCCGGACTTGAACGAAAGTAGCCAGCAGACGCCGTGGTATCGTCAGGCTGCAGCGGCAATACCCATGCATATGAATCTCAAAAGTATCGGAACGATGCTTTTCATCAGCCTGTTTTTCGGCGCTTACTTCTATCTGCTCAAAGCCCCGGCCTACCCGGCCACGGTGATGCCCATCACCTTGTTGGATCGCCTGATCGGCTTTCAGCCTCTGGCTTTGCCCATGTACCTGTCACTGTGGGTCTATGTTTCCCTGCCTCCGGCATTGCTGGCGACACGGCGCGAACTGTATAACTATAGGTTGGCCATGACCGGGACCTGCCTCGCAGGGCTGATCGTCTTCTACTTCTGGCCCACGGCAGTCCCCGCAGCCAACATCGACTGGGCTCAATATCCCGATGTGGAGCTCCTTAAAAGCATGGACGCCTCGGGCAATGCCTGCCCTTCGCTTCACGTCGCCACAGCCATTTTTTCGGGTATCTGGCTGCATCACTTGCTGCGCCGCTGTGGATGCTCATCTTCAATTGGACGTGGTGCATCGGCATCATCTATTCCACCCTGGCCACACGCCAGCATGTGACGGTGGATGTGTTGGCTGGTCTCATGCTGGGGGTGCTGGCTGCCTACCTGCCATTGCGACAGCGCATAGGCGCGGACGTCATCGGTAAAGTACGCTACCCGTCTGTTTGATTCAAACCAAGCACTGGAATTTGCCAAAACCCTCCTTTACTTAGGGGTAGTTAACTCAAAGAGTTAGGGTTGAACCCGCCGCCAATAGGAGACATTCAAGGCTCGATCAAGGATTGGTTAGCCATCGGTGTTTGTCCTATGTCACTTGCCCATCAAATCTTGTAAACTTCCTTATCCGAAAAATTCAAGGTAGGTTCTTGCCCGGAATGATACCGAAAAGATTTGGTGCGCACGGCGCCCTCAATCATATTTTTACGCGCGCGCCATGAACTATTTGCGCCTCAGTAAATCGTTGCCGTGGCTGGTGCTGGTGGTCGGGTTCACTGTAACTTATTTTTTGCAGCAGGCAGCCGTTAATGCCGCACATCAGACTCAGCAAGACAACTTCGCTTACCATGTTCGCGAAATCACGTTGCGCATCGAGCAGCGGCTGGCAGCTTATGAACAAGTCCTGCGCGGTGTCAAAGGCCTGTATATCGCGTCGAAGAGTGTTGAGCGAAATGCATTCCATGACTATGTGGCCAGCCTGCGCTTGGACAATCTCTTTCCGGGCATTCAGGGCATCGGTTTTTCGCTGATCATTCCGCCGCAAGAAAAAGCCAGGCATATCGAAGCAATACGCAAAGAAGGCTTCCCCAACTACACACTGCGCCCAGAAGGCGAACGCGACCTCTATACCTCCATCGTCTTTCTGGAGCCGTTCACCGACCGCAACTTGCGCGCCTTTGGCTATGACATGTATTCAGAAGCGGTGCGCCGTGCGGCCATGGAGCAGGCACGCGATTTGGATAAGACGGCGATGTCAGGCAAGGTCACGCTGGTGCAGGAAGCCGGACAGCAAGTACAGTCTGGCTTTCTCATGTATGCGCCGGTGTACCGCAATGGCCTTCCACATGAAACCCTGGCCGAACGCCGCGCCAACATCATCGGCTGGGTCTATTCTCCGTTTCGCATGAATGACCTGATGGCCGGGGTCCTTGGCGCACGCGCTGGCAACCTCGACATCGAAATCTACGATGGTGAAGAAGCGTCGGACAAGACGGCGATGTACGACTCCACCCCCCTCGTCCAACACCAACATCCCGGCTTTCGAAGCTTAACGCAAGTCAGTATCGCTGAGCACATCTGGACGATAGGGGTACACTCCCTGCCCAGTTTCGATGCGCAACTCGACAAGGAGAAACCCCGTACTATTGCCGCTACCGGTATCAGTATGAGCCTGCTGTTTACACTGCTCGCCTGGCTGCTGATACGTGACCGGGAGCGCGCCTTGCAAACAGCTGCAGCGGTAGCGCGCGAAAGCTACAAGAACGAGATGCTGCTGCGCACGGCTGGCGACGGTATTTACATCTTTGATATCGACGGCAACCTGGTACAGGTGAACGATGCGTTTTGCCGCATGCTGGGTTACACGAAAGAGGAACTGCTGGGCATGAATGTGGCGCAGTGGAACGCGCAATGGTCAGCAGAGGAATTGAAAGCAAAAATAGACGCACTGGGAAGCAGCAATTCGGTGTTTGAAACCCAGCATCGCCGCCGCGATGGCAGCATCATTGATGTCGAAGTCAACACCTCACGGGTGGAGATTGACGGCCGGCAACTGGTATACAGCTCGGCGCGCGACATCACCGAACGCAAACGCCTGGATCAGTTACTGCAGGAAAAGAACGCCGAGCTGGAGCGCGCCAAGTCTGCAGCGGAAAAAGCCAATCTCGCAAAATCTGAATTCCTTTCCAGAATGAGCCATGAACTGCGTACACCGCTCAATGCGATCCTCGGCTTCGCCCAGCTGCTGGAGACCGGTTCCCCGCCGCCAACGGACGCCCAGGTTGTAAGGCTGCACCAGATTATCAAGGCAGGATGGTATCTGCTGGAACTGATCAACGAGATCCTCGATCAAGCTGTCGCTGTCGCGGGAACCGGTGTCGCTGATCGATGTCATGCGCGAATGCCAGGCCATGATCGAACCGCAGGCGCAAAAACACGGCATTCAGATAAACTTCCTCCCGTTTGACCACACTTGGTTTGCCCATGCCGATCGAACCCGGGTAAAGCAGGTTCTGATCAACCTGCTTTCCAATGCGATCAAATACAACCGCGAGCAGGGCACGGTCGAAGTGAGATGCACCATGAGCACCCCGGAACGCATACGCATCAGCATCAAGGACAGCGGTGCGGGGCTGCCTCCGGAAAAGCTGGCGCAGCTCTTTCAGCCTTTCAACCGTCTCGGACAGGAGAACGGCGTCGAGGAGGGGACAGGCATCGGTCTGGTGGTCACCAAGCAACTGGTCGAACTGATGGGCGGCACCATCGGCGTGAAAAGCACCGTCGGAGCGGGCAGCGAATTCTGGATCGAACTGATCCGGGATGTTACGCCGCATTTTGCCGCTAAAAATACCATGCCAGTAGAGCTTGCGCCGCAAGCCCAAGGGAACGAGACGCGGCGCACCCTGCTCTATGTGGAAGACAATCCGGCCAACCTGATGCTGGTCGAGCAAATAATTGCAGGTATCCCGCAGGTACGCATGCTGAGCGCGCGCGATGGCAATCTCGGCATCGCACTGGCGTGCGCCCACCTCCCGGATGTAATCCTGATGGACATCAATCTGCCCGGTATCAGCGGAATCGAAGCCCTGAAAATCCTGCGCTCAAGTCCGGCTACGGCGCATATTCCCGTCATTGCCATCAGTGCCAATGCAATGCTGCGCGATATCGAGAAGGGGCTGGAGGCTGGATTTTTCCACTATCTCACCAAACCAATCAAGGTCAATGAATTTATGAACGCGCTGGACGATGCACTGAAATTTTCTGAAGCGGGATTGATCAACACAAATGGACAAATACCATGATTAGCGAACAAGAAATCCTTAATGCCAGCATTCTGATTGTCGATGATCAGGAAGCCAATGTTCTTCTGCTCGATCACATACTGAAGGGGGCCGGCTATGCCTGCATCGCGTCGACGATGGATCCGCGCGAGGTCTGCGAGCTGCATCGCAAAAACCACTACGACCTGATCCTGCTTGATCTCCTGATGCCCGGCATGGACGGATTCCAGGTGATGGAAGGCCTGAAGGAAATTGAACCGGACGGCTACCTTCCGGTACTCGTGATCACCGCCCAACCGGATCACAAGCTGCGCGCGCTCCAAGCCGGCGCGAAAGATTTCATCAGCAAACCGTTTGATCTGGTCGAAGTTCAGACGCGTATCCATAACATGCTGGAAGTGCGGCTGTTGTACAAAAAGCTCGAAAATTCCAACAAGGTGCTGGAACGGACCGTACTGGAACGGACCGCCCAACTGCGTGAAAGCGAAGCGCGTTTTCGCCGCCTGACCGAGCTGTCGTCCGACTGGTATTGGGAACAGGACGAAAACGGGCATTTCACCAAGATTTTCGGCCCGGTGCTTGAAATGCTCGGAATCCGGGTCGACGATGCACTGTACAAAACAAGGGAAGAGCAGGGGGCAGGCTGGAATGAGGCCGAGCGAGAAATGCTTGAGGCAAATCTGGCCTCCAGACAACCGTTCCTGGATTTCGTCTACAGCCGAACCAATCCCGACGGCTCGCTGCGATATTTAATGGTAAGCGGGGAGCCGATGTTCGATCCCTCCGGCCGCTTTATCGGCTACCGCGGGATCGGCAAGGACGTGACCGAAACGATGCGCCACAAACATGAACCCGCCAGTTAGAATCACCTACCGACGAAGTATAAAAACTGACAGAGATTTTCTGCCGGCCTTTATTGCCTAATTCACCGTCACTTTAGGAGAAAAACATGAAGAGAATAGCTAAAACCGCAGGGACACTGGGTCTGATGGGGTGTGCCGTAATGAACAGCCCATTGGCAGTGGCAGACGATTCAGGCTGGTACGCCGGGGCCAATATTGGCCAGTCGAGAGCGAAAATCGACGACGCGCGGATCACCGCCCAGATGCTGGTAGCGCCTACTACCGCAGTCTCTATCATTGATGACAACCGCGACACCAGCTATAAGCTGTTTGGCGGGTATCGGTATAACAAGAATGTTGCCGTTGAAGCCGGCTATTTCGATCTGGGTCAGTTCGGTTTTACGGCAACCACGGCACCGGCAGGGACATTGACCGGCAAAATCAAGCTTAAAGGCCTGAATCTCGATGCAGTCGGTACTTTACCCCTCACTGAAAAGTTTTCGGCGCTTGGCCGGCTCGGCTTGAACTACGCCCAAACCAGAGACTCTTTCATCGGAACCGGAGCAGCCACTGTGCTCAACCCCAACCCCAGCAAGAATCAAATTAATTACAAGTTAGGCGCCGGGCTTCAGTACGATTTAACTCAATCTCTCGGCATGCGTGTCGAGGCGGAACGCTACCGGATCAACGATGCCGTCGGCAATCGCGGCGATGTCGATATGTATTCGCTCGGTCTGGTCTATCGGTTCGGCGTGGAAAAACCGGCTCCCGCCCCGCGCGCGGCTGAGCCCGAACCGGTTGCCGCGCCCAAGCCGGTGGTCGTGGCACCGCCGCCTCCGCCGAGGAAGGTGGTTTTCTCCGCAGATTCCTCAGTGGATTCCCTTTTCGATTTCGGCAAGGCGATCGTGAAGCCTACGGGCAAACAGGCACTCGACAGGTTTGCTGCAGACCTGAAGGGCGCCGACTATGAGGTCATCACGGTAACGGGACACACCGACCGGATCGGTTCGCGCAAATACAACCAGAAGCTTTCGGAACGCCGCGCCGAAATGGTCAAGGCCTATCTGGTGGAATCCGCGGGGATCCCGGCCAGCAAGATCAAGACCAGGGGGGTGGACGGAGCGGAGCCTGTGACGAAACCCGGTGAATGCAAAAGCAAGAAAGGAGCCAGGGCAACCAAGCAACTGATCGCCTGCCTGGCGCCTGATCGCCGCGTGGAAGTCGAAGTTATTGCTACGCGAACATCCGAGTAATTGGGAACCTCCAAAAATCTGTCATAGCGGACTTGATAAAACTGGCGATTATCTGTCGGCCGTGGAGTTGTCACTCTTCACGCGCCAGCTGGCAAGAGCGTGCCGCCAACGCACAGGGGCAGGGTCTGCGATAACGATCATCGAAATCAACCAGTGAGTGCGGTAGGCTCTAAAGGAATAAATGAACGCTGGCCACTTGTTGCAACTTGCGTGCTGTTCATTGCTGCGACCCAATTGAGTGGGTTTTTGCAGATATTCCAAAGAATTTTGGTTGACCAGAAAAAATCTAATTTATTGATTAGATCGTCTGGTCGGGGTGAGAGGATTCGAACCTCCGACTCCTGCGTCCCGAACGCAGTACTCTACCAGGCTGAGCTACACCCCGCGCAACGCTTAAAATTGCCGCGTCGCGGCAAAGTGCGCCAATTCTAGCAAACATTGCTTGTATTTTGAATCGGCAATCCCTGCAATGGCGGCGCATGCCGACTCCGCTTCGCGCAGAGCTTGCTGGCGGGTGAAATCCAGCGCGCCGTTGGCATGAATAATTTGCAGCACTTCGGCAAACTTTCCCACATCGCCCTGTTCGATCGCGTCGCGCACCACGGCGGCCTGTTCCGGCGTGCCGTGCTGCATCGCGTAAATCAATGGCAGCGTGGGCTTGCCTTCGGCGAGATCGTCGCCGAGATGTTTGCCGGTCTGCGCTTCGTCGGCGGAGTAGTCCAGCACATCGTCGACCAGCTGGAACGCGGTGCCGAGGTGCATGCCGTACCTGGCGACCGCTTCTTCATCCGCGGCGGAAGCCTTGCCCAGGATCGCGCCGAGGCGCATCGCCGCCTCGAACAGCTTGGCGGTCTTGCAATGAATCACGCGCATGTAGTTGGCGGCATCGACATCCGCATCATGACAATTCAATAACTGCAGCACTTCGCCCTCGGCGATGGTGTTGGTGGCGTCGGCCAGCGTTTGCATCACGCGCATCTCGCCCACTTCGACCATCATCTGGAAGGCGCGCGAATACAGGAAGTCGCCGACCAGCACGCTGGCGGAATTGCCGAACAGCGCATTGGCCGTCTCGTGCCCGCGGCGCAATGCGGATTCGTCCACCACATCGTCGTGCAGCAGCGTGGCGGTATGAATGAATTCCACTACCGCCGCCAGATCGTGATGGTATTTGCCCCGATAGCCGAAGGCTTCGGCAGACAGCACCACCAGTGCCGGGCGCAGCCGCTTTCCGCCGCTGTTGATGATGTATTCGCCGACCTGATTGATCAGCAGCACTTCCGAGTGCAGCCGCGTGCGTATCACCTGATCCACCGCAGCCATGTCCGCCGCGAGCAATTGCTTGAGGTTTTCCAAGAACACCTTCTATCCTGATTTATTGTGCTGCCGCGCCAGGCGGCCGAGAGAGCGGATAAACACGCCTTAGTTTTTAAGGTAGCATTGTCGCATAAAATTTCCGTCCTCCGAATCCTCCGCATGAAAACAACTATTTTTTCCCTTTTACTATGGCTGGGTGTCGCACTGCTGGGCGCGGCCGCCGTCGGCGGCATCGCGCTGAACCGCGGCGAATCGATCAACGCGCTGTGGTTCGTCACCGCCGCGCTGTGCGTGTACGCGATCGCCTACCGCTTCTATGCGGCGTGGATCGCCGCGACGGTGCTGTGCATCGACGAGACGCGCGCCACGCCAGCCGAGCGCCTGAACAACGGGCGCGACTTCATGCCGACCCACCGCTGGGTCGTATTCGGCCACCATTTCGCCGCGATCGCCGGCCCCGGCCCGCTGATCGGCCCGACGCTGGCCGCGCAGTTCGGCTATCTGCCCGGCACGTTGTGGATCCTGGTCGGCGCGGTGCTGGGCGGCTGCGTGCAGGACATGGTGACGCTGTTCTTCTCCACGCGCCGCGACGGCCGCAGTCTCGGCCAGATGGCGCGCGACGAACTCGGCAGCATCGGCGGCATCGCGGCGCTGGTCGCCACATTCCTGATCATGATCATCCTGATCGCGGTGCTCGGCCTGGTGGTGGTCAACGCGATGAAACACAGCCCGTGGGCGACCTCCACGGTTGCCGCGACCATTCCGATCGCGATGCTGGTCGGCCTGTACATGTACAAGCTGCGCCCGGGGCGCGTGCTGGAAGGCTCCGCGCTCGGCGTGATCCTGCTGCTGCTGTCCGTCGCCGGCGGCGGCTGGATCGACCAGCAAGCCGGGCTGCGCGAACTGTTCGACCATCCCGGATTGCCGCTGGCCTTCGCCGTGATTTTCTACGGCTTCGCCGCCGCCGTGCTGCCGGTGTGGCTGCTGTTAGCCCCGCGCGATTATTTATCGACCTTCATGAAGCTCGGCACGGTGATCCTGCTCGCGCTGGCGATCGTCTGGCTGCGCCCCGAGATCAAGATGCCGGCGCTGACGCAGTTCGTCGACGGCAGCGGCCCGATCTTCGGCGGCGCGCTGTTTCCGTTCGTGTTCATCACCATCGCCTGCGGCGCGATCTCCGGCTTCCACTCGCTGATCGCGTCCGGCACCACGCCCAAATTGCTGTCCAACGAACGCGATATCCGCATGATCGGCTACGGCGGCATGGTGCTGGAATCCTTCGTTGCGGTGATGGCGATGATCGCCGCGACGGTGCTCGATCCGGGCGTGTATTTCGCGATCAATTCGCCCGCCGGCGTGGTCGGCAAGACGGCGGCGGAAGCGGTCGCGACGATCTCCGCGTGGGGCTTCCCGGTCACTGTCGAGCAGATGAATCAACTGGCAAGACAAATGGGCGAAACCACGCTGTTCGCGCGCACCGGCGGCGCGCCGTCGCTGGCGGTCGGCATGGCGAGCATCTTCGGCAGCGCGTTCGGCGAACATCTGCTCGCGCTGTGGTACCACTTCGCGATCATGTTCGAGGCGCTGTTCATCCTCACCACGCTGGACGCCGGCACGCGCGTCGGCCGCTTCATGCTGCAGGATCTGCTCGGCAACCTCTGGCAGCCGCTGGGGCGCACCTCATGGTACCCGTCGGTGCTGTTCAGCAGCGCGGTGGTCGTCTCGGCCTGGGGCTATTTCCTGTACATCGGCGTGATCGACCCCAATGGCGGGGTCAACATCCTGTGGCCGCTGTTCGGCATCTCCAACCAGATCCTCGCCGCAATTGCATTGTGTGTGGCGACCGGCATCCTGGTGAAATCCGGCAAGCTCAGATACGCGTGGATAACCGCGCTGCCGCTGGCTTGGCTGGTCGTCATCACCAGCACCGCGACCTGGCAGAAGCTCAGCAGCGACGATCCGCGCATCGGTTTTCTCGCCGCCGCCAACAGCCTGTCAGACAAGCTCGCTGCGGGCGCCTTGCCGCCTGACAAGGCCGCCGTCGCGCCGCAACTGATCTTCAACCAGCAACTGGACGCCGCGCTGGTGCTGTTCTTCGCCGCTTTGCTGTGGCTGATCGTCCTCGACATGCTGCGCGTCTGCGTGCGCCACCTGCAAGGCAGGCGCGTGCCGCCGCTGTCCGAAGCGCCGCATTACCCGACCCGTCTGGAGGAAGCATGGCAACGCGACTGACAGGGGCTTTGCGCAATCTCTGGCGCGCCATCCGCCGGCTCAGCGGCGACGACGGGTACGAGCGCTACCTGGCGCATCATGCCGCCGCCCACCCGGATGCGCCCGCGCTGTCGCGCCGCGCCTGGTTTGCGCTTCAGCAGAAACAAAAGTGGTCGGGGATCAAACGTTGTTGCTAAACGGGCGTTGTTGCTAAAAATTTGCGCAACCCACTCTTTTTATGGATAATGCGCGCCCCCGTGAGGTTATTCATGGGAGTGCGTACACCCGCCGCACCAAATTACTCGCAAGGAAATAAAATGAAAGCAGATATTCACCCGAATTACCAGGAAATCACCGTGGCTTGCAGTTGCGGCCACAACTTCAAAACCAAGTCCGTGATGAGCAAGCCGGAGTTGAAGGTCGAAGTTTGCTCCGAATGCCACCCGTTCTACACCGGTACGCAAAAGATTGTGGATACCGCAGGCCGCATCGACAAATTCCGCCAGAAATACGGCACCAAAGCTGCGGCGTAGGAACTTTACGCAACAGCTTTATCAAAAGGCAGCATTTGCTGCCTTTTTTATTTGCGGCGACAATCTCGCCCGATAATCAATTATCGAACAGGAACTGACATGCGTCTTTTAATTATCGGCCTTGCCCTTTCACTGCTGGCCGGCTGCGCCCAGAATCCGGTGACCGGACAAAGCGATTTTGTGATGATGTCGGAAAGCCAGGAAATCGCCCTCGGCCGCCAATACCACGAGCAGGTGATCCAGAAGCAATACCGGGTTTACGAATCGAAGGCGTTGCAGGATTACGTCGACCGCGTCGGGCAAAGACTCGCCAAACAGAGCCATCGCCCCGGCCTGCACTATCGCTTCACCGTGCTGGATTCTCCCGAAATCAACGCCTTCGCGCTGCCCGGCGGCTATGTCTACATCACGCGCGGCATCATGGCCTACCTCGGCAGCGAGGCGGAACTGGCCGCCGTGGTGGGGCATGAAATCGGCCATGTCACGGCGCGCCACGGCGTGCGCCAGCAAAGCGCCGCACAAGCCGCCAATATCGGGCTGACCATCGCCTCGATCTTCGTGCCGGAAGTCGGTTCGATGGGTGGGCAGAATCTCGCAAATTTGGTCGGCGGCGCGCTGCTTTCCGGCTACGGGCGCGAGCAGGAACTCGAGGCCGACCGTCTGGGCGCGCAATATCTGGCGCGCGCCGATTACGACCCGCAGGCCATCATCAGCGTCCTGCGCGTGCTGAAGAACCAGGAACTGAAAGATATCGAGCTGGCCAAGCAGGAAGGGCGCGAGCCGCGCCGCTACTCCGGCCTGTTCTCCACGCACCCGGACAACGACACGCGCCTGAAACAAGTGGTCGGCGAAGCGGACAAACTGGCCCCCGCCGCACCCTTTGAAGGGCGCAGCGAATTCCTCGCCGCCACCGACGGGCTGGTGTTCAACGACAACAGCGAGCAGGGCGTGGTGCGCAACAACCGCTTCTACCACGGCGAGCTGGGTATCGCGCTGCAGTTCCCGGAAGCCTGGCAGGTGCATAACCTGCCGGACGCGCTGGTTGCCGTCAGCCCGGGGGGCGAGGCCATGCTGCAAATGAAGATGGATCAGAAACCGCGCGGTACCCCGGTCGAATATGCGCGCCGCATGGCCGGCTCCGGCGCGAATGTCCAGCGCATCGACCTCGACGGGCTGTCCGCCGCGACTTTCGAACTGCCGAACACGATGGGCGGCGTGATCTACCACAATAAATACGCCTATATTCTGCAAGCGCAGTCCAAGGCAAGCGGCGGCCTGAAGGCGCACCGCAACGACATTTTTAACGCGGTGCGCAGCTTTCATGCACTCACTGCCGAGGAGCGCAAACTGGTCAGGCCGCTCGGCATCCGCGTTATCACCGCGCGCCAGGGCGACACCTACGCCGGACTCGCGCATAACTCGCCGCTCGGCAAGTCGGCGGAGAGTTATTTGCGCCTGATCAACGCGCAATACCCCGACGGCGAGCCGCAAGCGGGGCAGCGCATCAAGATTGTGGAGTAGTGAGTGGGGAGTAGTGAGTGGGGAGTGGGTTTTCCTACTGAGGCGTGCAGCGCCGTTCCACTTCCCACTGAGGTGTGCAGCGCCGTTTCATTCACCACGAATAGTAGAGAATGACTTTTTTCTGAAAGCATAATGTATTTCATAAAACCCACCGACCCGCACCCGATCACCCCCGGCAAGGCGGTGCTGCTCGGCCTGCTGTGCCTGATCTGGCTGGGCACGGGGCTGGTCGGGCATGACCCGTGGAAGCCGGACGAGGCGACCAGCTTCGGGCTGATTTACTCGATGCTGCAAAGCGGCGACTGGCTGGTTCCCGTCCTCGCGGGCGAACCGTACATGGACAAGCCGCCGCTGTATTACTGGACCGCCGCGCTGTTCGCCAAACTGTTTTCCCCGCTGCTGCCGCTGCATGACGGCGCGCGTCTCGCCAGCGGTTTCTACATCGCGCTGACCCTGCTGTTCACCGGCCTCGCCGGGCGCAAGCTGTACGGTGAAAACCGCGGCTGGGCGGCGGCGGTTATTCTGTTCGGCTGCGTCGGCATGCTGGTGCGTTCGCACCAGATGATCACCGATCTGGCACTGCTCGCCGGTTGCGCGATGCTGCTGTACGGCTTCACCCTGAGCCAGGAGCGGTCGATTCGCGCCGGCATACTGATCGGCACCGGCATCGGCATCGGTTTCATGGCCAAGGGTTTTATCGCGCCGGTACTGTTCGTTTTCATCGCCGCGCTGCTGCCCGCGCTGTTCCAGAATTGGCGCATGCGCAATTATTTTTCCAGCCTGGGCATCGCCGCGTTGTGCGCGCTGCCGTGGCTCACCATCTGGCCGCTACTGCTGTATCAACATTCCCCGCGCCTGTTCGCCGACTGGGCATGGACGCACAACATCGGCCATTGGCTGGATTACGCAAAAAGCGGGCCAAACAAGGAATCGTTCTACTACCTGAAAAACCTGCCGTGGATCGCGTGGCCCGCCCTGCCGCTCGCGGCGTGGACAGTCTGGCAGTCGCGCAAGCGCCTCGCGCAACGCGACGATTTGCAATTGCCGCTGGTCGCGTTCGGCGTGATGTTTGTCACGCTCAGCCTCGTGCCGCACATCAAGGAAGTGTTCGCGCTGCCGATGCTGCTGCCAATCGCCCTGCTCGCCACCGCCTCGCTGTCATCGCTGAAACGCGGCGCGGCCAACGCGCTGGACTGGTTCGGCCTGACGACCTTCGCGCTGTTTGCCATCGCAATGTGGTGGGGCTGGGCGGGCCTGCTGCTCGACAACCACGCCAAGATCACGCTGTGGCTGAAGGACTACCAGCCGGGCTTCGAGCCGGAGTTTCAGACCACGCCGTTCGTCATCGCCATCCTCGCCACCGTGCTGTGGCTGGTGCTGGTGTGGCGCGTCGGCCGCTCGATGCGCCGCGCGGTGACCAACTGGGCGACCGGCATCACGCTGGTGTGGGTGCTCGCGATGACGCTGTGGCTGCCGTGGCTGGACAGCGGCAAGAGCTACCGCGGCATGGTCGCCTCGCTGAAACAGGCCATGCCGCAGCATTACCAGTGCATCGGGCGCGATTACCTCGGCGACGGGCAGCGCGCGATGCTGCATTACTTCGGCGACTTCATCACGCAGCCCGACCGCAACGGACACTGCGACCTGCGCCTGATCCAGGGCGACCGGCTATCCAGGCCGCTGCTCGACGAGACACGCTGGGAAAAAATCTGGGAAGGCAGCCGCAAGGGCGACAAGAGCGAGCATTACCGGTTGTATCGGAAAGTGGAAAAATAACAGATGTAGGGCGTCAATAAGCGCAGCGCATTGCGCCGTATGTCAATCCTTGTATCCAAGCGCATCTTCATCGCCACCGGCCCAATCCGCCGGATAAACACCCCGTTCAACCAACCGATGAAAAGTCGAATACGGCCAATCTGCCAGCCGTTTGACCAAGCCATGTTTGAGTGGATTGATATGAACGTAATCCATGTGCGCACAAAAATCCGCCTCATCGCGGATCAAGTGTTCCCAATAGCGGCGTTGCCAAATACCCCGTTCGTTGCGCGCCATGCGAACCCGGGAGCGCCGTTCGGTTTTTGGCAATGCCTTGGAAAACGCCATCTTGATTAACCGCCATCGGGTTGCGAAGTCGGCATCATCGGCCGGAAGTTCGATAACGCAATGCAGGTGTTCCGGCAACACCACCCAGCCATGAATGATGAAGGGATGCCGTTGCCGCACCGATGCAACCGCCTCGCGCAATAAATCCACATGCCGGATCAGCAGGTCATTACCCTGCCGTTGCAGCAGATTGACGGTGAAGAAATAAGTGCCCCCCGGATGCCAGGCGCGACGGTAATCAGGCATGGCGGCAGTATGAAGGAATTTCCACGCGGAGCACAACGGAAGGTGCGACACCCAAAGTCTCATGTAGGGTGCAATAAGCGTAGCGCATTGCACCGGATGGTTGGGCACGAAACGAATTCATACGGCGCAATGCGCTACGCTTATTGACGCCCTACGGTGTGTGCCTTACGCGGGTTGCGCTCTTTTGCGCAGTCCCGCTTGACTGACGGGTTAGGCAAACAATAGTCCATTATAAGTATAGATCCTGTACTGCGGCAACGAGCTGAGTGACTATGCCAGCAACAAGAAAAAATGCTCCCAAGTAATTGACTCGTTCTTCGGAATCTTTGATTAAAAGATCATCGCCAGATAGGACAAACCGCCCAAAAAACATTGTTGATGCCACCATGACGAACATGACAGGGGTGCTGTAAATAATGTTTTGGACGAGGTCATGCGATGGCCCGCCAGGGCCAAAATGAACAGAAACCATTACACCGACAGGAATAGCAACAAAAAATGCCGATGTGTATTCTGCAACAGGTCCAATGGCAAATTTCAGCAGTCGAGGGTTGCGAAGAACGAAATGCGAGAGAAACAGAATACCTGCTGCATCGAATGAGAGTCCTACGATATTGAGAACCTTGAACGTCTGGAGGCTGTTAATCGCAGTCAATTTTTGCGCAAGCCAATAACCGATGGCCGCTATTCCAAGAAACGGCAGTCCAATGCGAATCCAGAAATCACGAGCGAACTTGCTCATCAATGCCTAACCTAATTTAGGTGTCCCGCACTGCACATCCCCATTCTGCCCCCGATTCCTCAACGCATGGTCGATCAGCACCAGCGCCAGCATCGCTTCGGCGATCGGGGTGGCGCGGATGCCGACGCAGGGGTCGTGGCGACCTTCGGTGGAGACATCCACCGCCTCACCTGCCTTATTGATGGAGTGGCGCGGGATGCGGATACTGGAGGTGGGTTTCACCGCGTAATGCGCGACGATGTCCTGGCCGGTGGAGATGCCGCCGAGGATGCCGCCCGCGTTGTTCGACAGGAATCCGTTCGGGGTGAGTTCGTCGCCGTGTTCGCTGCCCTTCTGCGTCACGCAAGCGAAGCCCGCGCCGATCTCGACGCCCTTGACCGCGTTGATGCCCATCAGCGCGTGGGCGATCTCGGCATCGAGGCGGTCGAACACCGGCTCGCCCCAACCGACCGGGACGTTGTGCGCCACCACGGCGAGCTTCGCGCCGATGGAGTCGCCGGACTTGCGCAGCGCGTCCATGTAGTCTTCCAGCGGTTGCACCACATCGGCGTTGGGTGCGAAGAACGGGTTGTTCGGCACGTCGTCCCAGCTCTTGAACGGGATCGCGATCTCGCCGAGTTGCGCGAGGTAGCCGCGCACCGTCACGCCGTAGCGTTCGTGCAGCCACTTCTTCGCGATCGCACCGGCCGCGACGCGTCCCGCCGTTTCGCGCGCCGATGCGCGCCCGCCGCCGCGATGGTCGCGGATGCCGTATTTCTGCCAGTAGGTGTAGTCGGCGTGGCCGGGACGGAAGGTCTCGGCGATGCTGCCGTAGTCCTTGCTGCGCTGGTCTTCGTTGCGGATCAGCAGCGCGATGGGCGTGCCGGTGGTCTTGCCTTCGAACACGCCGGAGAGGATTTCCACGGTGTCCGATTCGCGACGCTGGGTGACATAGCGCGAGGTGCCGGGCTTGCGCCGGTCGAGATCCGGCTGGATGTCGGCCTCGCTTAACGCCATGCCCGGCGGGCAACCGTCGACGATGCAGCCGATCGCCGCGCCGTGCGATTCGCCGAACGAAGTCACCGTGAACAATGTGCCGAAGGTGTTTCCAGACATAGCCTATCCCGTCGAAAAGATGCGCAAATAAGGCGCGCAGTTTAACATAGCACCCCTCACTGGCATGCCACCACCAACCATACAGAGATCATGAATATGCAAAAGCTAACAGCGGAACAAATAGAACAAGGCCTGACGAATGCAGATGTCTCCATCCGCAAGGAATTTGCCGAACGCAGGGATTACACGCCGACCGCGGCGCAGATAGAGCGCGGCCTGACGGATGAGAGCAGCGAAGTCAGGGCACGGTTTGCCGACCGCAAGGACTATAAGTTGACACCGGAGCAGATCGAACGCGGCCTGACCGACCCTGAGACCAACGTCAGGTATACCCTGGCCGAGCGCGAGGATTACACGCCCACCCCCGCGCAGATGGAACGCGGCATGAAGGATACGCACCGTTTTGTCAGGATGCTGTTCGCGCAGCGCATGGACGGCATGCATTAAACATCGATATCCAATAGACAACCTGTTCGTCATTCCCTGTCACCCTCGCAAAAGCGGGGGGCAGGCGGGAATCCAGTCAATAAAGACAAGTTCTCCGCAACGCGGAGACAAAATCTTAGAGGCATTTTGAATAGAACCGCTGGATTCCCGCCTGCGCGGGAATGACAAACCCGGAGATTTATTGATGCAAGCCATACTGATGACCGCCGCCGGCAATGCCGATATGCTGCAACTGCGCGAGATTGCCAGGCCCGAACTGCCCTCGCCGCATCACCTGCTGGTGAAACTGGCCGCTGCCGGGGTGAACCCGATCGATACCAAGCTGCGCGCCAAGCCTGTCTACTACCCCGACAAGCTGCCCGCGATCCTCGGCTGCGATGGCGCGGGCATCGTCGCGGAAACCGGCAGCGCGGTGACGCGCTTCAAGCCCGGCGATGCGGTGTATTTCTGCAACGGCGGCATTGGCGACGAGCCGGGCTGCTATGCCGAATACACCACGCTGCATGAGGAGTACTGCGCCGCAAAGCCCGCCAACCTGTCGCTTGAAGAAAGCGCCGCGTTGCCGCTGGTGCTGCTCGCCGCATGGGAGGCTCTGGTCGAGCGCGCCAACCTGCAGTCCGGGCAAACCATCCTGATCCATGCCGCGGCGGGAGGCGTGGGACATATCGCGGTGCAGCTTGCGCACCACCTCGGCGCACATATCGCGGTGACGGTGAGCGGCGACAAGAAAACCGGGCTGACACAAGGCCTCGGCGCGGAAAAAACCATCAACTATCGCGAGCAGGATTTCGTGCGGGAGACGTTGAACTGGACGGAAGGGAGAGGCGTGGACATCGTGTTCGACACGGTCGGCAGCGAGACTTTTTTGCGCTCGCTGAATGCCGTGCGCATCGGCGGCAAGCTGGCCAGCCTGCTCGCCACGCCGCTGTCGCTGGCCGATACGCAACTGGCGCGGCTGCGCAACCTGTCGCTGTGCTTTGAGCTGATGCTCACCCCGCAGGTGCTGAAGCTGCACGACGAGCGCATCCGCCAGCGCAGGATACTGGAACAGGGCGCGCAACTCGTCGAGGCGGGCAAGCTCGGCGTGCTGGTTTCGCACAGGCTGCCGCTGAAAAATGCGGCGGAAGCGCATCGGCTGATCGAGGCGGGAGGGATGACCGGCAAGATCGTGTTGACGATGCAATGACTAAGAGCACCCTCTCCCCTAGCCCCTCCCCCGCAAGCGGGAGAGGGGAATTATTCCCTCTCCCAATTTTGGGAGAGGGTTAGGGAGAGGGCTCGGTGCAATTCATCGATACCCACTGCCATCTGGACGCCGCCGAATTCGGCGGCAACCAGGCCGCGCTGGCACAAGCCGCACAGGCCGCCGGGGTCGGGCGCATCGTCGTGCCCTCGGTCGCGCGCGCCAGCTTTGAAGCAGTGCGCGAACTATGCGGGCAATTCCCGGGTTGCGCGCCCGCCTACGGCATTCATCCGATGTACACCGGCGCTGCGATGCCTGGCGATCTGGATGCGCTGCGCGAATATCTTGCGCAGCCGGACACCGTCGCAGTCGGCGAAATCGGGCTGGATTTTTTCATCGAATATTACGACCGCGCGCGGCAGGAATATTTTTTCGCCGAACAGCTCAAGCTGGCGCGCGAATTCGATTTGCCGGTGCTGCTGCATATCCGCCGCGCGCAAGACACCGTCCTCAAGCACTTGCGCCAATTTTATGGGAGCGGCGGCCCTTCGACTTCGCTCAGGACAGGCATTGCTCACGCCTTCAGCGGCAGCCGATCACAGGCGGAGGAATTCATCGGGCTCGGCTTTAGGCTCGGTTTCGGCGGCGCGATGACCTACCCGCGCGCCACGCGCCTGCGCGAACTCGCCGCGACCTTGCCGCTGGGCAGCATCGTGCTGGAAACCGACGCGCCGGATATTCCACCCAGCTTTCTCGAACGCGGCGCACCGAACAAACCGGAATACCTGCCGCGCATTGCGCAGACGCTGGCGGAATTGCGCGGCATGCCGCTGGATGAGATCGCGGCGGCGACCACGGCAAACGCGCTCACGGTGTTGCCTGCATTAACACCATCGCATTTATAATCGCACCATGCAAAATATGATCCCTCCCCAATTCACCCGCACCCACATCCTCATCGGCGACGATGGTCTGGCGAAACTGAAAAGCAAGCATATCTTCGTTGCCGGCATGGGCGGGGTCGGCTCCTATTGCACCGAAGCGCTGGCGCGCGCCGGGATCGGGCGGCTGACCTTGCTCGACCATGATGTGGTGGCCGTCAGCAACATCAACCGTCAGTTACCCGCCTTGCTTTCCAGCGTCGGGCAATACAAGGTCGAACTGATGCGTGCGCGCATCGCGGACATCAATCCCGATTGCGAGGTGACGGTGCTGCGCAGCTTTCTCACCCGCGAGAACGTCAACGAGCTGGTGCCGGGCGACTGCGATTACGTGATCGACTGCATTGACTCGCTGGCCTGCAAGGAAGCGCTGGTTGCCGAAAGCCACAAACGCGGCCTGAAAGTGGCCTCCAGCATGGGTGCGGGCAACCGCGTCGACCCGACCCGCATCAAGGTGGCGGATATCAGCAAGACCATCATGTGCCCGCTGGCGCGCACAATGCGCCAGCGCCTGCACCGCCATCACAACATCTACAAGGGCATTCTCACGGTGTTCTCGGACGAATCGCCGCGCCCGCCGCTGCCGCCGCAACCGCTGGGCCGGGGACGCCCGCGCGCGATAAACGGCACCATCAGCTACATGCCGCCGCTGTTCGGCTACATGCTGGCGGGCGCGGTGATCAAATGTTTGCTGGAAGCCTGATTGTTCATTAGCCGGTGTAGCGCCGACAAAATCAACAGTTTGTAGGGTGCATTCCATGCACCATTACCATTGGTGCATGGAATGCACCCTACATGGTTATTGCTGTTTTGAAAGATAAATGGGATAAAAAATCCCTCTCTCCGAGGCAGTTTGGGTCCGACCGCAAATCACCATTCGCGGAAAGAAAATCCCAGCCCGAAGGTATTCTGGCGATGATTGTAGTCGATCAGGCTTTCGCCAAAACCCGAAGTCAGTTGCGCATGTACGCGCACCGCATTGCCCAATGCTATCGGCGTAGACCAGTCGATTTGTGCAAAGCTGCGGGTTTTCGCCCAGCGCAGATTGTTGCGCAGCAACACTGTCAGGGCTTGCGATTTATCTGCGGGCTCCCAGCGCGCCACCAGGTCGGCGCGCCCGATATAATCGGCGATGTCCGGGTTGTCGTCTTTCAGCGTATTCTCCGGAATACGCCACCAGCCGCGCGCCATCACTGAAATGTTGTCCCACTCCCAGCCGCCTTGCAGGTAGCCACGGTTCCAGCTGCGCGATTCCGGAAAGCGCTTGCCATTCGATTGGTGCACCAAACCGAGATTGACCAGCTTCAATCCCGACGCATCGCCCGTGCCGAACGTGGCAATCAGCTCCGGCTCGTAATTGGTTTCGCGGAATGGCGATGAATTGCGCGTGTTGAGCATCTGCCAATTGGATTGCTGCGTATAAGCAGCCCACACGCGCAATGTCTTGAAGTTCAAAAAATTGATGTCTTTCTGACTGCCGATATCCTTCTTGAAGCTCAGTTGAAATTTGGTTTCCAGCGCATCAATGTCCTCGGGCACGAGCGTGCTGTTGCCGGTGGCGGGCGAGACAGGCCGATTGTTGGCGTTGAAGGTTTTCCTCACCAGCAGATAGCTTTGCCGGTGCGGTACAAGGCGGCCCAACTTGCTCTCGTCGTGACTGGTCCGGTCATCCAGGTTCCAGGTTCTGGTCAGATAGGATCGCTCGGCAATTAACGCCGGCCCGGTTGCCAGTGCCGTTTCTTCATCATCTTCCGGCTGCGGCAGATCTGACACGGTAGCAGCGGCCTGCGCATTGTCGTAGCACTTCAGGCGTTCGGCGTTGTTGTCCGGATATTTTTTCGCGCAGAGCGCGAATTCCTCGCCGCCGGCATGGGCCATGGGCGCGAACTCCAGACACGACAAGGCCAGCAACAGCGAACCGCCCAAGCGGGCGGGGTGGTTAAATTTTTTCATGGTGTAATCAGGCCAGGGTTTCTTGTATCGGATTATTCCGGCTGCCCACGGCCGCAGGACGGCCTATTTCAGCCAACCCTTGCGGTGGAACAGCCAAAACGGCAATGCAACGGATGCCGCCATCAGCGACAACGCGAATAGATAGCCGTTTGCCCACTGAAGTTCCGGCATATGCCGAAAATTCATCCCATAGACCGAGGCGATCAGGGTGGGCGGCAGCAGCGCCACCGCAGCCACGGAGAAGATGCGCACGATCTTGTTCTGGTTGATGTTGATGAAGCCAACCGTGGCATTCATCAGGAAGTTGATCTTATCGAACAGGAATGCGGTATGCCCGTCCAGCGAATCGATGTCCTGCATGATCTGGCGCGCCTCTTCAAACTGTTCCGGGGCGAGCAGCTTGCTGCGCATCAGGAACGAAATCGCGCGGCGCGTATCCATCAGGTTGCGGCGGATGCGCCCGTTCAGATGCTCCGCGTGGGCGATGTTGGCCAATACCACGCCGGCCTGTTTGTCGCTGAGCGTGTTGCTCAGCACCGTGCCGCTGATTTCGCCGAGATCGGCGTAAGCCTCTTCGAGCGCATCGGCGGAAAACTCCACGTCGGAGCCGTACAGGTCGACCAGCACGTCGAGGCTGTCTGCGACGAGGTCGGGCTGCCCGTGCGAGCGCAGGCGGAAGTGCTGGAATACCGGCAGGTCTTCGTCATGCACGCTGAACAACACGTTATCGGACAGCACGAAGGCGACAATGATGCTGCGCGAATCGCTTTTCTTGCCGAGCAGGAAATCTGAACGCACATGCAACTCCTCGTTCTCCTCGTAGAACCGCGCGCTCGCCTCGATGTCGCGCAAATGCTCCGGTTGCGGCAGAATGACCGAGAAAGCCTTGGCCACCCATTCGCGTTCGTCTTCGCCGGGCGCGATGGCATCCACCCAGATCGGCTTGCGCGTGGCGACCTCATCCGGTTGGATTGCGGCCAGCCGCCCGTTTTCCAGCGTAAAAATTTTGAGCATGTATGCGTTCCTGTTGTTTGACAGTAGGATTATCCGCCAGCGGCGCGCAAAGGGAAACGCGCCAGCACTCGGTAATCCGTCAACCCGTCCTGAGGCACGGACTGCATCAGCGCGAAATCCCCGACCTGCCAGCATACCGGCTGCATTGCGGGCAGCGGCGTATCGCTCCAGCGCGCATTGCGCAACAGCGTGACATGCGGCTTGTAAGCGCGCCGGTCAAATTGAAAACGGTGCGCGTCCAGGCGCTGCCCCAGCGCATCGGCCAGATTCACCAGTTGCCGCGGCACATGGCGCGGCGCAGCATACACGATATGGTTATGCCCCCAGTAGCGCGCCTCGTCGAAACACAGTTCGAAGCCCTCCCCGCTGACCTCCTGCGCCGCCAGTTGCAATGCCTCCAGGGCATACAACTCCACGTCGCCGATGAACGCCAGCGTGTTGTGCAATGTCTCGCCGCGCATCGCGCGCCCGCCGCACAGGCGTTTCAGCGGCGCCTGCCACGCGGCCAGTTGCGCGGACTCGGTGGCGGCAGGCCACAGGGCGAAAAATACCCTTGCGGTCGGATTGTCGGATGGATGATTCATATAACCGGCATTTTATCCGCATGAGCGAGGCATAAGGTAAAATGCGCGTCTCATCGAATCAAGGCAAACCATGACGGCACGCTTACGGGAAATTCCCTACAACTACACCTCGTTTTCCGACCGTGAGATCGTCTTGCGCATTCTCGGCGGCGAGGCGTGGGACATCCTCAACATGCTGCGCGAAGAACGCCGC
>Ga0209000_1000907_pt1 | contig 21878 bp, 18 predicted proteins | sample RifGroD2_FD_183998 | JGI IMG/M metagenome (GOLD analysis project Ga0209000, IMG submission 183998) | Groundwater microbial communities from Rifle, Colorado, USA - Groundwater D2 (SPAdes) (version 2) | ecosystem: Environmental > Aquatic > Deep subsurface > Groundwater | place: Rifle, Colorado... | reverse complement strand
TTTTTAATTTTAAGCTTTATTATTGCTTTGTTTGCTATGCACATTTTTAGCATAAAAAACTTTTTAGAGTTTTTTTACAAAACTACTTGACATTTATTAACTGGTCTCTTATTAAATTTTGCTATGATGTTTTTTCTTAGGTTATGTGTGTTTCCTTGCTTTGCATGATTTATCCAGCTTTTTATCTTTTCTGATATTTCTTTTATGTTTTTCTCACCTTTTTTTAGTTCCTCGGCATATTTTTTTATTCTCTTTTGTTTGTTTTTTATTCCTTTTGCTTAGTTTCATTATTATTTTGCCTGTGTTTGATGAATCTCCCCATGCCAAGCCGACGGGGTATTCATAACAATGATAAAACTAGAAATTTTTCATACGCTTATCCTGATTATGTAACTTGTTACTTTGACTACCTCTTATGACTTCATATAAGATCAGCCTTATCTATATAGTATATTTTACCATATGTTTATTTCTCATCATTTACTGTCTTATTTCGTCTCATATTATCATTTTTTAGGTGCTTAGTCAAGCATTCTTGTGAACTGTTTTTGTAGTTTTTTTGTAGACTTTTTTGTGAACTGTTTTTTGTGGACTTTTTTGTAGACTTTATACATATATAAGAAATATCGTAATTTTATCACGAAATTTTTTACTCTTTAATACTGATAAATTCTACAATTTTCTTGTTTTATCAACACCACAGTCTATTTTTTCAAAAAAAGAGAGGCTATCCCTTTATAGAATTAAATCTATTTTTAGACAGCCTCTTTTCACTTCACCCGCTCTTATTCAATATTTCCTTTTCTTGATGCTCTTACTCTTTCAGTTTCGTTTAATATTTTCTTTCTCATTCTTATCTCTAATGGTGTTATTTCTACTAATTCGTCATCATTTATAAATTCAAGTGCCTCCTCAAGTGTATATTTTATAGGTGGTGATAACTTTACAGAATCATCTGAACCCGATGCCCTCATGTTTGTGAGCTTTTTATTTTTGCATGGATTTACTGTCATGTCTTCTCTTCTATTATTCATTCCTACTATCATGCCTTCGTAAACTTCTACACCTGGATCTACAAACAGTGTACCCCTATCACTTAAATTGAATAATGCAAATGCCATAGTTGTTCCTGGCTCTTGAGCCATAAGTACACCATTCTTCCTTTGTGTTATTTCTCCTTTGTGTGCCTCAAACCTTTCAAACCTTCTAACTAATACTCCTTCGCCTCTTGTCAAATTTATAAATTCAGACCTAAATCCTATAAGTCCTCTAGTTGGGACCATATACTCAACTTTTATATATCCGCCTTCTGTTTCCATATGTTCCATAAGTCCTTTTCGCATATTAAGTGCAGATATTATGCTTCCTGAAAACTCTTCAGGCATACTTGCAATTACTCTTTCAACTGGCTCAAGTAACTGTCCATCTTCTTTGTGCATGATAACTTCTGGCTTTGAAACTCCCATCTCATAGCCTTCTCTTCTCATGTTTTCTAAAAGAATAGCTAAATGAAGTTCTCCTCTACCTGACACTTTAAAACCATCCGTTCTATCAAGTGGTTCTACTTTAAGTCCTACATTTACTTCTAACTCTTTTTCAAGTCTCTCTTTTAAATGTCTAGTTGTTACATATTTCCCCACCCGTCCTGCAAAAGGTGAGTCATTTACAAAAAAGTTCATCGTAAGGGTTGGTTCTTCTATATGAATCATTTCCATAGGATCTGGCATATTTTCATTACATATTGTTTCCCCTATAGATATATCACTTATACCAGCTACAACTACTATTTCACCACTTGCAGCTTCTTTTACTTCCATTCTTTTAATCCCTTGATATATAAATACTTTTGTTATTTTAACTTTCCCCACTGTACCATCTCTTCTTGATACTGAAACCATTTGTCCTTCTTTTATAATTCCTCTAGTAACTCTACCTATCCCTAGTCTTCCTATATATTCATCATATGCTAAAGAACAAATTTGAAGTTGTAAGTTTTGATGAGATGTGTTTGGATATGGTTTTACATGATGTATTATTGCTTCAAATAGTGGTTCTACATTCGTTGATTCATCATCCATACTTACTTTTACAATACCCTCTCTTGCTATACCATAAAGTATAGGAAAATCAAGTTGTTCATCCGTAGCTCCTAGTTCTACAAAAAGGTCAAAAGTCATATCTACAACTTTTTCTGCTCTTTGGTCTTTCTTATCAACTTTATTTATAAGTAATATTGGTCTTAAACCTAGTTCAAGCGACTTTTGCAATACAAATCTAGTTTGTGGCATAGGTCCCTCACTAGAATCTACCAAAAGTATAACGGTATCAACCGTTTTCATAATACGTTCAACTTCTGACGAAAAGTCAGCATGCCCTGGAGTATCTACAATATTTATCTTGTAATCCTTATACTTTACCGCACAATTTTTTGAATATATTGTGATACCTCTTTCTCTTTCTAAATCATTACTATCCATTATACATTCCTTAACTTGTTCATTTTCTCTAAATACCCCGCTTTGGCTCAAAAACGCATCTACTAATGTAGATTTTCCAGCATCAACGTGTGCTATAACTGCTATATTAATTATCTTTTCCATTTGTTTCTCCTCTCGATTTATCAACTTTTTCATAATTCTTTCCAATAATAAAATGACAGTTAACATCGCTGTCATTTTATTACTTCCAAATATTTTTTCTATTATATCACGGATGTAATATTTTGTCAATACACATTAGCAATGTTTGCCCATTATGTCGAAAAAGTTATTATATTAATTTTATATCAGTCTATACTTCTTTTGTTATATTTTTCTCATCCTCACTGTATCTCAAGTGTTACTGTTATATTTCCATTTATATCCACTGCAACTATGTAATCTCCTGTTTTAAGTGGATTTTCAGGTATTTCTGATATATATCCTTTATCATACATTCCCTGTATTATATCTGTTTGAGGTAAACTTACATTTTCTGAAACCAAGTACCTCTTTGCATTTACTTTTAGAAGCCTAATATTTGTATTATGAGTTAATTCTTTTATTTCTTCTTTTTCATTTAAAAATATTGGTATTACTATAATACTTAATACTGATAATATTATAAGCACTATTATCATTTCTAATAGTGAAAATCCTCTTTGGGGTACCACCCTCTGCATTAGACACACCTCTTTTCGACATTTCTATCCTTATAGTACATTAACTTTGCAAAAAAATCAAGCTTTATTTTACTACAAGTTTCTCGTTCTCATACTGCACAGTTACTGCTCCTCGTTCTTTTGTTATATATGTCTCTACTGTATGATTCGCTAATCTCTCAAGCGTTTCTATACCAGGATGCCCGTAGTTATTCCTTCCCACACTTATTACAGCGTACTCTGGTCGTACTCTTTCTAAAAATTCATTCATCGTAGCGTATTTAGATCCATGATGAGCAACTTTTATTAAGTCTACATCTAAATTTTTATATTTATTAATTATCTTTTTTTCATTTTCCTCGCTTATATCTCCCATAAACAATATGCTCTTTTCTTTATAATCAACTTTTAATACAAGTGAATAATCATTGTTACCTTTCGCATATGTATCCACATCCAGATCCGGATATATACATGTTATCCTCAAGTCATCAATTGTCATAAAGTCACCCTGTTTAAAATAATATATCGGTATTTTCTTGTCTTTTGCTTTATTTATAAGCTCCTTTTGGAGTTCTGTTTCATTTGCTTTCCCTATTGTAAGTATTAATTTATCTACCTTCATCAAATCTACTATCTCTATTACTCCCTTTATATGATCAAAATCAGGATGTGTTACAAATACAGCATCTAGCTTTCGGATTCCGCTATACTTCATATATTTATCAACTATATTCTTGCCTGTATTGCCTTGGGCATCTTCAATATTTATATCTCCACCACCATCAATAAGCACATGCTTATCTTTTGGAGTATTTATAACTATACTATCACCCTGTCCCACATCCAAAATCTCTATATTAAAGCTTTTCGGCCATATCTGTATTATCATAATTATTAATGTTATTGCAAATACTACATCAACACAATATTCCTTAAGTTTTTCCTTCACTTCTTTATCTTGACTAAAATATAATACAATTAATATAATCAACACATAGTAAAGTATTATAACATATATATTCGGTTGTCCGGTCACAACCTTCGCATAACCTAGATTCACAAGATATGTTGACACCATTTCATTATAAACAAGTATGTAGTACACCACCAACATTATTATCTTTGCAAGACCAACCCAGACAATTCCTATCAACATTCCTACTATACTAACTATTAGTAAAATACTAGAAAGTGGTACAACTAATATGTTAGCTATAAGACTATATGTAGGAATCTCATAAAAATAATATGCTATTATAGGTGTTGTCCAAATAATCGCTGCTACTGACGAGCTAAGTATCTCCTTTATAACCTTCGGACATACATAAAGTTTATCTAACAGCGGAACTGTCGTTATTATCCCTGAAACTGCTGCAAACGAGAGTAGAAAACCTATATCGTGTACAACAGAAGGGTTATAAATAATCAGTACTAATGCCGCAAATGATATATTAGAATAGTTATCTTTTTCCCTACCTATTACATCAGCAAATAACATCACACACCCCATAACTACCGCTCTAATAGCGGACGGACTACCTCCTGTTAGAAGTGCATAAAAGATTAAAAACAACATAGATATTACTGCATTTACTTTTTTATTTACTTTAAGTAATGATAACACCTTATAAATAATAAGACATAAGACCAATATATGCATACCTGATATAGCAATAATATGTGATATCCCAACATCACTATAAAGCTTTTTCAGATCACCATCCAGACTATTTTTATCGCCTAATATCATACTATTTACAAGACCTGCCTCTTTTGGTGGCATTAGTTTATTAGTTATGTTCATTGCATTTTGTTTCGTATTATTTAAAAACTTATCTAAATTGTATGGATTTTTCTTATATGTCACTACATCTCCATAAAATTTATAATAAATCTTGCGAGTCTTCATATAAGCATTCTCATCAAATTGTCCCTTATTTCTCGCTTCTTTAGTTCGGTAAAATGTTCCTTTTATTTCTACACTATCTCCTACATAGATATCTCCAGTATATCTTATATATGATTGTATTTTTTCTCCTGTTTTATATGTATTTCCACCTAATCTTAAGTTCTTCATTTCTAATACTAGCCTCGTATATTCTCCATACACCTTATCTACTTCTTTTATATATGTACTTGCAGTAGCAATATATTTCTTATCAATGGCCGTCTCAATAACATCAACTTTGTGTTTCTCTACACTATATCTTCCAAATATTCCAATTACAAAAAAGATAACAAATCCAAAAACTATCACGCTCTTGTTTTTTCTATACAAAAATATCACCCAAATTGCCACAAACATGGATGATATAATTATATTTTCATAAAACAAGTTTCCTAGCAAGTAAAATGCTAAACAGTAAGCAATCGGTCTTTTCATGGTCCACCTATTTTTCAAGCTCTGTTTTCTTTAAACTAGCTTTTTCATATTTATCACTGTCTTTATAATCTTTTATTATAGCCGTCATACTTTCTAGTGCCTTAGTTTTGTCGCCTTTTTCCTCATATGAAAGTCCCGCATAATATAGCGCATCATCACTATATATTTCACTCATACTATAATAAAACGATTTTTCAAAATTTATTATTGCATCTTCATGTTTTCCTGAATCATAAAACTTCTTTGCTTTCTCGTAGTACATTTTAGCAATTACAGGAACTGTATTATTATATATTTCTTCATATTTGATTTTCAAATTTGTGTCCAAATCACTTTTACTTACCAACTTTATTTTTATAGCTGCTTGCTCAATATTTCCGTTCTTGTATAATTCATCAGCTTGATTCAAAAATTTAACTTGATCTGTACTACTTTTTTCATCCTGAAGTAACCCAACTCTTTCTTTTGAGGCGTCTAATTCTGCCTTCATTTGTTTTATTTTCGCCTCATCTTCTGCCAAGCGAATTATATACTTTTTATTATCTTCTTTTACTTTTTTCAATTCAGTTGAAAACACTGTACTAAAAAGCATAGAAGCGAGGAATCCAGCCAAGAATATTACTCCAAATAATATTGTCATACTCTTTACTAACTTTTTCTTATTTACAGTTGTATTTGAATTTGGTTTCATATAAACCTTTTGAATCTTTTGTTTTTCTGTTATTGTATTTTGTTTTACTATAGTACTATCTGGGTTAAGTATCTTATAATAATTTATTAAATCTTCATTATTATAATCTAACTTCATAGCCTTATCTAAAGCATACATTGCTTTTTCATAATTTCCCTGCATAATATAACATAAAACAAGTAATTTATGTGCTTCCAAAAAATTTTCACTCAAATTTAGAGCTTTCTTTAATCTTATAATAGACATATCCTCATTTTTTTCCTTTATATAAGACAGTGCCTCATTAAACATTGTTATAGCTTCGTCATACTTAGCTAATTTTGCTTTATTTTTTTGAGCTTCTTCGATATATTCAACCGCCAAATTATTATCCTTGCTCATATGAACAGATATGCTCCAATGTTTTAGAGCATCACTTATTCTACCCAAGTATATATATGCTAGACCCAATAGATTTCTTGCAGTAATGTTTCTTTTATCAAATTCAATTGACTTTTCTAGAAACTTTATTCCTTGAGATATACATCCATTATTTATAAACTTCAACCCTTTATTATAAAAGATTGCAGAGATTCTTTTTGCCTTATTATAAATTTTAGTATTATATCCGCATTTAGGACATAACTTTTTATTTCCTATCTCATACTCACACCCTGGACAAATCAATATACTCACCCCACTCCTATACAAAGTACAAAGAACAAAATTCAAAGTACAAATGTAAAAAATTTAATATATTATTATATTACTATTTATTATCATCAAATCTCTTCATTCTTTTTCTTTATGCTTTTGACTATATCTTCTAACAAATCTATTATATCATGTACTTCATCATCATTCAAAGTTTCTCCTACATCACTTACTTTTAAAATTGGTTGATACTTTTCTATTTCCTTAACAAAATCTATCATATAATTCACCCCCGAATTTTTATACTATTTAATAATTTTTCTTACTATTAGTATTATAATATCACAAAAACAAAAAAAATCAAGTGTTCCACTTGATTTTTATGCTTTTCCACTATATTTGTTTTTCTTCAGCAATTATATCTTGATACCTTGTGTTTACTTCCTCAAAAAATGCTATTTTTGCAACTTGCATATATGGTATAACCCATATAAGCGCGATGCCTACTGTTATTATTCCAAGCAAGAACCATCCTACGAAGGATAGGCTAAACAAGAAGAATCTCCATTTTTGCCCATTCATTATTTTTCCACTTAGCCTTAAGGTTTCTAGCGCTTTTAATTCTGATCTTTCTACAAGTATATATTCCACCATTGCATACTTTAGTGTCATAAACACCGAAATACATATACCTACTATCATCAAAACAATAGCTGTTATACCTATTCCACTTCCAACTAAATCTTTTACAAATTCTACACCCTTTATATTATTTTGCGGTTTAGAAGATGAAAAATCATCTTTAAAATCATATTCGTCTTTATCAAATGTTTTATCAATACTTAAGTCTTCTAAATCACTACTCATCATACTTTGGCTAAAACTACCCATTTGAGAGTTTGCGCTTTCCCCCATGTTCCTGAAATCAGATTCTTGTAGTATTATTGCAGTTGCAATAAAAGTAATCATTATAACAGGCACAATGAACCAAATTCCTATAAAAAATCCCTTTACTATTTCTGCCCAAGTCACTTTTCCAAATTTTTTGTATCCTTCAAACCATTGTTTTACCTTTATCTCATTTCCTCTAAATAATTGTAGTGTTATGTATACAATCCCTACTTCTAAAGGAATCGTTGCAATATTAATTATAAATGTCACTAAACTGTCTAAAGCTTCTTGCTTCTCTAGAATTTTACTTTCTACAAACATCACCAAAAATATAATTGTAGGTATTAGTGCCAAGATTCCTGTATACCTCCAAAAATTTGGTCTTAATACAGCTTTAGCTTCTTGCTTTAATTCAGAAAATTTTTTCATTTTTTATTTCCTCCTTTTAAGGTCATTGCCTAGTTAATTATTTTTGCATGTTTGCAAATTTAGAATAGTTCCCAAAGAACATTAAATCTACCGTTCCAGTTGGACCATTTCTTTGTTTAGCAATTATTATTTCCGCTTGATTTTTTTTATCTGTATCTGGGTTATAATACTCATCTCTATATAGTAGCATAACAACATCCGCATCTTGCTCTATAGCACCTGATTCACGTAAGTCTGAAAGCATAGGTCTATGGTCCACTCTAGTCTCACATGCGCGACTAAGCTGTGACAAGGCCACAACAGGGGCATTTATTTCCCTTGCTATAGATTTTAAAGTTCTAGAAATTGTTGAGATTTCTTGTTGTCTTGACTCCTGCAGTCCGCCTGCTGTCATCAACTGCAAATAGTCTATAACTACAAGCCCTATGCCTTTTTCCATTTTAAGCCTTCTACACTTTGCCCGCAGCTCAGACACCGAGATTCCTGGAGTATCATCTATATATATAGGTGCCTCTGACAATGGTGCCATTGTTCTTGCTATCTTTATCCAATCTTCTTGTTCTAGAGCACCTGTACGCATTTTTTGTAAATCTATCATGGCCTCAGACGCTATCATCTTATTTACAAGCTGCTCTTTTGACATTTCCAAACTAAATATAACTGTTGGAATCTTATATTTTATTGCCGCGTTTTGGGCAATATTTATAGCAAATGTGCTTTTTCCTACGGATGGCCTTGCTGCTATAAGAATTAAATCTGACGATTGTAATCCTGCTGTCTTATGATCTATGTCCATGAAACCTGTAGGTATCCCTGTAAGTTTACCTTTATTATGATAAACATCTTCTATCTTTTCAAACGCCTGCACTAAAATATCTTTTAACTTTACATATCCTTCTTGTGAACGATTTTGTGATATATTAAAAATATCTGTTTCAGCAATATTTAGTAAATCATTTATCTCATTTTTTCCTTCATAGCTCAAACCCATTATCTTTTGACTAGAATTTATAAGTCGACGGAGTATTGATTTGTCTTTTACTATTTTTGCGTGATTTTTTACATGTATCGATGTAACAACTGATGAAACAAGTTCTGAAAAATAAGTCAAGTCTGCAATTTGCTCTAAATAACCTTTTGTTTCGATCTTATTCTTAACAGTAATTATGTCTACTGGTTCTTCTTTATTAAACAGCTCTGTAATAGCTTCAAATATTATTTTATGGTCATTTCTATAAAACTCATCACCTGTTAATATCTCCATTGCTCCTATTATTGCTTCTTGATCCATAAGCATAGATCCTAACACTGATTTCTCAGCATCAATATCATGTGGTGGTATTTTATTTAATATATCGCTTTTCATCTTATCACCTAGCCTTTAACTTAATCAGTTTTACCGCCTTCTATTATTCTAAAAGTTTCATGCCCTTTATTTTCCGGTTCTTTAATCACCTTAATTAAGGAAAGTTTACTCGCATACTCTTGTAAAGTAATCATACAACTTTTCTCATTTATTTGTGAAAGCTCTATAATATTCATGAATTCTTTCTCTAGTGCTACATATTCGTTTCTTATGTAATTATATGAGTTTTCTACTTCTTCTATTTCTTTTTGTACATCTTCAATCGTACTTGTTGCCCTTGCTGTTTCTTTCTTCATTTCTTCGTATTCAATCAAAACCTTATCAATTTTGATCTTATACTTCTCTATTATCTCTTTATATCTTTCTATTTCAGCATGTGCATTTTCTACTTCTTCCCTTAACCTTAGTTTTTCTATATCCATTTTACCACCTCAAAACTAATTTAACTTATTATTGGATATTTTATCATTTTCTACAGAATTTAGCAATAAAAAAACAAATTTATATTAAAATTTGTTTTTTTATTGCTAAATTTGATATTTTCTTATGTATTTTTTTATGGGGGCAGTTCCTAAAAAGAAGGAACCGTCCCCATGAATAGCATTGTTCATGTGATTAGCTTAATAATTTGTTATCTTACCACATTTCTTTCAAACATCAATATAACAGTGTTATATCCATGCACCGCCTGAATATATTTAATTTCTGCGTTTTGCACTTTTAACTCTGCATCAATAACCTCTAATTCCGTTGCCATACCTAAAGTACTTTTTAGTTTTGTTATCTCAAAAATTGTTTTTGCAAACATACTCCCTACCTCGGATGCAGCTATACTTTCTTCTAATACACCAATTCCAATAATGTCAGTTTTCAACTTATATTCTATCTCTAATTCTTGCTTTTTTATGCTTAGGTCGTTCCTGCGTATTTTATTTGCTATTTGCTTGTATTCTGGTTCATGTGTACCAAAATATGCTTGTGCCATTTTAATTTCTTTTTCTACCATGATTTTGTCTAACAAAAGCTGTGCATATGTTAAATCTTCATTTTTTCTATCCTCAAGTTTCTTATCGTACTCTGGCATTGTAAACTTTTCATATATAACCTTTGATGTAAGATTCACTTTTGTATTGAGAGGCAAACCTATAATCTTATTAAATTCCATCAATGCCTTAATATAATCTGCATCTGCACTCGTAGAATCTATCTCTGCTCCTGTTTGCTCCAGTAAAACTGTTTTATAAACTAAATCCGAAACATTACCAAGCGACAGTTTATTTTCACAAACCTTCACTTGATTATTTATCAACTCTAATGTACTCTTTTTTAGTTCTCTTAGTAGCGTCTTTTCTGACAAAGCATAATATGCCGTTAGAACTGCCACTTCCGTTGATTTTTCTTGAAATATATTTGCTTGTTCAAGCATTTTACTTGCATTTTTTGCAACCTGTAAAGAATAACCATTTCTTACCTTATAATTATCAAAATTATCCCCAGCACCTTTAGTTGCAGAATATACATCTTTTAATGTATCTTGAAGATCTTCCATAATCTTTTTTGATAATTCTATATCTTCTTTATTTATTTTAGATATAAGTAAATCATAGTTATGTTCTCTTGAATAAGCCGTAGCTTCTTCAAGAGAGAAATTCACAACAGACTCCGTTGCCACTGTTTCATCAGCAGCGAATACAGTAGTTATACCAACTAGTACACTCATTACAAGTGCAGCCACAAGTATCCAAGCAATAATTATAACTGTTTTCTTACCCATCCACATAATACTTTCCTCCTATATATTTTTATAATTGTTAAAGCTATTTTTCAAATACTTTGTTCTTCAATATCTCAAATGCTGCATTTAATTGTTTGTCTTCTGATTTTAGCTTTTCATTAAATACTTCATTCAATGATGCTTGTGTTGTGTAATCTGCTACTCCATAAACAAATAATTCATGTTCTTTTTGAAATTTAGCAATTGCATCATATGTATCTTGTTCATAATTTTTATCTGTGTTTTTTATTTCATAACCCAAATATATAAGTATCTTTTCGATTTTCTCAACCTCTTCTGATTGATCACCTAACTTATATTTTCCTTTCATGTAATTAACATAATCAGGAATTTCTACTATAATATCTGGTGTTATACCTATTTTGTTTATATATGTACCATTTCTAGTTAAATATTCTTCAACTGTAAGTTTAAAATAATTTCCATATATATCTCTGAAAATCTTTTGAACAACGCCTTTTCCAAATGTTTTTTCCCCTACCACTATTCCAACTTTAGAATCTTTAATTGCTCCTGTCAGTATTTCCGAAGCACTAGCAGTATTCTCATTAACAATAACTACTATATTAAACGGAGCATCCTTTAACTCTGAGCTAAAAGTTTGCTTCGCGCCTTGCTTATCGATAGTATGTACTATGGGTCCTTCCGGAATAATTATTTTGCACATGCTTATTACTTGATCTAGATATCCTCCTGGATTATTTCTTAGATCTATAATCAACCCTTTTACACGCTTATCCTTCATTTCTTCTATCGCTTTTCTGAATTCATTATAAACAGTAGAGTTAAATTCCGATATCATTATATACCTCATTTTTTTTATTTCTCTATCTGAGGCATTAGGGAATATTTCATTAATTCTTTTAACTTTTATTGCATTAATTTGTATTTTATCTCTAATAACTTGTTTTTCAAGAGTATCTGCTCCTCTTTTTATAGTTAATATAACCTTTGTATTTTCTAATCCCTTTATCTTAGATAATGCTTCATCTAAAGTCATATCTTTCACATCTTCACCGTTGACCATTATTATTACATCACCAGGTAACATTTCACTTTTCTCTGCTGGAGTTTTTTCTAATACTTCATCAACCAAAATATAGCCATCTTTCTTTTCCACCTTCACCCCGATGCCAACAAATTCCCCTGACACAGATTCCATAAAATCATCGTATTCACCTTTAGTATAATATGTACTATATGGATCCAATTTAGAATACATGCCTTTAAGTGCTCCCTCAACCAGCTCTTCCCGACTTACTTGTCCTCCAACATAATTTTCAAGTATTGTATCCATCATATCCTTTATTTCATAAACAGCCCTCAACTCTTCTTCTTCAGTTGTATACTTTACATCAGCTGCATATACAACTGAAGTTATAACAAAAAACATTATGTATATACTAATACCGATACTTAATAAACCTTTTTTCATGCCACCATTCCTTTCAATAATCTGTTATTTACTAATACTCAATCAATTTTTCTACATAATCATTTTCTATATCTTTTCTTAAATAATTTATTAATCTATTTATTATTGCTGCACCCTCAGCTTTTGTTATTTCTGATTTTGGTCTCAAGTTTCCCGTTACATCCCCTTTAATAATTCCTAGATTATACAAACCATAAATATCTTTTTTTGCCCAACCTGATATTTGTTCGTCATCTATAAATGGGGTAGTTGGAGTTATATCTTGTCCTAGCCTCGAAAGTCCCAATGCTCTCATATATATTACAAATGCTTCTTCCCTTTTTATAGGATTATCTGGTCCAAAATTTCCTTTATTTGTACCCTTTATAAGCTGTACTTGTGCTGCTATTTCCACATTTCTAAAATGCGGATGATAAATGTCAACATCACCAAATATTTTAACTGGTTTATACCCTTTTGGCTCTGGATACTTTTTGTCTAGACCTAATGCTTTTACAAGTAATGTTACATATTGCGCTCTCGTTATTTTTTGATTTGGTATAAATTCAAACTTGCTATCTAAAACTTCTAAACTATAAAGTTTTTTTATATCTTCTTCTGCAAAGCTACCTTTTAAATAATCAGTGTTTTCTGGTGCTACAAGATGTTCAAAAGTATTATATGAAGGTACTGATATATTCCCTTCTACATTATTATAATCCATATTTGTAGGCTTATTAGTTACCTTATATGTAATACCACTTTGATTTTGCGTAACTTGGAGATAATTGCCTCCAAAAGCTATTGCAGTTGGCATGTTTGAATCATATTGCATTGTTTTATTTACTGTAATTGATGGTTTCACTTCTGCTTCTAGTTTCCATATATTTAAGTCAGAGCCTGAAACAGATTCCACATATATCTTTAACAGTTGTGTCTCTGTTTTCCCCCATGCTTGATCATATCCATAAATTCCATTATCACCAGTTACATTTACAGTTATAACCTGATCATCATTTTTATATATTGCTCTATAGCCTATACTTCCTTTATAATATTTGATCCCTGGTGAATTATATTCTATAATAGTATTGTTAAATAAAGAATTTGTATCATCTAATGTATATTTAGCTTCACCTATAGTTATAGTTTCCTTCCATGATTTTAATTCATAATTTTTAAGCACTTGGTTATCTACTTTTCTATAATTTACATTGAAAATTATTGTTCTTTTTATATCAACATCCTGAACGAATGGTTCTTTATAAGCTTCAAGTGCATATGTCATACTATATGACCCGGCTTCTACCTTAGAACTTGGATCCACATCACCAGATTTTGAGATAGTTAATAGTCCCTCAAAAACTTCCGGTTTTCCTCTTAAAAAAACCATTTCTTTATATCTTAACTCTTTCTTATTACTTCGTGCAGTAATTGGAACATAACTATCCATTACTTTTGGAAGTTTTACACCCTCAGATACTCCACAGAAAAAGCCCATTTCTCCGACATCCGCATTTGAAATTGATATATTTATTATCATCATGACTAATATTATTAATACATATTTATATATCCACATCTCAAACCCAACCCCCCACATGCTGCATTTTAAACCACACCTCCATTTTAACATACTTTACATGTTTTTAAAAGTGTTTTGAAAGAAATTACTTAATTATTTATGTTTTATTTCATTGCATTTAACATATTATACAATTTTATATTTTCATGGATAAAATTGTTGATTTTTGACATAAAAAATGTTATTATGTATCGTATTAACTATAAAATATAATTAGGAGGGTTTTTATGACTTACGAGTTCATTATTAATATTTTCCCTTATATATTGAGTGCATTTTTTTATTCCTTTTTAGTTGTTGAAGTACTTAAAGTTTTTTACGATACCAACATACCCAAGAAAAATTTTCTCGTTTATCTAGCAATTTCTACAACAATATTAACATTAGTATCTCATATACCACAGGACTTCTCGCCAATTAGACTTATATTAGCTTTTGCATGCTATGTTATTATATTAAAATTTATATTACGTGTTAAATTGATGTCATCTTTAGTATCTGTCGGGATTTTCTTTACAATCTTAACAATATCTGACATTCTAAGTACGGTTATTTTAATAAATGAACATATAATTAAATCTGACTCTCTTAATATTCGTAGTAATATTACATATAGTTTAATAGTATCCTTATTTTCTATCTTACTCGTAATAACAACTATTACTATAATAAGATTTGTTAAATTTAAAAACAATAATATAAGAATAACCTTTCAAAATAAAACTTATTTGACATTTTTCTACATAATTTTATCTTTACTCTATGTAGCTTTAAATTATTATATATATCTTGAGTTCTCAAATGAAATCAATTACACATTAATACTACTAAATATTTTAATAATGGTGATATTCTTTGTATTAAGCATTTACTCACTGTATAACTCACAGAAATTAATTTATTCTGATGAAGAAAATTTACAATTAAAATCTTATATAAATACCATTAATAAACTTCACGACGAATTAAAACGATTTAGACATAATTACTTAAACATTCTACAAGGAATTCAAGGTTATGCAGATATTTCAGATATAAACGGTATTAAAAAATTTTTACATGAACTTAATGGGAAAAACCAAAGTTTTAAAAATATAGATGTCTTTGATCTATCAAAAATAGATGAACCTTCACTTAAAAGTTTACTCTTTTCCAAGCTAACAGACGCAACAAATAAAAACATAAAAATAATATTAGAAACCTCTGATAGTGTTTCTGATATACATATAGGAGCTTCTGATCTATGTGAAATCATCGGTGTCTTCCTTGACAATGCAATAGAAGAATGTGAAAAATTAGATATGAATGCTAGGCGAATTGAAATAATCATTGATAATTCCGATTCATCCTATATGATAGTAATAGCTAATACCTACAAAGAAAAGCCCGACATAAACAAATTATTCAAGAAAGGATTTACAACAAAATCAGGAGATAATCATGGCGTTGGCCTTTATGAAGTGAAGAATATTCTCAACTCATATAATAATATTCTTTTGAATACTCACATTGAGCATGATGTTTTTATACAAGAACTGCAAATAAAATAGAAGGTTAAAACCTTCTATTTTATTTTATTGCACTATTTTTATATCTCGATTAGACAGTCAGGACAGTCTGGTTCTTCAAAAACAAAAGAATGACACGCCCCTGTTGATGTTACAGCTATCACTGTTGCCAAACTTGCCAAAAGTGTTGCTATCATTAATTTAAATTTCATACACCTAACCCCCTATATTTATATTATTATTACATTTATATTGTTACATTTTAAATAAAAAAAGTCAATTTCACATTAAGGTGTACAACTTCCGTAATTAAATGCAATTAATCAGATTTTATATACCATTCGCTCTTAAAATCATACATTTAATTCAACCTTTATGGACAATGCATTATTTTTATTATATAATTTTTTTGTAATATGTTTTAGAGGGAGGATGGTTATGAAACTAACTGAAAAAATAAGTTTAAAGACTACAGCTTTTATAAGTGGCTATTGTGACTTATCAGAAGTAGAATTACAAAAGGTCAAATATGGCATTGACATTTTAATATTAAATAGTTACAAATTGGTTATCATTTTCTTTATTGCTTACCTTCTAGGCATATTATTTCAAACTTTTTTATTTATGCTGTCGTACGGATTTATAAGACTTTTTGCTTTTGGCATGCACGCTCAACGTGGCATTACTTGCTTACTAAGCACAATTGTAATATTTTTAGGTTTAACTTACTACTCCCCTTTTGTAATGTTAAACCATCTTCAAATAAGCGTACTTTTTATAATCAACTTAACTTCTGTTATGTTGTTTGCTCCAGCTGATACCGGTAAAAAACCTATCGTTAATCCCCAAAGACGAAAAATTTTAAAAGGCAAATCAGTAGCTGCATTAGTTTTTTTATATTTAATAGCCATATTTTACTGTAGTCCTATTAATGCAACAATTGTAGGATTATCTACAACTGTTGCATGTATTATGATTAATCCAATTCTTTATATTGTTTCAGGTCAAACATATAATAACTACAGATTCTACAAAAAAAAGGAAGCTTTATAATAAAAGTTCCTTTTTTATTCTATTTGTTTATTTAACGATTCTATTTATAAATTAGTGTTTGTTGGTGTAGATATATTAGCTTTCGGGAAATTTCCTGAAGCCATTTGTTCTTCTTGTTGTGCTATCATCTTCTTAACCATATATCCACCTACTGAACCAGCTTCTTTTGTAGTTAAGTCTCCGTTATATCCTTGCTTTAGGTTTACACCTATTTCATTAGCTATTTCAAATTTAAATTGGTCAAGAGCTGCTTTTGCTTCTTTTTTTAGTACTCTATTTGAGCTACCTGAATTGCTTTGTGACATTTTACATCACCTCCATCATTAGTAGTATGTGATAGATTTTTAAATATATTAGATGTAAAAATTGAGAGCTTTATATATTATTTGATTTTTATGCAATATTTGTATTTTTTAAAATCACTAGCTTCTGTCCAGGATAAATAATATTAGAATTTTCAATATCATTTAACTCTGCAATTTGTTTAATTGTTGTATTATATTTTTTTGAAATATCCCATAAAATATCCCCTGTCTTCACAAAATAAATTATCATACTTGGGTAAACTCCAACATCAACTTCTTCACTTTCTATTATATCTACAATAAACTCCTGACTTTTCTTTTCAGCAACCATAGCATCAAAACATAATATCGCCTTAACTTCTAACTCATTCTTAGATATCATATTAAATGCTATATGCTCAATGTTAGCATCTAGTTTCACCTTCATGTTCTCATCTGCACCTCTCGCATCTATCGTTTGTACGAAATACAAAACTTGAGAACTTGATTTTATTGGAATATTGTCATCTGCCACTATATACAATATCTTACAGTCAATATGCCCTTCTGAAACAATTGAGTCTTTCTTTACTGTAATATTATCTATCTTTATCTTACCATCTATACTATACACTTGCAATATTACATCATTCTTATCAATACTAAATGTATCTTTTATTGTAGATTTATTCTTGTTCTTAAATATAATTTTGTCATAATTATAAATCTCTTTTTGAGGTTTTATTTTTTTCGATACCCCATATATATCTTTCAAAACAACCTTCTTTTCCTCAGCTATTATTTCAAATTTTGCTTCAGCAACCATTTCAATAGAAATAATTCTTTCATCTCCATTTTGATCAGTACTAATTTCCACATACTTATCTTGAACATCCATTTTTCCATCAACCATCATGTTTTCATCACAATTAACATTATCTATTATTTCATTAATACCAATATCATACTCTATTAACTCTAATGAGTTTTCATAATTATTATAAACAACAACTATGCTTAGATTACCTTTCAATACAACTTTTTCGTCAATTGCCTTAAAATCAATATTTTTTAAAGACATGCTACATTTAAGTATATCTTTTATGCTTGGTTTATTTGAAGGAAGTTCAATAGTTTCCTTTATAAATATTTTTTCACTTTTATTATCATTTTTTACATCAAAATCAATATCTTCATATAAAGTCTGGTAATCAAAATTGTTTTCAGAAGTAATTATATCCTTCTCTAAGTTCTTTTCCGATTTTATTTTCATATTTATTACTACCTTCAAATTTAACTTCCTACTATTAATCATCGTATGCTTAAAATACTCTATTTCGGATTCTATAGTTAAATCCTCATGTCTTATATTTTCCATATTTAATATGTCGTTAATCTTTATTTCTCCAATTATGCTATTTATAGTTTTCTCTTGCTCGTCACTTACATATAAAATATTGTACTCTATACAGCCGTCGTAATTTAATTTATTTAAGTTAAATGAAAAACTTTTTATATGTACTTGACTATCCACCTGGATTATATTACCTATGTCTGCTTTCACATCAGGCACAATAATATCCTCCTCGAATACAATTTGTGTCACATTTTCTTCTGGCAGGAACTTTAACTTTACTTTTTCTTTTTCTATATTCAACATAAAAATACCTCCTATAATACATGTTTATTAATGTATATTATAGTGAGGTATCAAATTATTCTCAATATTAAAATTTTTTAAAAACTATCTCTAAGAATCGAAAACTCGACTGACTTAGTAAGTAAATCAGTATAACTATATGAGGTTCTATGATAAGTCTCATCTAGTTGATTGTTATATCTAACAACAAAAACATTTGAATGCGTACTTTCCAAAACTCCTTGATTTACTGTCGTGCGTCTTTTTCCCCTATTACACTTCACGACAACCTTGCTTCCTACATGATCTTGTAACCCTTCTCTAACCCTTTTAATAGAATCTCCACTTATCATATACATAACCTCTTTCATTTTGATTAGCATAGAGTCAAAATATCTAGTATTATAATAATACCATATATCCCTTAATTTGTAAATGGTAAATCGAAAAAAAAGTTAAATTTTAAAATTTATTCTAATACTATTTACACATTAAGACTATATCTACAGCAATTATAATTGTAGTTACTATATACTTTTCTACTAATGATACAACCTTCTTCTTAAAGTATCGGGTCTTTTAAATTAATTAATTAAAAACAGGTTACAACCAAAATGCGAGTAATTATCTCTAAAAGTAATAAATAACATAATATTTATATTTCCGATATTTGCAAATGTTGTAGCAGTAGATCATGGAAAGATGGAACAATGTCTAAAAGATATTGAAAATCATGTAAAAGGTTGTTAGTAATAAGTAAATGCAATGTCAAATTAAATATAATGCACTACCCCGTTGCAAGCCACGGGTAGTGTTTTCCTTTCTATTCTAATATATCTATTGTGTAATGTAATTCTGAGTGAAATCCACGATTCACACTGATACCATCAAGCTTGATATCCTTCGACTACATTCACAACCGAAAGCCGACGGTGAATGAACCAAAGAGATTAAAAACAATCCCTACATGCAAACTATCATTGTGAAAAACATAAAAAATAAATGTTGTAAGTTCTTACACCTCAACATCTATTTAGAACCAAAAAAGGCCTCCAAACCCTCTGGAAGCCTTTCCTATATTCATTATGAGCCATCCGGGGGTCGAACCCGGGACAACTAGATTAAAAGTCTAGTGCTCTACCAACTGAGCTAATGACCCACATGCAGGTTATCATATCATATTGGACTAAGCGATTCATTCATAATGCAAATACACGAATTATGCTTCTCTGCTTATACCAACTGAGCTAATGACCTATGTGCAGACTATCATATCATGTTAATATCATAGTCTTAATTCTGCCCAGGGCCGGAATCGAACCAGCGACACAAGGATTTTCAGTCCTTTGCTCTACCGACTGAGCTATCTGGGCACACTTTTTTACTTCTGAGTTATTGTTATTTATTCATTGTAGCTATTCCACGGACTAAGCGATTCACTCATAATCTAAAGTTCGTAGATTATGGTTCTCTGCTTATACCGACTGAGCTATCTGGGCACACTTTTTTACTTCTGAATTATTGTTTATTTGAATTCTGGAGGGAGAAGGATTCGGACCTTCGAAGTCACTGACAACAGATTTACAGTCTGCCCCCTTTGGCCGCTCGGGAATCCCTCCAAGTTAAAATAGTCCATAGGGGAATCGAACCCCTGTTACCGCCGTGAAAGGGCGATGTCTTGACCGCTTGACCAATGGACCATAAAACAGCAATCGACTTTAATAGTATAACACAGTTTTCTAACATTGTAAATACTTTATGTTAAACTTTATTAATATTATATAAAAAAACTCTTTATACTACATAATTCTAGATTTTAAATAATTTTTTTAAAACAATTATCATAATTGGAGTAAATGATAACAGTAGTATAGCTACTATTATTAAACTGAAGTATTCCATAAAAAAAGGAATTTCCCCTAAAAAATACCCAGCAAATAGGAATGTAGTTACCCATATAAATGCCCCAGCGATACTGTAAAGCAAGAATCTTAGATATGGCATTTGTGCTACTCCTGATACAAATGGTGTAAATGTACGAACTATTGGTACAAATCTTGCAATAATTATAGTCTTCCCTCCATGTTTTTCAAAAAACTTATTTGTTTTTTCCAAATGTTCTTTTTTTATAAAGGTTATTTTTTCATTTCTTGCTATCTTGTGTCTTAGTAAATATCCTATTCTGTAATTTACATTGTCCCCAACTACAGCGGCTGTCGGTATCATAAAGAAAATTACCCATAAATCTAAATCGCCTTTCGCTGCCAGGACTCCTGTTAAAAACACAAGAGAATCTCCAGGTAAAAACGGTGTTATTACAAGTCCAGTTTCACAGAAAATTGTAATGAATATTATAATATAGGCATATATTCCATAATCGTGCGCAATCATACTCAAGTATTCATCTAATCTAAAAACTATATCTAAAAATATATCCATACACCTATCTTCTCCTATCTAATGTACACTTTGTATTTCTAAGTTTTCTCCTATCTTTAATACTATACAATCAAATTATATTTTTAGAAATTTATCTAATGTTATATACATACGATTGATATTTTATCAATCTGTTGTCTTCATTCCTTAAACGCATTGCAATTCAATATAAAAATACTGCTAATGTGATTAATTATATACTATTAAATACAATTTGTCTACATTTATAAGAATTTTTTACATATATAAATTGAAAAATAACACTTTCTAGTTTTTTGTATTCATATACTCTCTAAATCAATAATTGTTTTAATGAGCTTTAATCTATCTTAAATCACTTTTGCCTGATTAATGTTACAAAGGCTCTCTTATAACTCTTATTTACAGCCCTAAAATGTCTCGTAGAAGTAAATTAACCTAAATACAAAGATTGTATAACTACCTTCAAGTTAATAAACCATGTATTTCTACAAAAAAAATAGAAACTTGACTAGCAAATTTCTGTAGGAATTAATGATTGTTATAAGAATCAATCAACTAAATAATGTAAGAGAGATGTTTGTATATATATTGGTCAAACCTTCGACCTATTAGTATTAGTCAGCTTAACATATTGCTATGCTTAC
>Ga0209000_1000906_pt1 | contig 21892 bp, 3 predicted proteins | sample RifGroD2_FD_183998 | JGI IMG/M metagenome (GOLD analysis project Ga0209000, IMG submission 183998) | Groundwater microbial communities from Rifle, Colorado, USA - Groundwater D2 (SPAdes) (version 2) | ecosystem: Environmental > Aquatic > Deep subsurface > Groundwater | place: Rifle, Colorado... | reverse complement strand
ATATTTCAAAATACTGTATCCAGAATACAGGATAACTGTATCCATTTGTTGGATTTTGACCTGTTTTTGTCAGTTTGGAGATGTTTTTTTATGATTACTTGATGCTAGCCTGTTTATTTTTTTAACTCACTAACTATTTCTGTTAACCTTTGCTCTTTATAATTAGAACTACTGCGAATACCTGGATAGGTATTGAGACCTTAACAGTCTTAATGTATAATTCGATTCTTTACCTTTATAAGAAACCTACGAATACCTGGATAGGTATTGAGACATACCTACCTTTCATTTGCTTTGTCATCAATTGATAAGAAACCTACGAATACCTGGATAGGTATTGAGACCATTTTCATTTCCTCCGTTTTGTTTATTTCTCAACCATAATAAGAAACCTACGAATACCTGGATAGGTATTGAGACTCATATAACGCTTTTACTTTTGTCACAAATATATCATAAGAAACCTACGAATACCTGGATAGGTATTGAGACGTTCATCTTGAATATAATGTATAGCATTAATATATAAGAAACCTACGAATACCTGGATAGGTATTGAGACATTTGAAGTATTCGCCTCAACTATTTTATCTAAAATATAGGTCTTCCGGCAGCGTGGGTATGTTAGTACCCGATAGGCAAAGCAAATTGGAAGTGAACGGTAAAAATACTCCAGTGTATTGTTAGGTTATAATAATGTCCAGGCGTAATCTATGGAGTCAGTTGCCATATGCAGCAACAGCCCGCAAGCAATTATTCTGGTGCGTTTAAAGTAGAGTAAACAGCCATATACCGCTATAGCTATATAGCTGTGTAAAAAATGAAACCCGATACTGCATCTGTCAGGATCATATATCGGATTTGCCAGCAGGTGGTCAAGGTCAACCAGCATGGTTAATAACATTATTATCCAGGCTACTACCCATTTAGGCTTGAAAATTATAAAAGCTACTATACCTGGAAATCCAATATGAAGAAATATATGTACGAGGTTTTTTGTTAACATAAGAAGTTCTCTAATCGTTGCCTATGGTGAGGTACCAGCCGGCTCAAAATGCAGACCTTGCTGATATACTACAAATAGTCTGTATTTTCTATGATAGCAAGTTTTTTTATAGCTGAAAACCGTGCAGGTTTTGTTGCTGTGAATCATATTTCCTGAAAAATTTCTTTATAAGTCCATTAATTCCATACGTTTAGTATTATCCTGAGAGGGAATAATTAACTATTAGCTTATTATAGCTGGAAGGAGCATTACCTATGAATGAACTGAATGTGTTCTGCGAGGAGATAAAACTTCTTAAGCAGACGGGCGTGTACATCACATCGAGAAATGTACCATTTGATAACGTGCGGATAGATTATTTGGATATGCTATCAATAAACAGTCTTCGCGAAAAAGAACTTATCAAAATTAGAGCTTTGATAGCCAGTAAAAAGCCTTGTTTGATAGTAATCAGACCGGAATTATATAACGAATTACCTGAAGAATTGCTTAGGGAGACTTTTTTATGTTTGAGAGAATCTTAAGTAAAAAGATAGTCAGTATAATTAACAGCGAACTGAGTACCATACTTAATCGTACAGATAAAGGAAATAGTCTGACTATTTTCTTGTCATCTGTTCGAAGTCAGTTAAATAAAGAACTTGGCGGAAATATTTTTACTCTGCGAAATATCAAAGGCCAGATAAAATACCTTACTAAAATATTCCCTCAGATGAGTACAAATAATTGTGTTGATCTGAGGCGATTGCTTAAAGATTCTTACGAACTTTTCTTTTTATCTTCTATCAAAGATCAGGAAATTAGGGAGAAAGTTGATAGTGAAATAGATCGGATGTTAGCGGAACAGGATTTTTTAAGCGGATTACAAGCTGAGATTGAAAAAATATCTGAACCTGAAGTTTCAAGGTTTCAGCCGAAGAGGAATGTAACGGGAGAAAAGGGGCGCGTATCTGGCAGCCAAGTAATGGGTGATATTGAAGGATTTGTTGAAGCAGGAAATGGATGGAAAGCAGAAGCTCTTAGTTGGGGCGCAGAGCTGAGTGAAGGGGAATATGACGAGTATAAGCAGCTAATCGCGAATATAGAAGAGGAAGATATGCTTTTTGCATATTTACTGAATCAAAATGGTACTCGAAATAACAGCAGGATACTAAGTGATTTATTGATACATATAGCTAAAGGAAATATTGATGCAATAAATACGGGAGTTAAGCTAGTGCTGGCGGGTAAATTAGATGTTCAAGATATGCAAGAGGTATTGGGAGCGCTAAAAGCCCAAATAGCAGCAGGAGATAATGTCGCAATAAATGTGGGAGTCAAGCTGGTGCTAGAGGGAAAGGACACTCAGGGAGAAATATTTGGCGCACTAAAAGCTCAAATATTAGTAGAAAATAGTCATGCCATAGCGGCGGGAATCAAGTTGGTTTTAGGTGATAAGTTAAATATCCAAGAGATATCGGAGGCTATAATAGCCCAAATAGCAAAAGGAGTTGCCGATATAATAGGTGAAGGTAATGAGCTTATATTAAAAGGCAAGGACCCTGATGGAAAAATATTTGGAGCGATAAAAGCCCTAATAATAGCTAAAGCAAACTTTCATTCAATAAATGCGGGAACTAAGTTGGTCCTCGAGGGCAAGGACCCCATGGGGGAGATAAAGGGAGCTATACAAAATTTGGCAGCTATAGGACATTCAATACATGCAGGAGTTGAGTTGGTTTTAGCTGATAAGTTAGGTATTGAAGTGATACTGGAAGAGATAAAAGCACAAATAATAAAAAAAGTACCAGATGCCCTAGTAGCGGGAAAAGAGTTGGTACTAGGTAGCAAATTAGATATCCAAGAGATAGTGGGAGAGATAAAAAAATTAATATTAGCAGGAAATAGTCATGCTATAGTAGCGGGAAAAGAGTTGGTGTTAGGTGGCAAGTTAGATATCCAAGAGATACTGGGAGAGCTAAAAACTCAAATATTAGCAGGGAAGTGGGAGGCCATAGAGGCGGGAAAAGAGTTGATATTAGGTGGTAAGTTAAATATTCAAGAGGTATTGGGAGCGCTAAAAGCCCAAATAGCAAAAGGAGATAATGCCGCAATAAATGCGGGAGTCAAGCTGGTGTTAGAGGGGAAGGACACTCAGGGAGAAATATTTGGCGCGCTGAAAGCTCAAATAGCAAAAGGAGATAATTCCGTAATAAAGGCGGGATTTATGTTGTTAGGCGGTAAGTTAGATGTTCAGGAGCTGTTGGGAGAGCTAAAAAACCAAATAGCAGTAGGGAATTGGCAGGCAATAGAGGCAGGAAAAGAGTTGGTATTAGGTGGTAAGTTAGATATCCAAGAGATGCGGGAGATATTGGAAGAGATAAAAATCAAAGCAGCAGCAGGCGATTGGTATTCAATAAATGCGGGAAAAGAATTGGTGCTAAAAGATAAGCTCACAATAGCTGATATTGGTATTGCAGCCAGGATACTGAATGCGGCAAGTACGATGGAAGAATACACTCAATTGGTTGAGAAATTGGGATTTGTGAAACTGCTGGATAGCATATCATCAGGCGCAGCAGATAAGCTGTATCAAACGTCAGTGGCTGAGGTGCTGGAATCATCAGCGAAACAGCTGCACGCCCGGATAAAAGTATCCGGCAACAAACTCATAATCGACGATTATCATGAAATATTACTGGGAACAGAGATGGCGCATAAACTGGCAGAGGCCTCTGACCCGGTTAAGGCATTGCCGTTTGTAGTGACCGATCAGTCACTTGAGCGGCTCAAAGCCATCTCGGATCTGGACCAACTTGGGAAACCTGGACTGTTTGTAGGTAATAGCGGTGAGGGTAAGACTGCGGCGATCAAATGGTATTGTCAGTTGACCGGCAGGGAAGAGCAGTACCGGAGAATAAACCTGTCCCGGCAGACAGATAGTATGGACCTGATCGGAGGGGTCAAACCGGTACCGAGAGTAGATATGGATAAAGTAGCTGAGGGAGACGAGCCTTCGGTAAAAATGTATTTTGAGTGGATAGACGGGATACTGGTAGACGCAGCGAAGAAAGGCCATATCCTGGTGCTGGACGAACTTAACCTGGCACCGGCAGCAGTGCTTGGGAGACTCAACCAGTTGACGGATGATGAAGGCCGGCTGAATGTGTATGAGAGAGCCGGAGATAGTGAGATAGAGATCGGGGCAGGGTTCCGAATGTTTGGTACGATGAACTATCACAGTGATGCCGGGAGGAACAAACTGGATGATGCGATAATGAACCGGTTTGTGACGATCAATGTCCCTGATATGAGCGCAGAAGATATCTCGGCAATAGTCCGGGGCAGGAATGAACTGCCTGATGATATGGCAATCAAGCTGGGTAAGTTCCAGTACAAGCTGGGCGAGCTGGCACGCGCCCGGGAGTTGGGTCAGGACAACCGGGAAGCATATGTGTTTACAATCCGGGATGCACTGAGATGTGCCGGAAGGTATGAGGAATATGTGAGGGGCGGAGCAAGTGAGAGTAACGCGATGGGGAATGCTTTGCAGGAAGCATATGCTGACGGGTTAAAGACCGAAACCGACCGGAAGCAGTTCTGGGAACAGGTGAGAGCGCAATTTGGGAAGGGAATCGAGAAACCGGAAGAAGGTATAGTGACCGAAGCCGGGCTAAGAGAACTGATCATCGGGCATCCTGGGATACAGGGAGATGGTAAGAATATCCCCGGAGAATGGGCAGCGCTGGAGGGAGTTCCGACAACGTGTAAATACGGGAAGAAGATACTTGATTCGCTGATAAGGAACGAGGCCGTTATGCTGGAAGGACTGACCGCAGCAGCTAAGAGCAGTATCGTAGGGTATCTGGCAAGGCTGAGCGGAAACAAACTGGACAGGTTCACGATAAATGAGAACCTGGATGTGGATGACCTGATAGGTACATACCGGCACATGGAAGATGGCAGTGTGCGGTTTGTAGAGGGGATATTGCTGCAGGCGATGCTGAGGGGTGAATGGTTATTTCTGGATGAAGTAAATCTGGGCAAACCTGAGATACTGGACCGGATATTTTCGCTGCTGGATGATGACCGTAATATAGTGGTCACGGAGAATGGGGAGCGCAGAGTGCTGGTACCGCATGATAAGTTCCGGTTGATAGTAGCTATGAACCCAGCGAGTTATTCAGGGCGCAAGAAACTATCCCCGGCATTTATCAATCGGTACCGTCGTATCTGGGTAGAAGACGATATGCCGGATGAAGAAGTCAGAACTATTCTGCGGGGCAAGGATAATAGCGTTAACAAGGAATTAATTGATGCAGCGCTTGATATATACCGTAGCTCACAAGCAATTATGTCAGGAGCGAGTCAGAATAAGCTGTTTACACTAAGGGACATCAAGCTGCTCATGAAATATGTGGCGCAGTTTAGCGAGAGGATGGGACAGCGAGAAGCGCTTGGTAGAGGATATCAGTTAATATTTGCTAATAAGGTTAAGGAAGAAGCAGTTCGTGAGAAACTGGTGACCGAAGCAGAGAAGATAATCAGTGAATTAGTTGAAAAAGAGAGAGTAATAGGAGCACAGGGGCGAGTAGCTGTAGCCAGAGTAGCTGGTGATATGGAAGGTTTTGTGGAAGCAGGTAAGGAGTGGAAAGCAGAAGTATTGAGCTGGGGCGCAGAGCTGAGTGAAGCGGAATACGACGAGTATAAACTGCTAATCAAGAACATCAAAGATAAAGACATGCTTTTGGCATATTTACTGAATCAAAATGCTACTCTAAATAACAGCAGGATCCTAAGTGATTTATTAGTTAGTATAGCGGCAGAAAATCGTACTGCAATAAATTCGGGAGTTAAATTGGTGCTTGGTGGTAAGTTAGATATCCAAGAGATGCAAGAGATAGTAGGAGCAATAAAGCAACAAATCGCAGCAGGATATAAGTCAGCAATAGAGGCTGGACTCAAGCTGGCACTAGTGGGTAAGGACTCACGAGGAGAAATATTGGGAGAGCTAAAAGCTCAAATCGCAGCAGGGAATTGGGAGGCAATAGAGGCGGGAGGCGAGTTGGTGTTAGGTGGTAAGTTAGAGATCAAAGAAATATTGGGAGAGCTAAAAGCTCAAATCGCAGCAGGGAATTGGGAGGCAATAGAGGCGGGAGGCGAGTTGGTATTAGGTGGTAAGTTAGAGATCAAAGAAATATTGGGAGAGCTAAAAGCTCAAATCGCAGCAGGGAGTCGGGAGGCAATAGAGGCGGTAAGCGGGTTGGTATTAGGCGGTAAGTTAGAGATCAAAGATATCCAAGAGATAGAAGGAGCGATAAAAGCCCATATAGCAGCAGGAAATCAATATGTAATAGAGGTGGGAAGCGAGTTGGTATTATGTGGCAAGTTAGGGACCCAAGATATATTGGAAGAGCTAAAGACCCAAATAACAGCAGGAAATTGGCAGGCAATAAAAGCGGTAGTTAAGCTGGTGCTAGCGGGCAAGTTAGGCATCCAAGAGATATTAGAACAGATGATATTCAAAATCGCAGCAGGAAATGGGAAGACAATAGAAGCGGGCATAGAGTTGGTATTAGGTGGCAAATTAGATATCCAAAAGATAGTAGAAGAGGTAAAAGCCCATATAGCAGCAGGAAATATTTTTGCAATAAAAGCTGGATTTATATTGTTAGCTAGTAAGTTAGATAACCAACAAAAGCAAGTGATGTTGGCAGAGCTAAAAACTAAAATAGCAGTAGGGAATTGGCAGGCAATAGAGGCAGGAAAAGAGTTGGTATTAGGTGGTAAGTTAGATATCCAAGAGATGCGGGAGATATTGGAAGAGATAAAAATCAAAGCAGCAGCAGGCGATTGGTATTCAATAAGTGCGGGAAAAGAATTGGTGCTAAAAGACAAGCTCACAATAGCTGATATTGGTATTGCAGCCAGGATACTGAATGCGGCAAATACGATGGAAGAATACACTCAATTGGTTGAGAAACTGGGCTTTGAGGGAGTTCTGGGTAATGTATCATTCGAAGCAGCAGATAAGCTGTATGAAACGTCAGCGGCTGAGTTGCTGGAATCGTCAGCGAAACAGCTGCACGCCCGGATAAAAGTATCCGGGAACAAACTTATTATTGATGATTATCATGAAATATTACTGGGAACAGAGATGGCGCATAAACTGGCAGAGACCTCTGACCCGGTTAAGGCTCTGCCGTTTGTAGTGACAGATCAGTCACTTGAACGTCTCAAAGCTATCTCGGACCTGGACCAACTTGGGAAACCCGGACTGTTTGTGGGTAATAGCGGTGAGGGTAAGACCGCAGCCATTAAATGGTATTGTGAACTCACCGGCAGGGAAGAGCAGTACCGGAGAATAAACCTGTCCCGGCAGACAGATAGTATGGACCTGATCGGAGGGGTCAAACCGGTACCGAGAGTAGATATGGATAAGGTGAAAGATGGAGATGAGACCTCGGTAAAAATGTATTTTGAATGGATAGACGGGATACTGGTAGACGCAGCGAAGAAAGGCCATATCCTGGTACTGGACGAACTTAACCTGGCACCGGCAGCGGTGCTTGGGAGACTCAACCAGTTGACGGATGATGAAGGCAGGCTGAATGTGTACGAGAGAGCTGGAGATAGTGAGATAGAGATCGGGGCAGGGTTCCGAATGTTTGGGACGATGAACTATCACAGCGATGCCGGGAGGAACAAACTGGATGATGCGATAATGAACCGGTTTGTGACGATCAATGTTCCTGATATGAGCGCGGAGGATATTGCGGCGGTAGTCCGGGGCAGGCATGAGCTGCCTGATGATCTGGCAATCAAGCTGGGTAAGTTCCAGTATAAGCTGGGCGAACTGGCCCGTGCCAGGGAACTGGGGCAGGACAACCGGGAAGCTTACGTGTTTACGGTACGTGATGCCCTGAGATGTGCCGGAAGGTATGAGGAATATGTGAGTAGCGGAACAAGTGAGAATGACTCGATGGGGCTTGCCTTGCAGGAAGCATATGCTGACGGGTTAAAGACCGAAACTGATCGGAAGCAGTTCTGGGAACAGGTAGAAGCGCAGTTTGGGAAAGGAATCGAGAAACCTGAAGAGGGGATAGTAACCGAAGCCGGGCTAAGAGAACTGATAGCCGGGCATCCCGGGATACAGGGAGATGGTAAGAATATCCCCGGAGAATGGGCAGCGCTGGAGGGAGTGCCGACGACCTGTAAATACGGGAAGAAGATACTTGATTCGTTGCTAAGGAACGAGGCAGTGATGCTGGAAGGACTGACCGCGGCAGCTAAGAGCAGTATCGTAGGGTATCTGGCAAGGCTGAGCGGAAATAAACTGGATAGGTTTACGATAAATGAGAATTTGGATGTGGATGATCTGATAGGTACATACCGGCATATGGAAGATGGGAGTGTGCGGTTTGTTGAGGGGATATTGCTACAGGCGATGCTAAAGGGAGAATGGTTATTTCTGGATGAGGTAAATCTGGGCAAACCTGAGATACTGGACCGGATATTTTCGCTGCTGGATGATGACCGGAATATTGTGGTCACGGAAAATGGGCAGCGCAGAGTGTTGGTACCGCATGATAAGTTCCGGTTGATAGTAGCAATGAACCCAGCGAGTTATGCAGGGCGCAAGAAACTCTCACCGGCATTTATCAACCGGTATCGCCGTATCTGGGTAGAGGATGATATGTCGGATGAAGAAGTCAGGACTATTCTGGCTGGCAAGGCTAGCGTTAACAAGGAATTAATTGATGCAGCGCTTGATATATACCGTAGCTCACAAGCTATTATGTCAGGAGCGAGTCAGAATAAGCTGTTTACACTAAGGGACATCAAGCTGCTTATGAAATATGTAGCGCAGTTTGGCGGGAGGATGGGACAGAGAGAAGCTCTTGGTAGAGGATATCAGTTAATATTTGCTAATAAGGTTAAGGACGAAGCAGTCAGAGAGGAGCTGGTAAATGATGCAGATACGATAATAAGTGAATTAGCTGAGACAAAGATAGTGACGGGAGCACAGGGGCGAGTAGCTGTAGCCAGAGTAATAGGTGATATTGAGGGGTTTATTCAATCAGGATCAGAATGGAAATCAGAAGCTCTGAGCTGGGGAGTTGAACTGAGTGAAAGGGAATATGAAGAGTATAAACAGCTAATCTGTAATATCGAAGATCAAGGTAAATTGCAGTCATATCTGCTGGGTTATAATGATAATCATAATAACAGCAGAATGGTAAGTGAGTTATTGGCGCAAATAGACAAAGGAACCAGATATGCAATATATGTGGGAAAAGAACTGGTGCTAGCTGGTAAGGATACAGATGGAAAGATCGTGAGAGCGATAATAGCAAAAATAGTAGCAATCAATAGTACCGTAGCAATCAAAAGTGATGTAATAGAAGCGGGAAAAGAACTGGTACTAGCTGGTAAGGATATTCGGGGAGAAATATTGGGAGTGATAATTACAAAAATACAGGACGGCAATGGTGATGCAATACGTGTGGGAAAAGAACTAGTACTAGAAGGAAAGGATACTAATGGAGAGATAGTGAGAGCGATAATATCGCAAATAGGTAAAGGAACCAGACATGCAATACGTGTGGGAAAAGAACTGGTACTTGGTGGTAAGGATACTCAGGGAGAGATAGTGGGAGCGATAATATCGCAAATAGTCGCAGGAAATAGTGAGGCGTTATCGGAGGCAAAAGAACTGGAGCTAGTGGGTAAGGATACTCAGGGCGCGTTACTGGGAGCGATAGAAGCACGAATAGAGAAAAGAGATTGGGACCCAATAGAGGCAGTAGTCAAGTTTATGCTGGAGTGTAAGATAAAGAAGAGCCCCCTGAAAGTGATAATGTCCAAAATAGCAGAGAGCGATAGTGATTCAATTAAGGCTGGAGTCATGATGGTATTAGCTGGTAAGGACACTCAGGGAGAGATAGTGGGAGCGATAATATCGCAAATAGTCGCAGGAAATAGTGAGGCGTTAGCGGAGGCAAAAGAACTGGTACTAGCTGGTAAGGATATTCAGGGAGAAATATTGGGAGTGATATTAGCAAAAATACAGGTCGGAAGTTGTGATGCAATACGTGCGGGAAAAGAACTGGTACTAGCTGGTAAGGATAGTCAGGGAGAGATATTGGGAGCGATAATAGCGCAAATAGCAGTAAGAAATGGTGGTAGTGCAATAGATGCGGGAAAAGAACTGGTGCTAGCTGGTAAGGACACTGAGGGAATGATATTTAGAGCCATTAAAGCAGAACTATATGCGCCCTCTGGATATGTAATTATGGCAGCAGCAGATCTGGTAATAAAGGATAAGCTGGATATTGAAGATATAAAGAAAGCATTACTAGCACAAATGGAAGCAGGAGAAAGTTATGCAAGAGATGTGGGAAGAAAACTGCTACTAGCGGGCAAGTTAGATGTTCAGGATATAAAGAAAACACTATTCACAAAAATAGCAGCAGGCGAGTGGTATTCAATAAAGATGGGAAAAGAACTGGTGCTAGCTGGTAAGGATACTCAGGGAGAAATATTGAGAGCAATACTAGCACAAATAGAAGCAAGATATAATTCTGTAATAAATAGTGATGCAATAAATATAGCAAAAGAATTGGTGCTAGGAGATAAGCTCACGATAACTGATGCAAGTATTGCAACCAGGATACTGAATGCGGCAAGTATGCTGGAAGAATATACTCAATTGGTTGAGAAATTGGGATTTGAGGGAGTTCTGGATAAGGTATCATTCGAAGCAGCAGATAAGCTGTATCAAACGTCAGCGGCTGAGCTGCTTGAATCATCAGCCAAACAGCTGCACGCCCGGATAAAAGTATCAGGGAACAAACTCATAATCGATGATTATCATGAAATATTACTCGGGGAAGAGATGGCGCGTAAATTGGCAGAGGCCTCTGACCCGGTTAAGGCTCTGCCGTTTGTGGTGACAGATCAGTCGCTTGCCCGGCTCAAAGCCATCTCGGATTTGGACCAATTGGGAAAAGCCGGACTGTTTGTTGGTAATAGCGGGGAAGGTAAGACCGCGGCGATCAAATGGTATTGTGAGCTGACCGGCCGGGAAGAGCAGTACCGGAGAATAAACCTGTCCCGGCAGACAGATAGTATGGACCTGATCGGAGGGGTCAAACCTGTACCGAGAGCAGATATGGACAAGGTAGCTGAGGGAGACGAGCCTTCGGTAAAAATATATTTTGAGTGGATAGACGGGATACTGGTGGATGCAGCGAAGAAAGGTCATATCCTGGTGCTGGACGAACTTAACCTGGCCCCGGCAGCTGTGCTTGGCAGGCTTAACCAGTTGACGGATGATGAAGGCAGGCTGAATGTGTATGAGAGAGCAGGAGATAGTGAGATAGAAATAGGTGCAGGGTTCCGAATGTTTGGGACGATGAACTATCACAGTGATGCCGGAAGGAACAAACTGGATGATGCGATAATGAACCGGTTTGTGACAATAAATGTCCCTGATATGAGCGCAGAAGATATCTCGGCGATAGTACAGGGCAGGAATGAACTGCCTGGTGATATGGCAATCAAGCTGGGTAAGTTCCAGTACAAGCTGGGAGAGCTGGCACGCGCCCGGGAGTTGGGTCAGGATAACCGGGAAGCGTATGTGTTTACGGTACGTGATGCCCTGAGATGTGCCGGAAGGTATGAGGAATATGTGAGGGGCGGAGCAAGTGAGAGTAACGCGATGGGGAATGCCTTGCAGGAAGCATATGCTGACGGGTTAAAGACCGAAACTGATCGGAAGCAGTTCTGGGAACAGGTGAGAGCGCAGTTTGGGAAGGGAATTGAGAAACCTGAAGAAGGTATAGAGACCGAAGCCGGGCTAAGAGAACTGATAGCCGGGAATCCCGGGATACAGGGAGATGGCAGGAACATTCCCGGAGAATGGGCAGCGCTGGAGGGCGTGCCGACAACGTGTAAATACGGGAAGAAGATACTTGATTCGCTGATAAGGAACGAGGCAGTGATGCTGGAAGGACTGACCGCGGCAGCTAAGAGCAGTATCGTAGGGTATCTGGCAAGGCTGAGCGGAAATAAACTGGATAGGTTTACGATAAATGAGAATTTGGATGTGGATGATCTGATAGGTACATACCGGCATATGGAAGATGGGAGTGTGCGGTTTGTTGAGGGGATATTGCTACAGGCGATGCTAAAGGGAGAATGGTTATTTCTGGATGAGGTAAATCTGGGCAAACCTGAGATACTGGACCGGATATTTTCGCTGCTGGATGATGACGGGAATATCGTGGTCACGGAAAATGGGCAGCGTAGAGTGTTGGTACCGCATGATAAGTTCCGGTTGATAGTAGCAATGAACCCAGCTAGTTATGCAGGGCGCAAGAAGCTCTCTCCGGCATTTATCAACCGGTACCGCCGTATCTGGGTAGAAGACGATATGCCGGATGAAGAAGTCAGAACTATTGTAAGAAAAGAGCTGGGTGTTATTAATTCTGCCGGACATAAGATAGATATTGCTCCTGTAAATATTATGACAACAGAGCCGCAAGGCGAGATGAATGAGTTGGTCCTTCCGGGAAGTATTCCGTTACCAAAAAGTATTCGAAGAACAAATATGGTTCAGCCGGAAAATACAATAAAAATGTCAGAGGTCGATTATGGGAAGATAAATAAGTTTTTGCTAGATAAGCAAATGGATGAGGTACAGGTCGGGGCAGAGTTAGAGAGGCTAAAGCAACTAAATTCAAAACTTGTATATCTGGCTAAACTATCTGGTAATAATACCGTTCAATTAGAGATAGGTGAACAGAATTGTCATTATTCTGAGAGAAATGTAATCGAACTTAATAAAGACGACTTTATTAAACATTCTGATGACGAATTACTGGGAATTATTTTTCATGAGGGCGGACATTCAGAGCTTACGAGATGTTTTGATATGGAATTTTATGAGGATAAACTTAAACATTTACTCTTTAATGTCATAGAAGATGGGAGAGTTAATCTCAGGCAGATAGACCGGTTCGCAGGAGCAAAAGATTATTTGTCGAAAAGACACGCAAGGATATATGCAAGACCGCAGATACCAGAAAAAATTGAATCAGCTAAAAGGTTGCCTTTGTTTCAGCAGTTTACTAATGAAGTATTGATTTATTGGTTGGCATATAAGGGAAATAGCGGTGCTGCTTATAATGCGCCGGATTATGTCGATAAACGTGTTGCCGATAGTCTTGCAAAAGTATTACCTGCAATAAAAGAAGCGTGGGAAGCCCGTCCAACTGAATTTGAGCCTTCTGAAAAGGTAAAGAGACAGTACGGCGTAAAAGAGCTGCAAATTATTAAAGAGAAAATCCTTGATGAATATCTGAACCTGGTGAAGCAGGATAACGAAGATGCAATTGAGCAGTTTAAGAAAGATAACCTTGGCGGCAAATTTGGTAAGGGACAACCGTCATCTGGAAATCCCCTGAGTATAACCCCGGAGGAATATGACAAGTTGCCTGATGATGTTAAGAAAGAATTAAATGATATGGCATCCGGGCAAGGACAGGACCTGGGCAAAGAAGCTCAGGATATCCTAAAAGGAATTATTGACGGCAAGATAGAAAGAATTGCAAAAAGCGAGTCCGGTAAATTAGAGGGTATGTTTGACAGGCCTGATAAGAGTTATATGGATAAGAAGATGTCTGACCTTGATAAGCTAAGTCAGGATAGTGAACCGGTTAGCAGCGCAGACAAAAAAATGACAGTTGAAGATATGCTCAAGAGTGCCCGGAACCGAAGAAAGATTACTGAAATAAATGATATAAATAACCCATTCACGAAATATTTTCGCAGAGTGTCTTCACTGGCAAATGATATTCTGGGCAGACTGGAATCAGTTTTTGTAATGAATGATAGCCCCAGTTATACGTTTCCTCATATGAGCGGGAGTAAGATATCGTCAAAGCATTTGTTGAGATATTACACTTCGCAGGGAACATTTTTAAAGATATTTAAAAAGAAAACAATGCCGGAGAAGAGGGATTACAGGTTCGCATTTGTATTGGATGAGTCGGGAAGTATGGATGGACATAAGGAAAGCGTAATGGAGATGATGGCAATATTTATGCATGTTCTGGGAGAGCTGGGAATAAAGTATTCCGTGGTTGGATTTTCTGATAGAGCAGTTGTACATAAAGAATTTGAAGAAGAGCATGAAGATCTAAAGACGAAGAACCGGTTTATAAGTGATGTGGAATCCTATTATTACAATGGGGGTGGCAGTAATGATAGTGAAGGGCTTGCTACTGGAATAGAGACAATAAGGACAGCAGGGACAGCTGATGAAAACATCGTTATAGTGCTGACAGATGGCGAGGGAAATGTTTCAGGCGGCAAATCTTTGGAACAATTGCAGAAAGAAGCAGCCAAAGAAGGCATAACGGTTATAGGTATAGGCATAGGAGAAGGAATACAGTCAGTAGAAAAACATTACAAACATTATGTTCAGGAACGCAATATAGATGCTTTGCCGGGATGTTTAGGCAGACTTCTGGAGAAATTAATCATAGATGGGATCAACTGATATTTATAAACACCTATAATAGTTTATCAAGCTAAGGATCAACTCCTTGTACCCTGGCTATTGAAAAAACGGCAAGCACAAATACTCGCTATACAAAATTTGCGAAAAAATCCCAAAAATATAAAAGAAGTTTTTATCATGTCTTGGAAAAGTCAAAGCTGTGTAAAAATGTTTAATAATGCCTTATCTACGGTCAAAATATGAATAGAAAGAAATAATTGGTATTAATTTCTTTATAATTCCATTAATTCCATACGTTTAATATTATCCTGAGAGGGAATAATTAACTATTAGCTTATTATAGCTGGAAGGAGCATTACCTATGAATGAACTGAATGTGTTCTGCGAGGAGATAAAACTTCTTAAGCAGCCTGGCGTGTACATCACATCGAGAAATGTACCATTTGATAACGTGCGGATAGATTATTTGGATATGCTATCAATAAACAGTTTTCGCGAAAAAGAACTTATCAAAATTAGAGCTTTGATAGCCAGTAAAAAGCCTTGTTTGATAGTAATCAGACCGGAATTATATAACGAATTACCTGAAGAATTGCTTAGGGAGACTTTTTTATGTTTGAGAGAATCTTAAGTAAAAAGATAGTCAGTATAATTAACAGCGAACTGAGTACCATACTTAATCGTACAGATAAAGGAAATAGTCTGACTATTTTCTTGTCATCTGTTCGAAGTCAGTTAAATAAAGAACTTGGCGGAAATATTTTTACTCTGCGAAATATCAAAGGCCAGATAAAATACCTTACTAAAATATTCCCTCAGATGAGTACAAATAATTGTGTTGATCTGAGGCGATTGCTTAAAGATTCTTACGAACTTTTCTTTTTATCTTCTATCAAAGATCAGGAAATTAGGGAGAAAGTTGATAGTGAAATAGATCGGATGTTAGCGGAACAGGATTTTTTAAGCGGATTACAAGCTGAGATGGAAAAAATATCTGAACCTGAAGTTTCAAGGTTTCAGCCGAAGAGGAATGTAACGGGAGAAAAGGGGCGGGTATCTGGCAGCCAAGTCACGGGTGATATTGAAGGTTATATTGAAGCAGGAGACGTATGGAAAGCAGAAGCTCTTAGTTGGGGATCTGAACTGAGTGAAGGGGAATATGAGGAGTATAGGCAGTTAATCGGGAACATCAAAGATAAAGATAAATTCCTGGCATATTTACTGAACTGCACAGATACTCAAGATAACAGAAGAATAGTAAATGCCTTATTGGAGCAAATAGGTGAAGGAAATAGTTATGGAATAGATGCGGGAGTTAAGTTGGTGCTTGAGAGTAAGCTGGATGTTCAAGAATTGTTTGGAGCGATAAAAAAAATAATTGCAGCAGGAAATCTTAATGCAATTAAGGCGGGAAAGGAACTGGTGCTAGCGGGGAAGTTAGCTGGGGAAGAGATGTTGGGATCGATAATGCCGCAAATGGTAAATAGAGATAGTGCTGCAATTAAGGCGGGCGTCAGTCTGGTACTAGAAGGTAAGTTATCGCTAGAAGCGGTACATGATTTGATATTAGCTCAAATAGCCGCAGGAGATATGGATGCAATAGAGTCGGGAATCAAGCTTGTGTTAGCTGGTAAGGACATTAAGGACGCAATCTTGAGAGCGGTAGAAATGCCAATGGCTGCCGGAGATTGCTACGTAATAAATTCGGGAATCAAGCTGCTGACAGAAAATAAGTTAGAAGTTGGAGAGATAAGTAGTTTGATAATAGCGGGAATAGGCAAAGAAGATGCGGATGCAATAAATGCTGGAAAAGAATTGGTGTTAGCTGGTAAGGACACTAAGGGAGCGATATTGAGAGCGATAAAAACGCAAATAGCCACAGGCGATATGTATGCAATACAGGCAGGAAAAGAACTGGTGCTAGCTGGTAAGGATACTAAGGGAGCAATACGGAAATTGATAATCACAAGAGCAACAGAAGGAGATTTGGATGCCATAGAGGCGGGGAAAGAACTGGTGCTAGCTGGCAAGGACATTAAGGGAGCTATAGTGGGAGCGATAAAAACGCAAATAGACGTAGGAGATATGGATGCAATAAATGCTGGAAAAGAATTGGTGCTAGCTGGTAAGGATATTAAGGGAGAAATATTGTCCTCGATAATTACAAGAAAAGTGGACGGATGTCGTTACGCAATACAGGCAGGAAAAGAATTGGTGCTAGCTGGTAAGTTAGCTGGTGGAGAGAAAAATGAATTGATAATAGAACGAATAGCCGTAGGAAATAGATATGGAATAGAGACCGGACTTAAGCAAGTGCTGGAAGAAAAAGACGATAATGGAGAGATATTGAGAGCTATAATGGCAAAAATAGTAGCGGGAGATAAGGATGCAATAAAGGCTGGAATTAATCTTGTGCTAGCAGGTAAGGATACTAATGGAGAGATATACGGAGAGATAATTTCGCAAATAGTAGCCGGAGATATTAATGTAATAGATGCGGAAGTTAATCTTGTGTTAGCTGGAAAAGACCCGAAGGGAGAGATATCGGGAGCGATAATGTCGCAAATACAAGCAGGAAATATTAATGCTATAAAGGCGGGAGTCAAGCTGGTATTAGAGGATAAGCTCACAATCTCTGATGCTGGTAGTGTAGCCAGGTTGCTGAATGCGGCAAATACGATGGAAGAATACACTCAATTGGTTGAGAAACTGGGATTTGAGGGAGTTCTGGGTAATGTATCATCCGAAGCAGCAGACAAGCTGTATCAAACGTCAGCGGCTGAGGTGCTGGAATCCTCAGCCAAACATCTGCATGCCCGGATAAAAGTATCCGGGAACAAACTCATAATCGACGATTATCATGAAATATTACTGGGAACAGAGATGGCGCATAAACTGGCAGAGTCCTCTGACCCGGTTAAGGCTCTGCCGTTTGTGGTGACCGATCAGTCGCTTGAACGGCTCAAAGCCATCTCGGACCTGGACCAACTTGGGAAACCCGGACTGTTTGTGGGTAATAGCGGTGAGGGTAAGACCGCAGCCATTAAATGGTATTGTGAACTCACCGGACGGGAAGAACAGTACCGGAGGATAAACCTGTCCCGGCAGACAGATAGTATGGACCTGATCGGAGGGGTCAAACCGGTACCGAGAGTAGATATGGATAAGGTAGCTGAGGGCGACGAGCCTTCGGTAAAAATGTATTTTGAGTGGATAGATGGGATACTGGTAGATGCAGCGAAGAAAGGTCATATCCTGGTACTGGACGAACTTAACCTGGCACCGGCAGCGGTGCTTGGGAGACTCAACCAGTTGACGGACGATGAAGGCAGGCTGAACGTGTACGAGAGATCCGGAGATAGTGAGATAGCGATCGGGGCAGGGTTCCGAATGTTTGGGACGATGAACTATCACAGCGATGCCGGGAGGAACAAACTGGATGATGCGATAATGAACCGGTTTGTAACGATAAATGTCCCTGATATGAGCGCAGAAGATATCTCGGCGATAGTACAGGGCAGGAATGAACTGCCTGGTGATATGGCAATCAAGCTGGGTAAGTTCCAGTACAAGCTGGGAGAGCTGGCACGCGCCCGGGAGTTGGGTCAGGACAACCGGGAAGCGTATGTGTTTACAATCCGGGATGCACTGAGATGTGCCGGAAGGTATGAGGAATATGTGAGGGGCGGAGCAAGTGAGCGTAACGCGATGGGGAATGCCTTGCAGGAAGCGTATGCTGATGGGTTAAAGAGCGAAACCGACCGGAAGCAGTTCTGGGAACAGGTAGAAGCGCAATTTGGGAAAGGAATCGATAAGCCGGAAGAGGGGATAGTAACCGAAGCCGGGCTGAGAGAACTGATAGCCGGGAATCCCGGGATACAGGGAGATGGTAAGAATATCCCCGGAGAATGGGCAGCGCTGGAGGGAGTGCCGACGACCTGTAAATACGGGAAGAAGATACTTGATTCGTTGCTAAGGAACGAGGCAGTGATGCTGGAAGGACTGACCGCGGCAGCTAAGAGCAGTATCGTAGGGTATCTGGCAAGGCTGAGCGGAAATAAACTGGATAGGTTTACGATAAATGAGAATTTGGATGTGGATGATCTGATAGGTACATACCGGCATATGGAAGATGGGAGTGTGCGGTTTGTTGAGGGGATATTGCTACAGGCGATGCTAAAGGGAGAATGGTTATTTCTGGATGAGGTAAATCTGGGCAAACCTGAGATACTGGACCGGATATTTTCGCTGCTGGATGATGACGGGAATATCGTGGTCACGGAAAATGGGCAGCGTAGAGTGTTGGTACCGCATGATAAGTTCCGGTTGATAGTAGCAATGAACCCAGCGAGTTATGCAGGGCGCAAGAAGCTCTCTCCGGCATTTATCAACCGGTACCGCCGTATCTGGGTAGAAGACGATATGCCGGATGAAGAGGTCAGGACTATTCTGCGGGGCAAGAATAATCCTGTTAATAAGGAATTAATTGATACAGCGCTTGATATATACCGTAGCTCACAAGCTATTATGACAGGAGCGAGTCAGAATAAGCTGTTTACACTAAGGGATATCAAGCTGCTTATGAAATATGTAGGGCAGTTTGGCGAGAGGATGGGACAGAGAGAAGCGCTTGGTAGAGGATATCAGTTAATATTTGCTAATAAGGTTAAGGACGAAGCAGTCAGAGAGAAACTGGTGACCGAAGCAGAGAAGATAATTAGCGGCTTAGCTGAGAAAAAGAGTGTAACGGGAGAAAAGGCCCGAGTAGCTGTAGCCAGAGTAGCTGGTGATATGGAAGGTTTTGTTGAAGCAGGTAAGGAGTGGAAAGCAGAAGTCCTGAGTTGGGGAGCTGAACTGAGTGAAGGGGAATATGAAGAGTATCAGCAGCTAATCAAGAACATCAAAGATAAAGACATGCTTTTGGCATATTTACTGAACCGTAAAGGTACTTTCAATAACAACAGACTAGTAAGTGCTTTATTAATCTATATAGAAAAAGGAAATAATTATGCAATAGAGGCAGGAGTTAAGCTGGTGCTAGAGGGAAAGGATACAAATGGAGTTATAGTGAGAGGGATACAAGCAAAAATGAAAGCAGGAAATAGTTATGCAATAGAGTTTGGAATTAAACTGGTGCTAGAGGGTAAATTAGAGGTTGAAGAGATATTGGATGTAATAATATCCCAAATGATAGCAGGACCTAATTCTGCAATCGATATGGGAGTTAAATTGGTTCTAGCTGGTAAGTTAGATATTCAAGAGATAAAGAGCGTAATAATATCGCAAATAGCAGCGGGAGATATATATGCTATAGAGGCAGGAGTTAAGCTGGTGCTAGTGGGTAAGTTAGATGTCGAAGAAATACAGGGAATGATAATAGAGCAGATAACAGCAGAAGCTCCTTATGAAATAGAGACTGGAGTCAAGCTGGTGTTAGCCGGTAAGAGCATTAATGGCATGGCATTGAGAGCGATGAGAGCAAAGATACCAGAAGGATATATCTATGCAATAAAGGCTGGAAAAGAACTGGTGTTAGCGGGTAAGGACACTAATGGAGAAATTTTAAGAGCGCTAACATCACAAATAAACGCAGGAAAAAGTTATGTCATAGAGGCTGGAAAAGAACTGGTGTTAGCGGGTAAGGACATTAAAGGAGAAATGCTGAAAGCGATAATAACTCAAATAAATACCGGAAAGATTCCTGCAATAAAGGCTGGAAAAGAACTGGTGCTAGTAGGTAAGGACATTAAAGGAGAAATATTGAGAGCGATAATGTCGCAAATAGCAAAAGGAGATCGTAAGGTAATAAATGCGGCAAACAATCTTGTGCTAGAGAATATGTTAGATGTTGGAGAAATAAATAATTTGATAATAGCGCGAATGGGGAAAGAAGATGTGGAAGCCATAGAGGCAGGAGTTAATCTGGTTCTAGGTGGCAAGTTAGCTGTAGTAGAGATAATTGGAGAGATAAGAAATTTAATAGCAGCAGGAAATAGTAATGCCATAGAGGCAGGAGTTAAGCTGGTATTAGGTGGCAAGTTAGCTGTAGTAGAGATAATTGGAGCGATAAGAAATTTAATAACAGCAGGAAATAGTAATGCAATAGAGGCAGGAGTTAATCTGGTTCTAGGTGGCAAGTTAGATGTTAAAGCAATAGTGGAAGCATTGAAAGTTGAAATAGTAGCGGGGAGACGTTATGCACTAGATGCTGGAGTTAAGCTGGTATTAGGTGGCAAGTTAGATGTAGTAGAGATAATTGGAGCAATAAGAAATTTAATAACAGTAAAAGATCGTAATGCAATAGAGGCGGGAAAAGAGCTGGTTCTGGGTGGCAAGTTGGAGGTTAAAGCAATAGTGGAAGCATTGAAAGTTGAAATAGTAGCGGGGAGACGCTATGCACTAGATGCTGGAGTTAATCTGGTATTAGAGGGTAAGGATGCTCAGGGAGAAATACTGGTAGCAATAGTTTCGCAAATAAAGGCAGGAAATAGTAATGCACTAGATGCGGGAATCAATCTGGTGTTAGATGATAAGCTCATAATAGCTGATGTAGGCATTGCAGCCAGGATACTGAATGCGGCAAATACGATGGAAGAATACACTCAATTGGTTGAGAAACTGGGCTTTGAGGGAGTTCTGGGTAATGTATCATCCGAAGCAGCAGATAAACTGTATCAAACGTCAGCGGCTGAGTTGCTGGAATCGTCAGCGAAACAGCTGCATGCCCGGATAAAAGTATCCGGGAACAAACTCATAATCGACGATTATCATGAAATATTACTGGGAACAGAGATGGCGCGTAAACTGGCAGAGGCCTCTGACCCGGTTAAGGCTCTGCCGTTTGTGGTGACCGATCAGTCACTTGAACGGCTTAAAGCCATATCGGATTTGGACCAACTGGGAAAACCCGGACTGTTCGTGGGTAATAGCGGGGAGGGTAAGACCGCAGCCATTAAATGGTATTGTGAACTCACCGGCAGGGAAGAGCAGTACCGGAGAATAAACCTGTCCCGGCAGACAGATAGTATGGACCTGATCGGAGGGGTCAAACCGGTACCGAGAGTAGATATGGATAAGGTGAAAGAGGGGGAAGAGACCTCTGTAAAAATGTATTTTGAGTGGATAGACGGGATACTGGTAGACGCAGCGAAGAAAGGCCATATCCTGGTACTGGACGAACTTAACCTGGCACCGGCAGCGGTGCTTGGGAGACTCAACCAGTTGACGGATGATGAAGGTCGGCTGAATGTGTACGAGAGAGCCGGAGATAGTGAGATAGAGATCGGGGCAGGGTTCCGAATGTTTGGGACGATGAACTATCACAGCGATGCCGGGAGGAACAAACTGGATGATGCGATAATGAACCGGTTTGTGACGAT
>Ga0209000_1000905_pt1 | contig 21897 bp, 17 predicted proteins | sample RifGroD2_FD_183998 | JGI IMG/M metagenome (GOLD analysis project Ga0209000, IMG submission 183998) | Groundwater microbial communities from Rifle, Colorado, USA - Groundwater D2 (SPAdes) (version 2) | ecosystem: Environmental > Aquatic > Deep subsurface > Groundwater | place: Rifle, Colorado... | reverse complement strand
ATGTTTGTACACTGGGAATTTCAAATAAGATAAGTTAAATGATTGAATAACAGGAGCCGGATGAGTCGAGAGGTTCACGTCCGGTTCTGTGAGAATGTGGAGGGGAGGCTCCTCTGCGTTACTCGACTAGTAATAATAGCAGCAATAGCAGCAATAGCAGTACCAATATTTATAAACAAAAGTGTAACATCAAAACAAATAGCACACAATAAGAATGTACAAATGTTAATTAAACAAGGTAATACATATGTAATTATGGAGGATATATCATTACCACCAGAAGGGGATACAATAGATATGACAAGTATGCTGGTGCAGAAAGGCTATATAAAACAACTACCTAAATATCCACTAGGTGATGAAGATTATGTAGTAAAGCTAGACGACATAGGAAAGATTATAGTAACACCAGGTATGGTAGAAGTAACAGGAATAGCAGTATCAGGAGGAAGTACTCCGCCACCATCGGGTGAAGACAATCTACCAGAAGAAGAGGAAGTAGAGCCAGAGCAAGAACCACTCCACGAAATACAAGCACCTGAAGGGTATGCGAGTATATATAAAATAGAAGAACTATATAATATAAGAAACACTCTAACAGGAAGCTATATATTAATGGCTTATTTGGATTTTACTCAGGATAGTAGTTATACTAATCCTAATGATACAAGCTTTGGAGATATAAATGGAAATGGAACAACGGAAGGGATAAAGACAGAGCTGACAACAGGAGCTGGATGGATGCCTGTGGGGACTAGTAGTACATATTTTACGGGAACATTTAATGGAAATGGGTATAAAATAGAGAATTTATATATAAATAGGGGTAGTGCTGATTATGTAGGATTATTTGGAAATAACAAAGGGACAATAAGGCAAATAGGATTAGAAAATGCAAGTGTAACAGGAAGAAACTATACGGGAGGACTAATAGGGTACAATTATGGTGGTGGAATAATAGAAACATGCTATGCAACAAGTAATGTAAGTGGGGCATCATATGTAGGAGGACTAGCAGGTTATAACGGGTATAGCGATGTAATAATAAGAAATTGCTATGCAACAGGAAATGTTACGGCAACAGGAAGTCGTGTAGGAGGTCTAGTAGGGTATAACTATTATTATGCATTAGTGGAAAAGAGTTATGCTGTATGTAATGTAAGTGGGACATCGAGTGTAGGAGGACTAGTAGGAGAAAACAGTAACGTTAATAATTACTATGCAACAATAAGGAACTGCTATGCAGGAGGAAATATAACAGGAACAGGAAGTAATATAGGAGTAGTAGTTGGATATCAAGCAGGTGTTTTTACAAACAATTATAGATTAGACACAGCAACAGGAGATGGCTCGTATGGTACAGCAGCAACACAAGCTGAACTACAATCAGAGACATTTACAGCATATACAGTAGGTTGGGATTTAACAACAACATGGAGATTAGGTGAAAATGAATATCAAAAATTAGGAGGGACAGGAACAAGCTTGATAACGACTCCTCAATATCAAATATACACAATAGATGATTTATGTACAATGAAACTAAATATGGCAGGAAGTTATCAATTAATGAATGATATAGATTTCAATAATGAAAGTGATTATAGTAATGTTAGAATAAAGACAGAGCTAACAACAGAAGCAGGCTGGATGCCAGTAGGAGGAAGCACAGTAGCATTTACAGGAACATTCAACGGAAATGGTTATACAATAAAGAATCTACATATAAATAGAAGTAGTGGAGATTATGTGGGACTATTTGGGAATAACAAAGGGACAATAAGGCAAATAGGATTAGAAAATGCAAGTGTAACAGGAAGAAACTATACGGGAGGACTAATAGGGTACAATTATGGTGGTGGAATAATAGAAACATGCTATGCAACAAGTAATGTAAGTGGGGCATCATATGTAGGAGGACTAGCAGGTTATAACGGGTATAGCGATGTAATAATAAGAAATTGCTATGCAACAGGAAATGTTACGGCAACAGGAAGTCGTGTAGGAGGTCTAGTAGGGTATAACTATTATTATGCATTAGTGGAAAAGAGTTATGCTGTATGTAATGTAAGTGGGACATCGAGTGTAGGAGGACTAGTAGGAGAAAACAGTAACGTTAATAATTACTATGCAACAATAAGGAACTGCTATGCAGGAGGAAATATAACAGGAACAGGAAGTAATATAGGAGTAGTAGTTGGATATCAAGCAGGTGTTTTTACAAACAATTATAGATTAGACACAGCAACAGGAGATGGCTCGTATGGTACAGCAGCAACACAAGCTGAACTGCAATCAGGTACTTTCTTATTTAACACACTTACATGGGATATAACTACTATATGGCAAGCACTTGCAGATAATTGGCCTGAACTGAGATAGAATGGAGTATAAGAGACTATATTTATTTTCTGCCACGCTGAGAATAATTTGTAAATGTTAATAGTTTAGTAAAAAGAACATGAATATAAAACCTGAGTATAATTGAATTAAATAAAAGGAAAACACAGCAATACGGAGTAAAAACGAGATAATAGCTATAAACTGAGCTAAACAGTCAAAAACGCACCAAAATAGCTCTTGCAAAAATCAACCAAAGTTAGTAAAATATATCTTGCTTAGCACTCTGTGTTATAGAGTGCTAATAAAAAGTAGAAAAAGGGAGGAATATGCATGAAACTTAGACCATTAGGGGATAAGGTAGTTTTAAAACAACTGGAAGCCGAAGAAAAGACAGTGTCAGGGATAGTATTACCTACAAAATCACAAGAAAAACCACAGGAAGCTGAAGTAATAGCGGTGGGACCAGGTGGGTTTGTAGATGGTAAAGAAGTAAAAATGGAAGTAAAAGTTGGAGAGAAAGTACTATACGCAAAATATTCAGGAACAGAAGTAAAGAAGGGTGAAGAGAAGTACATAATAGTGAGTCAAAGTGAGATATTAGCTATTGTTGAATAGTATGTATATGTTAAATTAAATTGAAGGAGGAACGAAAATATGGCTAAAATGACTAAATTTGGAACAGAGGCTAGAGAATCACTACTTAAAGGGGTTAATGCTTTAGCAGATACTGTGAAAGTAACACTAGGACCAAAGGGAAGGAATGTAGTGCTTGATAAAAAGTTTGGCACGCCACTTATAACAAATGATGGGGTTACAATTGCAAAGGAAATAGAGCTTGAAGATGCATTTGAAAACATAGGGGCACAAATAGTAAAAGAGGTAGCAACTAAAACAAATGATGTTGCAGGGGACGGTACGACTACAGCTACAGTTCTAGCACAAGCGATGATACAAGAGGGACTTAAAAATATAGCAGCAGGTGCAAATCCTATCATTTTAAGAAATGGTATGCACAAAGTGACTGATGTGATAGTAAAATACATTAAGCAAAAGAGTACAAAAGTAACAGGTAATGACCAAATAGCAGAGGTTGCTTCGATTTCTTCAGGAGATAAAGCAACAGGAAAGCTCATTGCAGAAGCTATGGAAAAGGTAGGAGAAAATGGAGTAATCACTATAGAAGAAGGAAAAGGGATGAATCCAGAAGTTGAAGTTGTAGAAGGAATGCAATTTGATAGAGGGTACTTATCACCATACATGGCGACAGATATGGAAAAAATGGTTGCAGTTTTAGAAAATCCATATATATTAATAACAGATAAGAAAATATCAAATATTCAAGAAATATTACCGCTTCTTGAACAAATAGTTCAAACAGGAGCAAGACTCCTTATAATAGCGGAAGATGTTGAAGGAGAAGCACTTACGACACTAGTGTTAAACAAGCTAAGAGGAACTTTCAACTGTGTAGCTGTAAAAGCACCAGGATTTGGGGACAGAAGAAAAGAAATGTTGATGGATATAGCAATCCTTACAGGCGGTACTTTAATAACTGATGAGTTAGGATTAGAGCTTAAAGAAACAACCATAGATATGTTGGGAAGAGCACAAAGTGTAAGAATAGAAAAAGAAAATACTATTATAGTAAGTGGCGCAGGAGATAAGGCCGAAATAACAAAGAGGGTAAATCAAATTAAGGAACAAATGGAAAATACAACTTCTGAATTTGACAAAGAAAAGTTGCAAGAAAGACTTGCAAAATTATCAGGTGGAGTAGCAGTTATAAAAGTTGGAGCAGCTACAGAAACAGAAATGAAAGAAATAAAACTGAAAATAGAAGATGCGCTAGCAGCAACGCGTGCAGCAATAGAAGAGGGTATAGTTGCTGGAGGTGGAGCTACATATGTCCATGCTACAAAAGAAGCCTTGAAAATAGCTACAACTTTAGAAGGTGATGAAAAAACAGGTGCGATGCTAGTAATAAAAGCTCTTGAATCACCACTAAGACAAATAGTTGCAAATGCAGGTCTTGAAGCATCTGTAATTGTAAATAAAGTCAAAGAATCTGATGAAAAAACAGGTTATGATGCACTTACTGAACAGTATGTAGATATGGTAGGCAAGGGAATAATAGACCCTGCTAAGGTAACAAGAAGTGCACTTGAAAACGCAACAAGCGTTGCATCAACACTTCTAACAACTGAAGCAATAGTAGCTGATAAGAAAGAAGAAGGTCATGACCATGGAATGCCAGGAATGGGTGGAATGGGCGGAATGATGTAAGAGAAATAGCTCCTTAGGGAGCTGTTTTCAATTACGAGTGAATGGAGTTGAGTTTATGTTAGAAAATATTCAAAAATATTTTAATGATTATGCAAATACTGATGTAGAAAATATATTGATACTTATTGGCATTGTGTTAGTTATATATATGATAAAAGATATCTTTTCTTTTATTGTTTATAGAAAAACAAAAGATGCCAAGCTAGGATATACTATAAAAAAGTTCCTTTCTTATATAATGATATTTGTAGGGACTGCAATATTTTTTTATGTATATTTTAGATATTACAAATATTTAGGTACACTACTTGGGTTTTTAACAGCCGGTATCGCGATCGCACTGAGGGAACCTATATTAAATATTGCAGCGTGGTTTTATATATTTGGAACAAAGCCTTTTGAAGTTGGAGATAGGATAAAGATAGGAGAGTTTTCTGGTGACGTTATAGATATAAGACTATCAAGATTTACGATGCTTGAGATCGGGAATTGGGTGGAATCAGAACAAAGCACAGGAAGAATTATTCATGTACCTAATGGAAAAGTAATTATAAATGAGATAACCAACTATTCTAGAGGGTATAAATATATTTGGGATGAAATTTCAGTCAAAGTCACACTCGAGAGTGATTGGAAAGAGGCAAAGTATATATTGAATAATATTATACTAAAATACACAGAGCACAGAAGTAAAAAAGCAAAAGAAAATATAAAGCAAGCTAATAAGAAATATATGATATCTAATTTTAAATATTTAACACCTGTAGTATACACAAAACTAGAAGATGATGGAATAAAATTAATAATGAGGTATTTAACAAAACCAAGAAAAAGAAGGACTATGCAACATAGAATATGGGAAGAAGTACTTGAAAAGCTTGTTGGATGTGAAAATATAAAAATTGTACAAAAATAAAAAACACAAATATACATGTTTGTGTTTTTTAAGTTTTACCAATAAAATACCATCTATGTGTTTTATTTTAATTTCATAAATTATTGAATATACTGGGGTCTATTGTTAAGACTAGTAATAAAAAGTTTTTTGTTTATAAGAGGGTGAGTGTATGAAATTTCTGGAAAATATAACTCTAAAAAAGAAAAAAGTAGATGAACCTGTGTCAGTTAAGAATATTAGCAAAAATATAGACGAGAATGTTACGAAGATAAAAAATGAACTTGGTGACGCTAGTGATCTTTTTATTAATTTTTCAAAGACAAATGATAACGAGGGTTTAGGATATGTAATGATATATATAAATACTATGGTAGATTCAAATATTATGAGCGATTTGTCTATAGAATTAAAGGAAATTCTTAAGTTAAAGCCTAATATTAGTAAACCAGAGGACTATGGTGATACATTATTTGATTATTTCTCTGGGTTTAGAAGTTGCTCTCAAGGTTCGGAGATTGCTGATGTTTGTAATGAATTAATATCTGGCAGCGTAGTAATATTTGTTGAAGGATGTAGCAAGTTCTTATCAATAAAAATGAAAGCTGTTCAAGCACGAGCTATAGAAGAACCGACTTCGCAAACGATAATAAGAGGACCAAAAGAAGGCTTTACCGAGCGGATAGATATTAATATTGGTTTGATTAGAAAAAAAATAAAGAGTAGGGATTTAAGAGTAGAAAATTTATCTGTAGGAAGTGTAACTAATACGACAGTTAGCCTAGTTTACATTGAAGGGATAGTCAAGGATGAGATACTGCAGGAGATTAAAAATAGGATAAGCAAAATAAAAATAGATGGGATATTTGATGGTGGATATATTGAAGAAATGATTAAGGATGATAGATATTCGATTTTCCCTACTTTTATGAATTCGGAAAAACCTGATGCGGTTGCTGGAGCATTGCTCGAAGGTAGAGTGGCGATTTTGGTAGATGGTACGCCTTATGTACTAACCGCACCTGCACTTTTTGTAGAGTTTTTTCAAGTAAGTGAAGATTATTATCATAATTTCATTATAACTTCAATGCTTAGGCTTTTAAGAGCTGTTGCTTTAATACTTACACTCTTAGTACCAGGAACATTCGTAGCATTAATAACATTTCATCAGGAAATGATACCCACAGCATTACTAATTAGTATAGCAGCTCAACGTGAAGGTATCCCATTTCCAGCTTTGATAGAGGCTCTACTTATGGAGACAACATTTGAACTACTAAGGGAGGCTGGAATACGGATGCCTAAGGCAATAGGTCCTGCTATGGGAATAATTGGTGCCTTAGTTCTAGGGCAAGCGGCAGTAGAGGCAGGTATTATATCGTCTGTTATGGTTATTATTGTGGCAATAACGGCTATAGCAGGCTTTGGTATACCAAGCTATGAAATGTCAAATACTATAAGGCTGATAAGATTTGCACTTATGTTTATGGCAGGAATGCTAGGTTTGTATGGTGTATTTATGGGATTGATTGTCTTGGTACTTCATGTGTGTAAGCTAAAATCAATAGGAGTTCCATATCTTACACCTGTTGCACCAAAAATAAATGGAGGAAATAAGGATACGATTTTTAGATTTCCATTTTGGAGTATGAAATATAGACCAGCAGGTATTAGTGGAACAAGTGCGGCAAGAGTGGATGGGGATGAAACTGTAACCCCAAGCCAAAAAGAAAAACAAGAATTTAGGTGATAAGTTTGAAAATGAAAAAGTTGTTAGCTATTTTAAGTATAGTACCGATTATATTCCTTTCTGGATGCTGGAGTAGCCGCGAAATAAATACAATGGCGATAGTCATAGGCATTGGTATTGATAAGACTGAGAGCGGTTATTTGGTTACGGTGCAAGTACTTAATCAAAAAGCAATAGCTTCTAAGAAACCAGTAGATGAACCTTCAGTTATATTATATTCAGAGGAAGGAAAAAATCTAGAAGAAATAATGAGAAGATTTACTACAAAGACAAGCAGTATATTATATAACGCACACTTAAGAATTGTTGTGATTGGTGAAGATGTTGCAAAAGATGGAATAAAGGACATACTTGATTTTTTTGCACGAGGGCATGAATTTCGTACAGACTTTTTCTTTGTTATTACTAAAGATACAACAGCAAATAGAGTCTTAAGTATTTTGACCCCATTTGAAGGAGTGCCAGGAATGAAAATGTTTGATTCTCTCAAGAACTCTGAGGATACATGGGCCTCTACAAAATCTATTAGAATTGTTGAACTAGTTAACGATATTCTTGCTGATGGTAAAAATCCTGTGATTACTGGTGTCGAAGTTACCGACGAGATTACAGATAATAAAATGGCGACGACTTCTATAGACGCCCTAAAGCAAACGCAAGTAACTAATAGAACAAAGTATTTTGGACTTGGAGCTTTTAAAAAAGATAAGCTTGTAGGCTGGCTCGATGAGGATGAAAGTAAAGGATATAACTATATTATAGGAAATGTGAAAGAAACAGTAGGATATGCAGAATATGGTCAAAAAGTGAAAATCACATATGAAGTTATAAGTGCAAAATCAGAAATAAAGGCAGATTTAGTAAACGGCAAACCTACAATGAATGTGAAAATTGATATAATTGCAAACATTGGGACAGTAGATGGTGAGTTTGATGTTTCTAAGAAAGAAAACGAAAAAATATTAAGTGATATAGCAGAAAAAAAGGTAAAACTAATATGCAAGAAAGTACTAAACAAAACACAGAAAGACTTGAAAACTGATATTTTTGAATTTGGAGAGGTAATACACAGAGAGTATCCAAAAGTATGGGAAAAAATTAAGGATGACTGGAATAATGAATTTGTAAATATCCCAGTGAAAATCACAGTAGATGTTAAAATAAATCAACTAGGGCAAATTACAAAACCGTTTTTTATAAAGGAGAAGGAGTGAGATGGGTATAGTAGTTATATTATTGGTATTAGTATTTAGTATAGTACTGTGTGTTATAGAAATACCTAAAATGCTACAAGATAGGCAATATAGAGAATTGTGGACATTTTCTATATTGCTTGGACTCGGCACTATACTTGCGATACTCAAAAGCCTTAATGTAGATATACCAAACCCTTCAGACTTTATAGCGTGGGTATATTCACCAGTTGAAGGAGTTATGAAAGGGTTGCTAAAGTGAGGTATAGGATATGGATAAAATAAAAATAACAAACCATCAGTTGTTTTCACTGACAGCCAATGGTGCAATTGGAGGTTCGGTTATTGTTATTGCTGCTGTAGTAACAAGTATAGCAAAACAGGACGCATGGATTGCGGCACTCGTTACTCCTGCATTTGGCATGCTTATAATATGGATATATTGGTTTTTAGGTAGTCAGTATCATGGTATAACATTCGTTGGAATAATAAAGAATATATTTGGAAAATGGATTGGCTTGATTGTTGCAGCTTGTTTTGTATTTTTATGCGTAATAATCTCTTCTCATCTACCATGGTATATTAGCAATTTTATGACTACACAAACTATGCCCGAAACACCGGCATATGCTATAAATTCATTATTTGTGATAGCATTTGTGATAGCTGTATTATATGGAATAGAAACAATTGCACGAGCTTCTGAACTGTTCATATATTTTGCTTCAATTTTATTCTTTTTAGCAATGATTCTTGTTTTACCAAATGCAAAAATAGAGAATATACAGCCTGTATTTGAAAAAGGTATTATTCCAATTTTGAAGAGTTCGGTCTTTTTGTCATGTTTTTTAACATTTCCTTTAATTACTTTGATGATGATATATCCAATAAATCTTACTAATATATCAGAAGCTAAAAAGTCAATTTTCAAGGGTTATTTATGGGCTGGTTTTATAATCTTCATTACAATCTTTATGTCAATACTGGTACTGGGTAGCACAATAACTGCTAATTCGCAGTATCCCACATATTTACTTGCCAAAGAAATAAATGTTGGTATTATATTTACAAGGGTTGAATTTTTAATTACTGCTGTATGGTTTGTTACACAATTTATGATAGGAATATTATTTTTTTATGCAGGTGTGATAGGGCTTTCAGAGTTACTTGGGTTAAAAGATCATAAAAGGATAGTTATGCCATTAGGGCTTATTACATTAGTAATGTCAGGTGTTGTTTTTCCAGATGCTATATATCAAGCAAATTGGGTGAATCTTGTTTGGCCACCATATGTTATCACGTATGGATTGATTTTACCTGTTTTATTATTTTTGGTTTTTATAATAAAAAAATGGATATTTAAAATGGACACAAGAGGGTGATTACATGGAAAAAATTAAAATAACAAGTCATCAATTAATGGCAATTACCATGACATATGTGTGTGGAGCATCTACTATAATAATTGCTTCTAGTGCTGCGTCACTTGCTAAACAGGATGCATGGATATCTGCAGTTGTTGCAGCTTTATTTGGTCTAATTGTAATATGGCTCAATACATATTTGGGCGGACTGTATCCTGACAAGACATATGTTGAGGTTATCCAGTTGCTACTTGGAAAATGGCTTGGAGGGTTTGTTGTTGCTACCTTTGTTTTTGTTTGTATCGGTGGTGCAGCACAGTTTGTATGGTATGTCGGAGATTTTTTTACAACTCAATATATGACTGAAACACCTACGTATATTATAGATGTATTATTTGTAATTGTAATCGTTATTGCGATATTCTACGGATTAGAAGCAATAGCTCGTGCATCTGAAATATTTTTCTATATTATTATTGCTATGTTTATATTGTCTATGTTTTTGGTTATGCCTAATATAAATATTGATAATATATTTCCGGTTTTAGAAAAAGGAATAGTGCCGGTATTAAAAGGTTCTTTGCCATTACTTGCTTTTACAGTGCTGCCGTTAATAATTTTAAATATGATTTATCCTGTTAATATAAATGTAAATGACATTAAAGATGCAAAAAAATCTATGCTAAAAGGATATATAATAGGAATGTCTATTACATTTATTTCAATTGTAATGTGTATTTTTGTTCTAGGAAGTACAATTACTGCAGACGTACGATATCCTGTGGTTTTTCTTACCAAAGAAATTAATGTCGGTATTATATTTACAAGATTAGAAGCATTGATTGTTATTGTTTGGATACTTACTATTTTTAATAATACATTATTTTATTTTTATGCGGGTTTCTTAGGACTATCTCAGTTGTTAAAATTGAAGGATTATAAAAAAATCCTCTTGCCACTTGGGTTAATAATGGCTGTAATATCAAATTTTGTTTATGATAGCGTTCCATATGAAATTGATTGGGATACAAATGTTTGGTTCCCATGTATTTTTACATATGGACTTATATTACCTGTAGTTTTGCTAATTGTTTATTGTATAAAAAATATAAAAACTGGCAATAAATTAAATATGAAATAAAATGATTTACAATCGTTTAAAAGGGAGAGTGGTTTTTATGTTATCTATCTTGAAAAAAGAAAGAAATATATTAATACTATCTTTAATAATTGGAGTGATTATTACCTTTTCATATGTTACGGCTACAGCAAATTTTTATACGAGAGATTTACAAGAAGGTATTGCAAGTAAGATAATAAGGTTTCATTGTATAGCAAATAGCGATAGTAAAGAAGATCAAGAATTGAAGCTAAAAGTTAGAGATGAGATATTAAATAAAATGAAAAGTAAAATGAGTGAAGCAAAAGATGTAAATGCTACAAGAAAAATCATGCTAGAAAATATAGATAATATACAGCAAATCGCTGAAAGTGTAATAGCGAGTGAAGGCAAAGATTATAAAGTGGAAGTTAAGTTAGAGGAGAATGTAAGCTTTCCAGTTAAAGAGTATGGTGACATAGTAATGCCAGCAGGTAAATATGAGGCTCTAAGGGTAATAATAGGGGAAGGTGCTGGCAAGAACTGGTGGTGCGTAATGTTTCCTCCACTATGCTTCGTAGACGAATCATATGCAATAGTAGATGCTAAGTCAAATAAAAAATTGAAGGATACATTGACTTATGAAGAGTATAGGAGGATAACAGAAAATAAAAAGGTAGATGTAAAGGTAAAGTTTAAAATGTTTCAGTAATTTTATGTTATTTTATTGTAAAACAGAAAATAATATCGTATAATAAAAAAGCCTCCATGCAAGAAAGGAGGTGTTGGAGTGAATTTTGCAATGATTAGTGAATTGCTTCTTTTGGTAGCAGTATTAGAAATAATACGAGTAATCAAAAAATGAATGCAAGAAAAAACAGTAGTAACAGCTACTGTTTTTTTGTTGTTGGTTGAACTTTGCTTTGTGATATTATTATATCATGACATGTCATACATGTCAATACTAGTATATAAAATTTTACAGTAATCTATGCATATTAATTTACACACCGCCATCGAGTCTAATCACTTGTCCAGTCATATATTTTGATTTGTCTGATGCTATGTACATACAGAGTTCAGCTACATCTTTAGGAGTGCCACACCTCATTAGAGATGTGGTGTTTAAAAATTCAGTCTTTTCATCTTGTGATAAGTAAGAGTTCATATCAGTTTCTATGAAACCACAAGACACTGCATTTACTCTAATATTTGATGGACCCACTTCTTTAGAAAGTGCTTTGGTGAAAGCATTTATGCCGCCTTTTGATGTAGAATAAGCAACTTCACATGAAGCTCCGAGTTCTCCCCATATAGATGATAAGTTTATAATTACTCCATTTTTATTTTTTATCATTGTAGGCAGTATTTCACGAGTAACATAAAATGCAGAATTTAAATTTGTATTTATAACAGTATTCCACTCACCTACTGACATATCTGTAATAAGTCCATAGTGAGCTATTCCCACATTATTGATAAGAACATCAATGCTAGGAAATGAAATTTTTATGTCTCTAAATACTTTTTCAACCTGAACATAGTCAGAGATGTCACATTGTATGCCAATGATATCTATATTGTGACTTCTTATTTCTCCCATGAGACTTTCGGCTAGACTTTGACTTTTGTTGTATATGAAAATTACTGTTGCACCTTTTTTGGCAAAAGTATTGACAAGCTCACGACCAATGCCTCGTGCTCCACCAGTTACTAAGACCGTTTTATTTTTAAATTCCATTTCTTATCACCTCTATTTCTTGTTTATATAAATTTGTTTTATCATCTATCCAAGGAGTTTCAAGGATAAGAGTTTTTTCACCTACAACACTATGGTGAGTTATTCTCAGTATAGCATCTTTTCCAAGGTAGTCTTTACCCTTTGGATTATTAACACCAGCTCCAATGTTTGCATGACGATCTTTGCTTGATCCTCTTGGATTAAGAGAACCATTTATGTGAAAAGTTTTTATTCTGTCTACACCAATGATTTTATCAAAATTATTAATAACTCCATCAAAATCATTTATTATATCATATCCAGAATCATGTGTATGGCATGTATCGAAACAAATACCAATATTTTCATTATATTTAACCTTTTCAATAATATTTGCAAGTTCTTCAAAAGTTCTACCTATCTCAGAACCTTTGCCAGACATGGTTTCTAAACATATATATATACCTAAGTCACGAGTCAAAACTTCATTTAATCCTTCTACAATGCGTGATATGCCGTAAGCAGAGTCCATTTCGGTATATGAGCCAGGATGAAGCACCAAATAATTTGATTTCACTGCTTTAGCGCGTTCAATCTCCTTAGCTAAAAATGTGACAGCAAGATCGAAAATTTGAGGCTTGAATGAAGCAAGATTTATTATATATGGGGCATGTACCACTATATCAGAAATATCATGCTCTTTCATAAAAATGAGACCCTCATCTATTTTTAAATCTGATATGGGCTTTCTTATTGTATTTTGGGGTGCTCCTGTATATATCATAAATGTATTTGCACCATAAGAGTAAGCTTCCTTTGCAGCTCCAATTAGTCCGCCACTCATAGATACATGTGAACCTATTTTCATATAAAAACCTCCTTGGGATTATGTGTTAGGTATATATCATTTCTATAATATTACAATGTATTACAATTTAATTAAAATCTATGTAAAGTATTTGACAAGTTTTAATAAATTTGTTATTGTTATATCAGCTCATACTAATTTTATCACAAATAGCCTAAATGTCAAACTAAAAAATATTTTATATGTGTGAGATTTATTTAGAAAGGTAGGTTTGGTTGCTAAGTGTACTGTAGTATTTATGTAAAAGATGTATTTGATCGAGCAAAAGCAAGTCAGAACATTGTTTGTCTGAAATATAAAATAGACGAACTGATTTTTTCAAAAAAATGCATATTAGTTGAGTTTGATGAAAGAAAAGATGAAGAAACTTTTCAAAAGAAATTAAACCTGTATTTTTGGGATTTGACAGAAGACTCGAAAGGCAATATACTACGACTAGAGGTTGAGGATGTACATGATTTTATAGTAACAAACGAGAAATATTATTAAATACTGTTAATTGCTTGCAAGAGTCACAAAAACTTCCATAGAAAATGGAGGTTTTTTTATGTTATAATGTATGGAGGAACAGATAACAGAGTACAGAGTACAGAGAACAGTGGATAGAGAACAACTGACTGAGAAGTGTAAATAAAGTTTATAGTTTATAGTTTTTGTGCTTTGTATTTTGTTATCTGTTATCTGTCCTCTGTTATCTATATTTAAGGGGGTGACGATAGTTTTGAAAAAGTGGTATAAGATATTGATAGTAGTTTTAGTATTTTTAGGAGTTGCTGGATTCGTCATATATACTGGATCTGATGTAAATAAAGTAGATATATCATACAATGATTTTTTGACTAAAATGGAAAGTGGAAAGGTTGAACAAGTTTTTTTAAGTGAAGGGTCTATGATTAAGATAAAATTAAATGATGATAGTAAAAATATATATTATACGGATAATCCGAGAAAACTTGATTTTAAAGAAAGTTTACTTAAAAATAAAATAAAGGTTATAGAGGAGAAAAACTATTCAACTAGTATAAGTACACTAATACTTTTAGCTATATTTATCTTTATAGGTTATAAATTAATGAAAAGCGGAAATTTTAGTGCAAAAAAAGGAAAGGCATATGATGTAAGTTTTGAAGAAGTTTCTATTAATTCAGAAAAAAGAGTTTGTTTTGCAGATATAGCTGGTAATACTGAGGCAAAGGAAAGTGTTAGAGATATAATAGAATTTATAAAAAATCCAGACAAATTTGCATACTACGGTGCAAGGATACCTAGAGGAATACTGTTTTACGGTCCACCAGGCACAGGTAAAACTCTAATGGCAAAAGCCATAGCAACAGAAGCAAAGGTTTCATTTTTTGTAGTTAGTGGTTCGGATTTTGTTCAGATGTATGTTGGAGTCGGAGCTAGTCGTATAAGAGAACTATTTACTAAAGCACGTGAAAAAGGAAAAGCAGTTATTTTCATTGATGAAATAGATGGACTTGCTAAAAAGAGAGCAGCAAAGATGAATTCTGGTAATGAGGAAAGAGATCAAACTCTAAATGCCCTACTTACGGAAATGTCGGGGTTTACTGAAAATGAAGGTATAATAGTTATAGCAGCTACAAATAGAATAGATGTTTTAGATGATGCGATACTAAGGCCAGGACGTTTTGACAGACAGATAGAGATAGGATATCCTGATAAAAATGCAAGAGAAATGATTTTGAAGCTTCATGCAAAAAACAAGCCTCTGGAAAGAAAAATAAAGCTAGAAAAGGTAGCGTCGCAAACTGTTTATTTTACAGGTGCAATGCTTGAAAATTTACTAAATGAAGCAGCAATAAACGCAGCTAAGAGGAATGCAAAAAAAATAATGGAACTAGATATAGACAAAGCATTCTACACAGTAATAGCAGGAGAAGAGAAAAAGGATAAGAGTCATATACTCGAAAGAGATAAAGAAATAACCGCTTATCATGAAGCTGGACATGCTCTTATAACAAAAATTTTATGTCCTGAAAATAAAGTTTCTAAGGTTACAATAATACCAAGTACCAGAGGAACAGGTGGGTTTACGATGAACATACCACCAGATAAAATGTATGCAACAAAGGCTGATATAAGAAAACAGATTCAAATATACTTGAGTGGACGCGTAGCAGAAGAAATTACATTTGGTTATGAAAACATAACAACAGGTGCGAGTAACGATATAGAAAGAGCTACAAAAATGATGATGGATTATATAAGAAAATTTGGAATGAGTGAAAAGTTTGGACTTGTAAATTTAGACGTTATTGCTGGAAATGAATATGTAAACTCTGGAGTAGAGAAGGATATTATGAGGGAGTGTATCATAAGTATAAATGAACTGTATAAAGAGACAAAGGAACTTATGAATGGAAATATACATCATCTAAAGGCAGTAGCAAGTGCACTTTTATTGAAGGAAACAATAAATGAAGGAGAACTTGACGTACTAATAGGGAGTTGAATAAAAAAAGCAAAATTGAAATAAGATTTCAGCTTTGCTTTTTTATGTTTATTCGACAAAATATGTCACAAAACATCAAAAAACGATTGATAAGTTGATATACGTATGATATAATTATTGAAGGAAATCTACAACAGAGTAATATAAAAATTAAAAAAGGGGAGAAAAGCATGAAAAACAACAAGCATAAAGTAGGAAACGACGCCCGAAAGTATATTGCATATGCACTTGTACTTACTATATTATTTACATTATTAATACCAATACCGACAACACATGCTGCTACGCCACTATCTAGTTTGCCAATTGGTACCAAAATAATGTTCGGAGGTAGACAGTTTGCAGTAGTGAATCCGAGTGATGGGACTGTTGTGAGTCTGAAGAATATAATTAATAGAGTATTTGATTACGATAATACGCAAGTATATAATCCTAGTGATAGTAACAACTTGGGATATTACTTAAACAATACATACTACAATACATTTACAGCAGAAGAAAAGGCATTAATAAAGAGTGGTACATGGTACACGGGAATTGAAACTAATGAAACAGCTACTAGTGTAACAACGCGTATAGGGCTACTTAGAGAAAGTGAGTTTAATGCAGCAAAAGCAGCAGGAATATTTTCAAACACTAGAGAATATTCTTATTGGTGGCTAATAACACCATATTCTGCTAACTCTTCGGCTGTTCGTTATGTAGATGATACAGCCAACATGAGCATTAACGGTGCTAGTAATTCACTCGGTGTGCGTCCCGCTTTTCGAATCTTAGAATCTACTAATTTTGAATATGATATTTATGCAGGAATGTATTATTATCCAGGAACATTGGGAGCTAATAAAACAATAAATAACTTAAGTGTAGGAAATACAATAATGTTTCACGGCGAGGCGTGGAGGGTAGTAACTCCATCTACAGGACTAGTAGTGGCAGATAGGATAATAGAAAAGAGGGAATTTGACCCAAATAATACGCAATTATATGATCCGACTGATAGTAATAATCTGGGATATTATTTAAATAATACATACTACAATACATTTACAGTAGAAGAGAAGGCATTAATAAAGGATAGTATATGGTATAGGGGAAACGAAACTAATGAAACAGCTAGTAGTGTAACAACATTTATAGGACTACTTAGACAAACTGAATACAACTCAGCAAAAACAGCAGGAATATTTCCTAGTGCTGGAGGTTGGGATATTTGGTGGCTGATAACGCCATATTCTGGTGACTCTTCATATGCTCGTGTTGCATTCACAGATGGAAGTGTGTCTAATTACTATGCTAACCAAGTTTATGGTATACGTCCCGCCCTGCGAATCTTGGAATCAACCGTTGTAAACGAGGTACAAACAGGAGTATATGCTATAACGCCACCAGACACTACATCACCAGATGTAACTATTACATCAAATCCAACTAGCCCGACAAATGCTACCACCATAACATACACCTTCCAGTTCAGCGAAGATGTAACTGGATTTATAGCGGGTGATGTAGGTGTCACAAATGGAACGCGTAAAGATGGAACATTCACGGAAGTAGATGGTAACACATATACAATAGAAGTAGACAAAATAGCAGATGGAGATCAAATAGTAACGGTTGCTGACGGTGTTTGTGAAGATGCGGCAAGTAATACTAACAATGGGGCTACACCGATAACTGTGCTAATGACAACGATAGTCACTAGCCCAGGCTACTCAATTGGTACAGTAAAAGGTGATAGAAAATGGTTTAAGTATTATCTGGGTAAAGATGCAGTAAGTGGAGTGACAAAGGTAATGATAGTTGCAGGCAATGGCGGGGGCACAGTAATGCAGGTATTTGATAGAGATGACATACTGGACGAAAACCATAAATATAAAGATGGGATATATTATATAGACCCAGAGGGAAAAATACAGAAATATGAAATAGAGTAGTTTTCTGACCTCTGACTTCTAACCTTCGACTTCTAGTGAATGGATAGAGAAGGTAAGATACAGCTATATAATTAAAATTTTAGAGAGAATAACTAACAATTATAAAATGATGTAAAAGTCCAGCCTCATAGTTCAAGTTTTTTGAGCAAGGGGCTAGACTTTTTTTATGTAATAGTATACAATACAGATAGAGATAAAAAAATGTGGGGTGAAGTTAATGAGAGAGTTTAATATAGCAGGTGTATGTATACCAGATATGCATTATATGGTAGAGATAAGTGATAAAATAAAAACAATAAAAAAACTAGTAGATGGGGGAAAATACTTTACAATAAATAGAGCAAGACAGTACGGTAAAACCACTACTATGTTCATGCTGCAAAAGGAACTTACAAACGAGTATGCGGTTATATCTACTAGCTTTGAAGGAATAGGTGGAGATATATTTAAAGAAGAAAGAGAATTTAGCAGTCAAGTACTTAAAACATTTTCAGATGACACGAGATTTGTAGATAAAGAATTAGCAGAAGAAATAAAAAGGGTAAATCAAAATATCACAAGTCTAGGGGATTTATCAAATGCAATAACAGAGCTATGCTTAAATAGCAAGAAAAAGATAGTATTAATGATAGATAAGGTAGACAAAAGTAGTGATAATCAAATATTTTTACATTTTATAGGAATGCTTAGGAATAAATATTTAGATAGAAATATGAAAAAGGACTATACATTTTACAGCGTAATACTCGCAGGAGTTCATGATGTGAAAAATCTAAAATTAAAGCTACGTCCAGATGAAGAAAGAAAATACAACAGCCCATGGAACATAGCAGTAGACTTTAATGTAGATATGAGTTTTAATCCGAAAGAAATAAGCACAATGCTAGTAGAATACGAAAAAGACCACAATACAGGAATGAATATAGGAGGTATTAGTGAGGAGATATATTCATATACAAGTGGATATCCATTCTTGGCAAGTAAAATATGTAAGCTCATGGATGAAAATCTAGATAAGAAATTTACAAGCGAAGGATTACAGGAAGCAGTGAAAACTATACTTAATGAAAAAAACACCTTATTTGATGACTTGATAAAAAACTTGGAAAACAATAAAGAACTGTACGATAGCGTATATAACCAATTAATACTAGGGCAGGAATATACATTTAATATAGATAATTCAACAACAAGCATAGGAAGTATGTTTGGAATATTTAGACAACAAAATGGAAAGAGAGTAATACATAATAAAATATTTGAGCAAAGAATATATGCGTATTTAAGTTCCAACTTAGAAGAAAAAGAGAATATGGATGGATATAATTTTAGAGATAATTTTATAACTGAAAAAGGTGAACTAAATGTAGAGAGAATACTAGAAAGATTTCAGTTAATGATGAAAGAAGAATATAGTGACAGGGATAAAACCTTCTTAGAAAGACAAGGAAGACTTTTATTTATAGCATTTTTACGACCAGTAATAAATGGAGTAGGATTTGCACTAAAGGAAGTACAAATATCACAAGAGCAAAGACTAGATATATTAGTAACATATGGGAAGAAAAAGTATGTAATTGAGCTTAAAAAATGGTATGGAGAAGAATATCATAAAAAAGGACTAGAACAGCTAGAAAGATATATAACGAGCCAAGGGGTAGAAGAAGGTTACTTAATTATATTTAATTTGAATAAAGATAAGAAATATACAAATGATGTAAGAGAAGTGAATGGAAAGAGAATATATGAAGTAGTTGTGTAATCGTATGAGCTTGTTTATAATTAAATATGGTACAGAAGTATCAATAATATCACAAAATTATAACCAATTTAATAAATAAAAAATGCAGAAGAATTTATAAACATGATAAAACAATATTAGCAAGATATAAATTGATAAAAGATTGACAATTCAAGGGGGAGATGTACAATGTTTAGGAAGTCAGGAAGTCAGGAAGTCAGGAAGTCAGGAAGTCAGGAAGTCAGGAAGTCAGGAAAGGCATAATGTAGCGCGCCGGCCTGCCTGCGCCCACTCAAGAAAAGCTAGTGTAAATCGTATAGTTTCGTATATTTTAATAATGGCCATACTCATTACTTTATTAACACCAATGCCTACAGCACATGCCGCTACTGCTCTATCTGATTTGCCAGTTGGGGCAAAAATAATGTTTGGAGGCAGGCAGTTTGCAGTAGTGAATCCGAGTGATGGGACGGTCGTGAGTTTGAAGAATATAGAACGAAGGGCATTTGACCCAGATAACACGCAAGTATATAATCCTAGTGATAGTAACAACATAGGATATTACCTAAATAATACATACTATAATACATTTACAGCAGGGGAAAAGGCATTAATAAAAAATGGTACATGGTACACAGGAAATGAAACTAATGAAACAGCTAGTAGTGTAACAACGCGTATAGGGCTACTTAGAAAAAGTGAATATGTTTCTGCAAAAGCAGCAGGAATATTTCCAAGTGGTGATGGAGAATATGCTTATTGGTGGCTGATAACTCCGTATTCCGGTAACGTTACGGATGTTTATTGTTTGATGCTAGAGAGCATGGTCAACATTTTTAACGCTAACATTACGCTTGGTGTGCGTCCTGCTTTCAGAATCGTAGAATCTACTAATTTTGAATATGATACTTATTCAGGTATGTATTATTATCCCGGGACATTGGGAAATAATAAAGCGATTAGTACATTGAATATAGGAGATACGGTAATGTTCCACGGTGAGGCGTGGAGGGTAGTAACTCCATCTACGGGATTAGTGGTGACAGATAGGGTATTAGAGGAAAGGGCATTTGACCCTGATAATACAAATGGATACAATCAGTATGATAGTAATAACATAGGGTATTATTTAAATAATACATATTATAATACATTTACAGCAGAAGAAACGGCATTAATAAAAAATGGTACATGGTACACAGGAAATGAAACTAATGAAACAGCTAGTAGTGTACCAGCACATATAGGGCTACTTAGAGAAAGTGAATACAATTCAGCAAAAGCAGCAGGAGTATTTCCTAGTGGTGGGGATGACTCTTATTGGTGGTTGATAACGCCTAAATTAGCTAACCCTGCAGGTGTTCGCCTTTTGTATGGCGATGGTCTTGTGTATACCGGCACTGCATGGGATAAGTATAGTGTGCGCCCTGCTTTACAGATACTGGAATCCACTATTGTAAATGAGGTACAAACGGGAGTATACGCAATAATACCACCAGACACCACACCACCATCTCTAACAATAACATCAAACCCAGAGACCCCAACAAATGCCACCACTATAACATACACCTTCCAGTTCAGCGAAGATGTAACTGGATTTATAGCGGGTGATGTAGGTGTCACAAATGGAACGCGTAAAGATGCAACATTCACGGAAGTAGATGGTAACACATATACAATAGAAGTAGATAAAATAGCAGATGGAGATCAAATAGTAACGGTTGCTGCCGGTGTTTGTGAAGATGCGGCAAGTAATACTAACAATGGGGCTACACCGATAACTGTGCTAATGACAACGATAGTCACTAGCCCAGGCTACTCACTCGGGACGGTGGCAGGTGATCGTAAGTGGTTTAAGTATTACTTAGGTAAAGACGAAAATGGAATAACAAAAGCAATGCTAGTAGCAGGAAACAGTGGGGATGCAGTAATGCAGACGTTTGGTAGAGATGACATATTAGACGAAAACCATAAATATAAAGTTGGGATATATTATATAGACAGAGAGGGAAAAATAAAGAAATATTAATTAATGATAAATACTAGTATAATACATAAAAGCAAGCAAAATTAGCTTGCTTTTTTTGGTAAGTTTGGTATAATCCCGTCTTTGACAGTTGATAGATATAAAAAGCTCTGTGAGCCTTATTGTATAAGGAATACAGAGCTTTTGTCTTTGAAAAATTTTGCGTAATGTTTTTTATTTTTTTGTATCTCTAAAAATTTTT
>Ga0209000_1000903_pt1 | contig 21985 bp, 21 predicted proteins | sample RifGroD2_FD_183998 | JGI IMG/M metagenome (GOLD analysis project Ga0209000, IMG submission 183998) | Groundwater microbial communities from Rifle, Colorado, USA - Groundwater D2 (SPAdes) (version 2) | ecosystem: Environmental > Aquatic > Deep subsurface > Groundwater | place: Rifle, Colorado... | reverse complement strand
TTTATCCTTCTGCATTGGAAAAGGGGCTGAGGAGCGAAAGAGCCCTGGTTGCCACACTGGCCGAGATGTACGCTCAGGGAGTATCCACTCGCAAGGTAAAAACCATCACTGAGGAACTTTGCGGCATTTGAGAATTCCGAAGTCTCAGAGACTTCGGAATTCTGAGAACAAGGAATCCGCCATGCCTCGCAGAACCATACCTTTTATACCAGATCAATATTATCACTTTTATAATCGTGGTAATAATCGCCAGGCAGTATTCTTTGAGCGCGATAGCTATCTATATTTTTTGCGCGGGATCAAGAAATACCTGAACGAATATATGGAAATTATTGCCTATTGCTTGATGCCAACGCATTATCACATTCTGGCGAGGGTGCGTCCCCAGGTTTCCGAGAAACAGACTTCGGAAGTTTCAAAATCTGTCTCACAGGCAATGCAAAAAATTGGAATTTCCTACACCAAAGCCATCAATAAACGCTTTAGCCGCGTCGCGCGTTGTTTCAAGGCCAGTTTCAGGGGAAACCCATAAAACATTATGATTATTTGCTGACTTTGTGTATTTATATCCACGCAAATCCCGTCAAAGATGGATTGGTTAATTTGCCCGAAGATTGGGAATTTTCCAACTATCAGGATTGGATGGATCTTCGCAAAGGGACCCTGGTCAATCGCGAGTTTATCAAAAACAATTTCGGAATGCCAAAAGAATACAGGAAACTGGTAATGGATTTTATCGAAACAAAAGACTTGCCCGGGGACATGAGAGAATATTTGTATGAGCTTGAGAATTAAACCAAAAAGACTCTCTTTGTGGAGAGTCTTTGGTTTGCTCTGTCAGAATGGATGGAATTAGAGTCCCTTGACCAGAAGACCCAAAACCAGAAGAACAAAACCAATAAACAGGAACCAAAAAGCATAGGCAGAAACCAGCGGGATACTCATAAATGTTCCAAGAAAACCGAGAACGCCAAGTATTACTGCAATCCAAAAGGTAATAACTTTCGGGGGGGTAAGGTTCATGATTTTAGCTCCATTATTAAGCTGATTATCTCTGACAGAGTTAGTCATATCATAAAACACCCACAACTTAAATTCGTTTCGTTAAAATAACCAAATTTCATGACAATTTGATGCAAAAGCACAACGACGGTCAAGTATGTAAAACAAGTTTTCCTTAGTGAGACTAACGAATAGAAAAAATTTAATCGGGCCAAATGGAGATCCTTGCCCGCGATCCTAAGAATGCAATCATCAATTGTGGATATAGGGTATATTCAGGTTAGAATCACATTAGACTGAGCTCCAGATGCTTGACTACTGGCATCCACGCGGCATAGAATAGAATTGAGAGCGTATTAAACTATGGAATACAAGGATTATTACAAGATTTTGGGTGTGGACCGAAAAGCCAGTGTCGATGAGATCAAAAAAGCTTATCGCAAATTGGCCATGCAATACCATCCTGACCGAAACCCGGGGGACAAGCAGGCTGAGGAACGCTTTAAAGATTTCAATGAAGCCTACCAGGTGCTCAGTGATGAGCAAAAACGCGCCCGTTACGACCAGTTGGGCTCATCTTATTCCGATTGGCAAAGGCGCGGCGCCCCGGGTAATTTCAACTGGGGTGACTGGGCTTCCCAGCAGGGAGGCCGGGGTGGTGCCTCGCAGGTAAACCTGGATGAGCTGTTTGGAAACGGCATGTTCTCAGATTTCTTCAGTTCCATATTTGGCGGTGGCGGAGCCAGATCTCAGCGCCCGGGTGTGCCGCGTTCCCACCAGCGCATGGCACCCCAGTACCAGCAGCCGGTGACCATAAGCCTGAAGGAAGCCTACCAGGGGACTGTGCGCCAGTTGCAGGTTGGGGATCGACTCAAGGAAGTCAAGCTTCCAGCCGGTGCCCGTACCGGCACCAAAGTACGCGTATCTGCTGTCGGGCCTGACGGCCCGGACGGGCAGCCTTCTGATATTATTCTGCTGGTGGAAGTGGCCGATGACCCATCCTTCGAACGGCAGGGCAACGACCTGCACACCCAGGCAAAAATTGACGTCTTCACCGCCTTGCTGGGTGGTGACACCCACGTGGACACTCTCTCCGGCAAGGTAGTCCTCACCATCCCGGCCGGCACCCAGCCCGAACAAGTCTTCCGGGTCGCCGGGCGCGGCATGCCACAATTGAAGAATCCGCAGGTGAAAGGCGATCTGTTCGTCCGCATCAAGGTACAGGTCCCCCGCCAGCTTTCACCCAAACAAAAAAAATTATTGAAAGAAGCTTCGCAATCCAATTAGCGAAGTGATTCTAATGGAGATCCACATATGAAAAAGAAAATAACTGTATCGGTAATGACCCTCATTTTGATCCTATCCATGGTAGCCTGCCAGGCGACCAGCCTCCTACCCACCCAACAGGTGGGCAGTTCCACGCCAAGCGCGCAGGTGGTCACGGTGACCAACCTGTCAGGCGAGCAGGATCAGTTCGTTAACATCTATAAAAGCGTCAGCCCGGGTGTCGTCTCGATCAAGATCTATGATGCCAGCGGGACTGAACTTGGCCTGGGATCGGGCTGGGTTTACAGCAGCGATGGTTATATAGTCACCAACAACCATGTCGTCGATGGTGCCGCCAAATTGGAAGTGGATTTCACTTCCGGTTTTAAGACCTATGGAGAAGTGGTCGGTACGGATGCACAGGCCGACCTGGCAGTGATCCAAGTGACTGCCCCGGCTGAGGAATTGACTCCGCTCAAATTGGGAGATTCCGACTTGCTCAATGTCGGCCAGGTGGTGGTGGCAATTGGTAATCCCTTCGGCTTGAACAGCACCATGACCACCGGCATCGTCTCCGCCCTGGGACGCGCTTTGCCCTCCAATGTCTCATCCGCAAGCGGTGGCGGCTATTTCTCAGCCAGTGATATCATCCAAACCGATGCGGCGCTTAATCCCGGCAATTCGGGCGGCCCGCTTCTCAACCTGGATGGTGAGGTGGTGGGTGTCAATCAAGCCATTCGCACAAATGGCAGCACCAGCAGCGGTGATCCGGTAAATTCAGGCATCGGTTTTGCCATCTCCGTCAATATCGTCAAACGTGTGGTACCCGGCCTGATCGCAGATGGTAAATTTGAATATCCGTACCTCGGCATTTCCACCCTGGATGTCTTCGACCAGATGTCCCTGGAAGAGATCACCAAGCTGGGGTTAACCCAGTTCACGGGTGCTTATGTTACCTCAGTTACGGCTGACAGTCCGGCCGCAAAGGCAGGTGTGATTGCCAGCAACACCGATCCGAAGGCCACCGAACTTCTGGCTGGTGGAGATCTGATCGTTGCCATTGATGCTCAACCCGTTTTTCGCTTTGACGACCTGATCAGTTACCTTTACAGCAATAAATCCCCTGGAGATACGGTTGTTGTCACCGTTTTGCGCGGCAAAGAAAAGGTGGAGCTGACCCTGACGCTGGCATCGCGCCCATAGAATAGTTATCACCGCGCCCAACCAACCTATCAGCAGCTTCCGTTGCCTCCTTCCCGTCGAGGTGATGGAAGCTGTCTTACAACCCCGGTTTGATACCGAAGGTGATTGAATCAAATGGTTTAATCAGGTAAGATAATATTACAAGGAGGTAATATGCTAACTGACCATGATCTTCAAGAGTTGCTTAATTATTCCAGCCCGGAACCCATGCTCAGCGTTTATCTCAACACCGACCCGGCCGGGGGAAATAGCGATGCACAAAAGCTGCAAATGCGCAACCTGCTCGAGGGAGTCAACCTGCCTGATGACCAGGCTGCCGTATTGAAACATTTTGAACAGTTAAGGGATGCCAGGGGACGTGGATTGGCGCTGTTTTCATATGCAGCCGGGGATTTTTTCAGAGCCTACCCGCTGGCTGTAACGTTGCGCAGCCGGGTTTTTGTGGGTGACCATCCCTACGTCAAACCGCTGGCAGATCTGTTGGACGCTTATGGAAGTTATGGGGTGGCCCTGGTGGACAAACAGGGCGCGCGCCTGTTCCACTTTCACCTGGGAGAGCTGATCGAGCAGGAAGGCATCCTGCTGGGAGAGGAGATCCGGCATACCCGGGGCAAGGCGTCCTCCAGCAGCCCCGGAGGGCGCGGTGGGATTTCCAGCCAGGATCGCAATAACAATGAAATGTCCTCACGCAACCTGCGGGAGGCTGCCGATTTTTCTGTGAAGTTTTTTGAAGAAGTGCACACCCGGCGTGTCTTGGTCGGCGGTACCGATGAAACCATTGCCCAATTCCAACAATTTCTGCCGAAGACCTGGCAGAGCCTGGTGGTGGGCACCTTCCCCATGAGCATGACCGCAACACACAGCGAAGTGCTGACGCGTGCCATGCAGATCGGGCAACAGGCCGAGCAGCAGCGGGAAACCACCCTGGTGGAGACCATGCTCACCGCGGCTGCCAAAGGACAGGAGGGTGCCGTGCGTCTGGAGGATACTCTCTCAGCCGTGCATGCTGGCCGGGTGAAGACCTTGATCGTTCAGGAAGGGCTGCGCCTGCCCGCCTACCAGTGCGCAGGCTGTGGGCATCTGCTGACCCAATCATTGGAGGCCTGCCTTTTCTGCGGCAAGAATTTCCTGAAGATCAATGATGCGGTCGAGCTGGCAGTCCGCAGGGTGATGCAGACCGGTGGCGATGTGGAGATCGTGCGCAATAACCCGGCGCTGAAAGAGGTGGGCATCGGCGCCCTGCTGCGATACTAGGGCTTTACTGCAAAGAACTTCTTTCACCACCATCCCCAAAAAGCGGGGACACGAGTCACGAAGGCACAAAGATTTTTTAATGATTATGCTTCGTGACTAAGTCCCGGCCTCTTTTTCCGGGATGGTGTCTTGGTGGTAAAGACTTTTGGGGGTTGTGGTTAAGTCTTTTTTCAGAGACTCCTGCATGAGACCCGGTTTACCTGGCTAACCAAACCGCTCTTCCTTCCAGACGTCGGCGGTGTTGCTGTAACCGGCCTTCTCCCAGAAGCCGCGTTGGTCGCGGTTCATGAACTCCAGGCCGCGCAGCCACTTGGCACCCTTCCACAGGTAGGGCGAGGCCAGATCGTCACGCCCCGGGATGGCGCCGACCACACCGCGCAGCGGATAGCCGTGCTCGGGGGTGATGGGTTCCCCGTTGAAATGGGTCGCCAGCAGGAAGTTATCCTGCAAAACCACCTCGAGCGGCAGATTGACCGTGAAGCCGTACTCGGCATGCTGCATGACATGCGTCGCAGTTGGCAGGAGTTTGAGCAACCCCGTCTCGATCAGGGTGCGCACGGATACGCCTTCCCACACGGTATCGGCCTTGCTCCAGCGCGTCACGCAGTGGATGTCCATGCTTATCGTGGTGCGCGGCAGCTGGTTGAACTCATCCCAACCCCAGGCTGCCGGTTTTTCGACTTCGCCCCACACCCGCAGATCCCAGGTGACCGGGTGGAAGGCGGGCACGTCCCCGTAGTGCAGCACCGGGAACTTGAGGGTCAGGGCTTGTCCGGGCGGCAGTCGTCCTTCGCTGCGAATGCGCTCTTCTTCCTGGCGGCGGTCAAGGGTTTCATGGGGGGGTGTATGTGGAGTACTCATGTCTGAATTATACTCTATTGGTGACCCCCACCTCCAACACCAAATCCGCTTGACCTGTGCTCATAAATTATCTATACTAATTTCTGTAAACCCATCCCCGATTCCACCCACGCTGATTCGAAAGGAACCGCCATGCAAACCGAACTGACCCAACCCGGACCCCTGCTGCAACCCAACGGACAACTGGCGGACATTGGCTGGGCGCGCCAGCCTGTGCTGGATTGCAATTTGGAAGCCGCCCGCTTTTACGCCCTGCGCTCCCTGCAGCACTTCCGCATCAAGCGCTGGGATTATTACGCCGTGTTCACACCCCGCCATTTCTTCTCGGCCACCATTGCAGACCTGGGCTATGTCGGCAACATCTTCGTCTATACCATGAATTTCGAGAGCGGGGACCTGCATGAGGAAGGCCTGGTCATCCCGCTAGGCAAGAGCATCACGCTGCCGCGCAACAGTACCCAGGGTGACAGCCATTTCGAGAACAAACACGCCAGGCTGGATTTCAGCCTGCAGCCTGACCACCGTCATGTGTCGGTTTCCTGGCCGGAATTCCACGAAGGGAGGGGCATCCAGGCCGAGATCGACCTGGCTACTGCCCCGGGGGACGAGTCGATGAACATCGTCATTCCCATCGGGAAAAAGCGTTTTTACTACAACCGCAAGATCAACTGTATGCCCGCCAGCGGGTCGATCACCTACGGGGAGGACAGCGAGCGGCTGGACCCCGCCACTTGCCTGGGGTCGCTGGATTGGGGCCGCGGGGTGTGGGAATATAAGTCCTTCTGGAACTGGGCTTCCGCTTCCGGTTTCCTGCCGGACGGACGCACGATCGGGCTGAACCTGGGCATGGGCTTCGGGGATCTCTCCCGGGCCGGGGAGAACGCCATCCTGCTGGATCAGCGCGTCCACAAGCTGGAGCAGGTCAGGTTCGATTACGCCTCCGGGGACTACATGCGCCTCTGGCATTTCAGTGACAGCGCCGGCCGTCTCGACCTGGTTTTCACACCTTTCAAAGACCGCACGGCCACCACGGACTTGGGCATCATAACCAGCCAGGTGCACCAGATGTTCGGGCGTTACAACGGCACGCTCATTGCGGATGATGGAGAGAAGATCCAGGTGCGCGAGCTGCTGGGCTTTGCGGAGGAGCACCAGGCCAGGTGGTAGCCCCCTGTAGTCCCCATTTTAAAAAACACAAAATAAGGGGACATGAGATGCATCCCCAAAAAAGAGGCCGGGACCCGTGGGTGGGATGGCGCTAATTTGGAAAAGCTTATTGACAATTAGAACATATGTACTATAATATGGGTAATTTAATTTTACCGATAGGAAAGGATTAAAAGCATGCCGATCCGAAATTCAGTTTTTTTGACGATATTTGGTGCCACTTGAAAGCAATGGCTGATCCCGACCTGCGCCCAACCGGCAATTTTCTTCCGCCTGTTGGACCAGCTTGAAGCGCAGGAAAAAGAGCAGTCCCTTTTCAAAGAGAAAATTGATTTATGAATCGACCCTGGATCAAACTTTACCCTGAAATGTTGGATGATCCTAAAATTGGGCTTCTGCCCGATTGGTTATGGAGGCGCACCGTAGAGATGTTCCTGTTGGCGGGTGAGAACGGGAAGGATGGTTTGCTACAGCCCGTACATGATCTGGCCTGGAGATTACGAACTTCTGACGAGAAGTTGACCGAGTCGCTGGCTGCCTTATCACAAGTCGGGGTAGTGCATGAAACGCCGGAGGGCTGGGTGGTCACCCACTTTAAGACCCGGCAGGCTGTCTCCATCAGCACCGAACGCGTCCGCGAGTTTCGCAGGAAGAAAGAACTTGCAACGAAAGCATCCCGGGAGAAGAACGAAAATGAAACGGAAAAATGAAACAGAAGAAGTAACAAAAGATGTAACAGAAGCAGCAGCAGTCGTGAAACGATCTCCTTCTGTATCTGATTCTGGTTCTGATTCTGGTTCTGGTTCTGAATCTGGTAGTGGTAGTAGTAGTTTAATTATGGATCAAAAAGAAAAGATTCTACTACTACCACTACTACTAATACCAGAAAAATCGGAAAAATTCCGACTTTATAAAGCAGGATCGGAAATATTCCGACTCTGCCGCCCTGCCCACCCGGGAGCCTGTGGAAAACCTGTGGATAAAAAGTCGGAAAAATTCCGACTTTCTGCCTGGTAGTAGTAGTTTAAATATTAATCAAAGAGAAAATACCACCACTACTAGAACAAGAGTCGGAAAAATTCCGACTTTCTGTCACACCACCGCCATCCACGCCCTCACCCCAACCCTCTCCAAATTCTCGCCCCTGATGGCTCCCGGCTCGAATGGGAACACCGGGACCGTCCCGGAAAAGAGGTCGGCGCGGCACATGGCCCTCAACCATGCCTGTTCCCATCCATTGACCGTCCCGGAAAAGAGTCCGGGACTCCCTTCGGTCGCCGAAAAAAGAGGCCGGGGACCTTCAGCCTCCAACCGATTATTCCTCCCTACGGTATAATACCTCCCAATGAAGCCTGATGCTTACACCTTCCTGCTGTATGCGCGCAAATGGCCTATCCTGGGGGGGCTGGCCTATTTTACCCTCAAGCTGCTGGGCGCCGAGATCCCGCGGTCAGTGAAGTTTGGTCCGGACTGCCTGCTGCTGCACGGCGGCTTTGGGGTGGTCATCCATCCAAAAAGCGAATTTGCGGAGCGGGTGCGCATCTACCCGGGCGTGACCCTGGGGCGGGCCGACATTCAGCTCCCGGCACAGGAGTCCGCTTTCGAGGGTATCCGCGTGGGGGCAGACGCCATCTTGTGCAGCGGGGCTAAAATATTGTGCAAGCAGGGCATCCTCACGGTCGGCAAAGGCTCGGTCATCGGCGCCAACGCGGTGCTGCTCGAATCGACCGGCGAGAACGAGATCTGGGCCGGCATCCCGGCGCGCTGTATTGGCAAAAGGGAGTGAAATAAAGGCATGAAGCACATCTGCCTGATCCCCAACGTCTCCGGCACCGGGGGCATGGTCTCCTTTCGACATAAACTAAGCGCCGGGCTGGCAAAGCGCGGCATCGAAGTCAGTTACGACCTGGAAGATGAACCCTACCAAGCCGTGCTGATCATCGGCGGGACGCGGCAACTCAGCGCCCTGTGGCGTGCCAAACGCAAGGGCATACGCCTGGTGCAGCGCCTGGACGGCATCAACTGGATCCAGCGCAAGCGCCGCACGGGGCTGCGTCACTTCCTGCGCGCCGAGCTGGGCAACCTGCTGCAGTCCAGCATCCGCAGGCGGCTGGCCGGGCGCATCGTCTACCAATCCGCATTTGCACGCAATTGGTGGGAAGACTGGTACGGCATCGTCCCCGCCCCGGCGGTCATGATCCACAACGGGGTTGATCTGGACACCTACACGCCCGAGGGTCCGCACGAACGCCCGCAGGGACGTTTCCGCCTGCTGGTGGTGGAAGGCAGCCTGGGGGGAGGCTATGAGACCGGCCTGGAAAATGCTGTGTCCCTGGCAGAGGAATTGAATTTCAAGCATAAGATCCCCATGGAACTGATGGTGGTTGGGAAGGTCTCGCCCGCGCAGGAAGCCTGGTGGAACAGCCGCAGCCGGGTGCCCCTGCTGTGGGCTGGCACGCTGGAGCGCGAAGCCATCCCCGGCATCGACCGCTCGGCACACCTGTTTTTCGCGGCCGACCTGCATCCGGCCTGCCCCAATTCGGTCATCGAGGCTTTGGCCTGCGGGCTGCCCGTGGCCGCCTTTGACACCGGCGCTTTGCGCGAGCTGGTGCCACCCCAGGCCGGCTGCATTGCGCCCTATGGCAGTGACCCGTGGAAGCTGGAAAAGCCGGACATCCCCGGCCTGGCGGACATGGCTGCCCGGGCGCTGATGAACCTGACGCCTTACCGGCTGGCCGCGCGTGCCCATGCCGGGCAAAGTTTTGACCTGGACAACATGGTGGAAAAATACCTGCACGTATTGCTGGAGGCTGTTGAATGAATGACCCTGAGATCATGGAATTCCTGCACAAACACATGCAAGCCATCCGGGAAAACGACCTGGAGGCTTACTGCAGCACGGTTTCAGAAGACCTGAGCCTGTACGAGTGGTGGATCACACCCCACCGCCTGGACGGGGTGCCATTTCATGAATTTATGATGAGCGCCAACGCCCGGCGGGGCGTGGTCTTCGGCGAACCTGAAGGTTCGGAAGGCAAGCCTGCAACGGAAACGCGTTTCGATTATGCCAATCTACACATCCAGCGTTACGGGGATACCGCCATTGCCAGTTACACCCTGCTGATCAGCTCCGCCAGCCCGCAGGGAGTGAGCGTGAGTTCGCATAACGAGAGCCGGGTGATGGTCAAACTGGACAGTGCCTGGAAGGTGGTACACGTGCACAAATCCCCGGCCTGGAATGCGCCCCACATGCCGCCGGCGGGACACGAAGCCTGATGAACTGGTTGCTATCCCTGGCCGCGTTAATTGCCCGCCTGTTACCAGCTCCGCTCAAACGCCTGCCCTACCGCATCCGTCCACTGGCCGGCTTTCTGCGCCGGGCGCTCAACCGCGCCGCCCCGGGCGGGATGAGCCAGGTGGTGGTGGCAGCCGGTCTATTGGAAGGATGCTCCCTGCGGCTGGATATGCACACCGAGAAGGATTACTGGCTGGGGACGTATGAGCTGGAACTGCAGGCAGCCCTGCGCCAGTTGGTGAAGCCGGGCATGGCTGCTTACGATGTGGGCGCCAATATCGGTTACATCTCGCTGATGCTGGCCCGCCTGGCGGGAGAAAGCGGGCGGGTGTTTGCCTTTGAAGCCCTGCCTTCCAATGCCGAACGCTGGCAGGAAAATGTGAACCTGAACGGGTTATCCGCCCGCATGCAGCTTTTTTGCGGGGCGGTCACGGACAGTACTGCGCCGGTGCGCTTCCTGGTGCACGCCTCGGGAGGCATGGGCAAGGCGCTCGGCTCGGCCGGACGCGGGAATGCCTACCAAAGCGAGATCGAGGTGCCCGGCCTAAGCCTAGACGAGTTCGTGTTCGGACAGGGCAACCCCCCGCCCCACTTAATAAAAATGGATATCGAGGGCGGCGAGGTGCTGGCTCTGCCGGGTATGCACCGCCTGCTGGCGGACGCACGCCCCAGCCTGGTGCTGGAACTGCACGGACAGGAATCCATCCGTGTCAGTTGGGAAATCCTCTCCGGGCTGGGCTACCGGATATGCCGGATGAAACCCGGCTTTCCGCGCGTGGCCTCCCGGGATGAGTTGGAGTGGAAGGCCTACCTGGTGGCACTGCCGGAGCCCAAATGAACGACGAAGCCCTGACGAAGTCCAGGTCCATGCGCAAGGCTACGCTGAGCCAGGATTGGCTCTACCTGGGGCTGCTGCTGCTGGTGATCCTATCCATCGCTTTTCTGCTGCCGGTGGAACCCAATGACTACTGGTGGTATGTGCGTATCGGCCGGGATACCCTGCAAGCCGGGGCAGTCCCGACAGTAGATACGCTCAGCTACACGCAGTTTGGGCAGCCTGTTATTTATCACTCCTGGCTCTCGGCTGTTCTTTTGGCCTTGCTTGACAAAGCCGGGGGTATCTCCCTGACCGTGCTGGTGCGCGGGCTGGCGGTTGCCCTGGGGTATGGACTGATCTACGCGGCTGCGCGCCAGGCCGGGGCAGGCACCGGGATGTCCAGCCTGGTCACCCTGCTGGCCGCTTTAGCCACCAGCAACAACTGGTCGGTGCGCCCGCAAATGTTCACTTACTGCCTGTTCGCGGCGGTGGTGTGGATATTGCTGCGCTGGCAGCGCGGCGCCACCCGTGCGGTTTGGCTGCTGCCGGTCATCAGCCTGCTGTGGGTGAATTTACACGGTTCTTTTGTCATGCTGTTCCTGCTGGTGGCGGCTGCGCTCCTGTTTGGCAAGGGGTCACGGCGCACACTGGCGGTTGCATTGGGTTTGTCTTTGCTAGCCAGCCTGCTCAACCCGCGCGGACTGCTGGCCTGGCAATACGTGCTCATGTCACTCACGGCTGCCTCCAACCAGCAATTCAGCATGGAGTGGAGTCCCCCGCTCAACGTGGGCTGGCAGATGAACCTGTTCTTTGGCTGGCTGCTGCTTTTCATTCCGCTGGTGGCATACTCGCCGCGCAGGCTGTCTGCCCTGGAGTGGACCTGGTTGCTGGGTTTTGGCTGGCTGGCACTTTCCGGGCAGCGCTATGTGATCTGGTTTGTGTTCATATTGACCGTATTGACCGCCAGCCTGCTGGAAGAATTGAAATTCAAGAGGACTGCCAGGACTGCCCAAAAAATCTTCCCGGCTGTGAATATTTCTCTTGGCATCCTGTTTATCCTGCTGCCGTTCGCCCTGCTGCCCGGTCTGCGGGCAACCTGGTGGGCACAGTCTCCGCAGGTGCTGACAGAAACTCCGGTGCAGGCTGTGCGCTGGCTGGAAAAGAATCCGGAAATCCCCGGTCCGTTATGGAGCGAGATCGGCTTCTCCAGCTACCTGGAATACGCCCTGCCCTCCCGCCCGGTGTGGAGCGACACGCGCTTCGAGGTGTATCCCCCTGAACAATGGGAACGCTACCAGGCCATCCACAAGGCCAAGTGGAACTGGCAGATCCTCCTGGATGAAGAAGGCATCAACCTGCTGATGGTCTCAAAAGCCAGCCAGCCCGATCTGCTGGCTGCCCTGCAAGCCTCCCCCGTGTGGGTGGAGGTTTATGCGGATGAAGTCACGGTCATCTTTGAGCGTGCCGAGGGGGACTGACATGCGTCCGCGCCTGGCCTGGAAACGGGAGTGGACCTGGATCCTGATCGTTTTTCTGAGCCTGCGCCTGATCACCTCAGCCCTGGGGGTCAATGCCATCGCTGATGGGCTGCCGGAACCCCTGGGTGCAAGTGAGAGCATGTTCGCGGCAATCGCCCCGCTGCACACGGGTCCGCTCTCACAAGCGCTGGTAAACGTCTGGCTGCGCTGGGATACCCCCTGGTACCTGAAAATCGCTGCTTCCGGATATGCAGCCAATGATGGCAGCATAGCATTCATGCCTCTTTATCCGTGGTTGATCAAGTTGGCGGGTACCCTGCTGGGTGGGAATTTTCTGCTGGGCGCCATCCTGGTCTCCAACCTGGCCGGGTTGATGGCATTGATATTGCTGTACGAACTGGCCCGGTTGGAAAGCAGTTATAAAACAAACGCCATGCAAACCGTGCTGGCCATGCTGGTATTTCCCTCGGCTTTTTTCTTATTCGCAGCCTATACCGAGTCGCTTTTTCTGATGCTGGTGCTGGCAGCCTGGCTGTGTGCCCGGCACAAACGCTGGCTGGCAGCCGGGATCCTGGCTGCGCTGGCCACTCTCTGCCGGCTGCAGGGGGCGCTGCTCAGCCCGGTGCTAATCTGGCTAACCCTGGTCTCCGCAGCAGGTGGCGATGCGCTAACACCCCGGGAACAGGTGCGGGCGGTGTGGGGCATGCTGACAACATCCGCGGGCCGGGGCAAGGCAAAAGCCTCCCTGCTGCAGCCGGCCGGGCTGGCGGTTCTTTTGCCGGGTGCGGCCATGCTGGCTTACCAGGCCTGGTTGATCCGCTCGAACCTGGGGAGTATCTCACAGACATTGGTCACACAGTGGGGCATCCGCACGGTCATGCCCTGGGAGGGGTTCAGACTTTTCCTGGTGCGCCTGTTCAGCGAGCCGCGGGTTTTCATTGACTACATCGACCTGGGAATCCTGCTGCTCATGCTGGCAGTTTGCATATATGGGACTTTCCGTCTGGATCCGGCTTACTCGCTGTATAATTGGCTGAACCTGGGACTGTTCTTCATGCGCGGTTCACCACCCCATCTGCTGGACAGCTTCAGCCGATATTTACTTTTACTTTTCCCAGCCTTCCTGGTCTTTGGTGCATTGCGAGATCGCAGGTTGGCGCTGGTTTTTGGCTTGCTTTCTTTTATTGTGCAGCTTTTCCTGGTGATGGGTTTCCTGGATTGGAGGTGGGTGGCATGAGTGCAAAGTATGCGGGTAAATTAGGTGTTCTGCAGCGTGTGCTGCCAACTTACCGTGCCCCTTTTTTTGACATGCTGGCAGAAGCCTGCCAGGGAGGCTTGAGCATGTGTGCGGGTCAGCCGCGTTTGAGCGAAGGTATTAAAATCACCCGGGAATTAAAGGTCGCAAATTTCACCCCGGTCCATAACATCCACCTGCTGGGGGGATCCCTGTACCTGTGCTGGCAAACGCCGGATGCCCTGATCGTGGAGGCCAACCCGCGTTACCTGTCCACACTGCCTGCCCTGCGCTGGATGAAGACACGCTCACGCCCGGTCATTGGCTGGGGGCTGGGCTCGCCGCCGCTCCCGGGACCAATGGCTGACATGCGCCGTTCTGGCAGGCTGGATTTTGTACATCAGTTTGACGCCCTGCTGACCTACAGTCAGCGCGGTGCCGCCGAATACAAGGAACTGGGCTACCCGGCAGAACGCATCTTCGTTGCGCCCAACGCGGTGGCACCCCGCCCGCAACATATGATCCAGGAGCGCCCGCCTTTTTTCAAGGACCGTCCGTGCCTCCTGTTCGTTGGACGCCTGCAACACCGCAAACGCCTGGATCTCCTGCTGCGTGCCTGTGCCAGCCTGCCAGCGGAAATGCAACCCCGCTTGGTCCTGGTCGGTGACGGGCCTGAACGCCAGGCGCTTGAATTGCTGGCAAGCCAGGTCTACCCATCCGCTGAGTTTGCCGGCTCCCGGCATGGTCCTGACTTGATGCCCTTCTTTGCAGAGGCCGATCTGTTTGTTCTGCCCGGAACAGGTGGGCTGGCCGTCCAGGAGGCCATGAGCCACGCTCTGCCGGTCATCGTGGCACAGGGAGATGGCACCCAGGATGACCTGGTACGCCCTGCCAACGGCTGGCAGATCCCTGCGAATGACGAAAACGCCCTGGGCGCGACCCTGCGCCTGGCGCTCTCGGATGCAGCCTGTTTGCGCAGCATGGGGTTGGAATCCTACCGGATCGTCTCAGAGGAGATCAACCTGGAACGCATGGTGGAGGTTTTTGTGGAAGTGCTGGATCAATTAGGGGAAAAATAGGTAAGCCGCTTAAATTTGAAAACAGGAAATCAGCTCGAATTAACGGAATTCTAAAGCCCAGGACATGAAATTGCCTCTTGACAAATAGAACAATTGTTCTATAATAGGAATTAGATCGTTCCTGTTCACTTATGGAGGTTACCATGAATGCTCGTTCCCCAATCCGTTCGTTTTCCAGCTTCAAACAATTTTCCATGCGGCGCGGTGCCATGTTCGGGATCATTTTGGTGGGTGCACTGCTGGCATTTGAAGTCTTTAATTTTTCCACCACCGATTTTGCTCTCACCGATCTGCTTGGAGCAAACCTGCGCTTCCTGGGTTTACGCTGGGCCACCATCCTATCGATCGCTTTCTGCGGCATTGATTTTGCCGGGATCGCACGCCTGTTCACGCCCGAACAGGGCCGCAATGAACCGGCTGAGGTCTGGTACCTGTTTGGCGCCTGGCTGTTGGCGGCTGCCATGAACGCAGCCCTGACCTGGTGGGGCGTGTCAGTAGCGGTGCACAATCACCAGTCCCTGGGCAGCAGTGTGGTCGGCACGGAGACCCTGTACAAAGTGGTCCCGGTCTTCGTGGCTGTCATGGTCTGGCTGATCCGGGTATTGATCATAGGAACTTTCTCCATGGCTGGCGAACGCCTGTTCAGCATGGCAGAAGGACAGCCTGCCATGCTTAGGTCTGCGCTGCAAAACTCCAGGTCTATGCCCATGCCGGCAGTCCGGCAGCCGCAGCCCATGCGTGCCCAAAGCGTGCCCCTGCACCCGGTGCCGCGATCTGAACCAGGCTATCACCCTCAGGGTATGGCAGCCCGCCCAAGTTCTCGCTCTGCCTATACCCGTACTGAATCTCCAGTCACACGCACCTGAAATAAGTTATAACCCAACAATCAAAAAGACGTCCTGTTTTAGACTGGCTTTTGTTATTGGAGGAATGACGGCCTAATCCGGAGGCAATGAAATAGACTGCTTTAAGCGGGGAGTGCTGCCTTCATGCCTCAAGTATTGAACTAAACCCCAATCAAGCAATCGATTTACAGACTCCGCTGATATGCCCATCTGCCTCTGATATTGTGGTCAGGGTAGACGCGGTGGTCTGCCCCTACATGTCTGGGTTATAATCAATCCAGGCATTTTTAGAGCATTATATATTTATATCCCCTTCCTTTTAATGAGGATAAACCCATGAAACAGGTCTTACAAAACATACGCAGCGGCAAAACCAGTGTGGAAGATGTACCCATCCCCACGCCGCGAGCCGGCACGGCGCTCATCCGCACCTGCGCATCCCTGGTCTCCGCCGGTACCGAGCGTTCCGTGGTTGAATTTGCCGAGAAATCCCTGCTGGGTAAGGTGCGCTCACGCCCCGACCTGGCCCGCCAGGTGCTGGACAAAGCCCGGCGCGAAGGTCTGCTGGGCACTGTAGAAGCAGCCTTCAACCGTCTGGACGAACCATTGGCACTGGGCTATTCTTCGGCAGGTGTGATCGAGGCACTTGGCGCGGATATGCCCGGTTTTCAAGTCGGGCAGCGCGTGGCCTGTGCAGGCGGTAATTATGCCGTGCATGCTGAATATGCGCTGGTGCCCCGTAACTTGCTGGTTCCCCTTCCGGATGGAATCGATTTCGAGTCAGCCTCCTTTACCACCCTGGCAGCCATCGCCCTGCATGGCTTTCGCCTGTCCCAACCGCAGGTGGGTGAAAACGTGGTCGTTATCGGACTCGGCCTGCTCGGGTTGTTAACGGTTCAGATCGCCCTGGCTGCAGGCTGCCGCGTGTTGGGCGTGGATATCAATCCCGGCCGGGTCGAACTGGCTAAACAGGTCGGGGCGAAAGCTGTTCTGCGTCCTCAGGCTGAGGAAGCCATCCTGGCTTTTTCCGGCGGGCGTGGCGCGGATGCCATCCTGATCTGTGCCGGAGACCCAACGTCTGATGCGGTCACACTGGCAGGGCTGCTGGCGCGCGATCACGGCCGTGTGGTGGCGGTCGGTTTGGTCGGCCAGGATTTGCCGCGTCCCATCTACTTCCAGAAGGAACTTTCCTTTGTTACCTCGCGCTCCTATGGTCCCGGACGCTACGATCCCGCTTATGAAGAGGGCGGGGCAGACTACCCCTTTGGGTATGTACGCTGGACAGAAGGCCGCAACCTGGGTGCCTGCGTGGAACTGATCGCCTCCGGCAAACTGGATGTGCATGCACTCATCACCCACCGCTTCCCCATTGAGCAGGCCGTTGAGGCCTATGATCTCATCACTGGCAAGCGGGATGAACCATTCCTGGGCGTGGTGCTGACCTATCCACAGGCTGGCCTCCAGGCAGAATCCACCCGTATCGTCTGCACTCCCACCAACCCTGTGCCTCAAGCCACCGTCAAACTGGGCGTTTTGGGCGCGGGTTTGTTTGCCAATGCCGTGTTGCTGCCGGCCATTAAAAAACAAAAAGACCTCCAACTGGTCGGCATCGCCTCCGCCGGAGGTCTGCACGCCCGCCATTCGGGTGACAAATTCGGTTTTGGATATGCCGCTTCAAAAGATGATGAACTCATCAACGACCCCAATATCAATACCCTCGCCATCCTCACCCGCCACGATTCACATACAGCTCTCACCATACAGGCTCTGAAAGCGGGCAAGCATGTCTTTGTTGAAAAACCACTGGCGGTTGATCCTGCCCAACTGGATGAACTGGAAGCCCTGTTGAATACAGTTGGTGACGGTTTACCCCTGCTGATGACTGGTTTTAACCGCCGCTTCGCCCCGCTGGCTCAGAAACTGGGAGATTTTATGGCTGGGCGGCACGAACCCCTGGCGCATTATCGCGTCAATGCCGGGCTGCTGCCGCTGACTCACTGGCTGCATGACCCCGTTCAGGGCGGCGGACGCATCATTGGAGAAGGCTGCCACTTCATCGACTTTCTGGCCTTCCTGGTGGGTGAACCACCCTGCACGGTCACAACCCATGGCCTGCCCGACAGCGGGCGATATCGTGAAGATGTGCTTAGCATGACCTTCACCTTCCCGGATGGCTCATTGGGTGTGGTGGATTACCTGGCCAACGGTGATAAAGCCTTTGGCAAAGAGCGCGTGGAGGTCTTCTGCGCCGGGCGCGTGGCTGTTCTGGATGACTTCCGTTCCCTCGAAATGGTGCAGAACGGCCGCCGCAAACGGGTGAAGTCTGCCCTGCGGCAGGACAAGGGACATTTCAACGAGTGGCAGGCATTTATCGCTGCCATCCGGGTTGGCGGACCCCCGCCCATTCCCTATGCCCAATTATTGGGCGTGACGCGTGCCTCCTTTGCCGCCATTGAGTCGCTGCGCAGCAACCAGAAGATCGATATTTAATAAAAGTTGGTACGCTTTTTGCTTAATAGTTCGGATATCAAATTTAGAGTAGAATCTTTTTCGTTACAAAAGAATTTGAAATAAGACAGAAAACATGGATAATAAAATATATTTTGGTGAAAATTTATCAATTTTAAAAAGTCTTCGATCCGAATCAGTAGATCTGATTTACATCGACCCACCGTTCAATACAGGAAAGATACAGGGACGAACTCAAATTAAAACAATTCGCTCTGAAAGTGGAGACCGTGTTGGGTTTCAGGGTGAGCGATATAAAACGATGAAAATCGGGACAAAATCATACTCGGATTTGTTCGACGATTTTTTAGCATTTTTAGAGCCAGGATTAAAGGAAGCGTATCGAATATTGGCACCTAACGGCTCAATGTATTTTCACATTGATTATCGTGAAGTACATTATTGTAAAATATTACTGGACACGATCTTTGGGCGTGAAAGTTTCTTAAATGAAATAATATGGGCATACGATTATGGTGCACGCTCTAAAAGAAAGTGGCCTACCAAACACGACAATATTCTTTTGTATGTAAAGAATCATGATGACTACATATTTAATTATGATGAAATAGAGCGTATTCCTTATATGGCTCCCGAGTTAGTAGGACCAGAAAAAGCGGAACTTGGAAAAACCCCCACAGATACCTGGTGGCATACTATTGTTCCCACCAATGGAAAAGAAAAAACAGGTTACCCCACTCAAAAGCCATTAGGTATTCTAAGAAGAATGGTACAAGCATCAAGCCCGGAAAATGGAGTCGTACTAGATTTCTTTGCAGGAAGTGGAACGACTGGTGTAGCCTCCTTAGAATTTGGGAGACATTTTATATTAATAGATAAAAATACTGAAGCCCTAGAAGTTATGGCGAAGCGATTTGATGGAGTGCCAAATATAGAATGGGTGGATTTTGACCCCAAGCCATTTCAAAAAATCGTTGTTCAGAAACAAAGTACACCTCTCCAGGAGCCACTGTTTGAGGATAACAAGGTATCATCTCAATAAAAATGAACCATATCGAAGAGCTGCGGGCATTGATCGGTCACCGACCCATACTGATGGTCGGTGCGGCCGTCCTCATCCAGGATCATCACCGGCGCCTGCTCCTGTTGCAGCGCTCCGATAGCCATGCCTGGGGACTGCCCGGCGGCGCAGTCGAACCCGGGGAAGAGGTCGAACAAGCCGCCAGGCGTGAAACCCTGGAAGAGACCGGTCTCGAAGTGCATGACCTGGACCTGTTTGGGGTTTTCTCCGGCCCGGAGCTGTTCTACGAGTACCCCAACGGTGACCAGGTCTATAATGTCACCATCATCTACCAGGCCCGGGAGGTAGCTGGGGATATTCGTCTGAATGAAGAACACACCGCCTGGCAGTATTTCACTGTCGCAGATATCCCCACCGTCATCAGCCCTCCGCTTATCCCCATCATTCGAGAATATGTTTCCCGGCAGGCAGCCTCTGCCCGGATATAAGACTGCTAATATAAAAATGTCCAGCCCAAACCGCCTTGCCACTGCTCTCAAAGCCCTGCTCCAGTTGGGATTTTCACAGACCGCCCTGTATGCGGTTTACAAGTTTGGGCTGCTCAGCGGGCATTACCGCCGGGTCACCAGCGCCGGGTCCGGGAGCCTGGACGAAAAACCGGCCTCCCTCAATTACCGTCCATTGTTCGACCTGCCAGCCCCGGCTGACCTGTTGGCCGTCCTGGGGCAGAACGGCAGGGATCAGCTTCTCAGCCAGGCGGATGAGATTGTAGAAGGCAGAGTGCGCTTATTTGGTGCGGACCCGGTTCCATTGCAGCTCAGCTTCGATCAACCTTTGCAGCATTGGACGGCTTATGAAAAAGATGCCTCGTTATACACCAGCTTGTTTACAGGCCTCGCGGATGTCAAATTCATGTGGGAACCGGCCCGTTTCGGCTGGGCTTTCACACTCGGGCGTGCCTATCACCTCAGCCGTGACGAACGCTACGCGGCTGTATTTTGGACCTTTACCGAGCGTTTTCTGGATGCCAACCCGCCCAACCAGGGTCCACATTGGGTTTCAGCCCAGGAAGTGGCTCTGCGCCTGATGGCATTTGCCTGGTCTTTGCAGGTCTTTTCAGGCTCGTCCCACTCCACCCCTGCCAGGCAGACCCGCCTGGCCCAGGCGGTGGCACAACATGCCGCCCGCATCCCAGTCACCCTGGTGTATGCCCGGTCACAGAACAACAATCACCTGATAAGCGAGGCCGCTGGCCTGTTAATGGCCGGGTTGGCGCTGCCCGATCACTCGCAATCCGCCCGCTGGAGCAAACTGGGCTGGAAGTGGTTTAATGATGGCCTTCATCATCAGATTGATGCCTACGGAGAATACGCCCAGCACAGCAGCAACTACCAGCGCCTGATGCTTCAGCTTGCCCTGTGGGTCAAGCCCATGGCACGCCAGCACGGTTATTTCTTTTCAAGGCGCAGCAGTGAAGCACTGGCAATTGCCACACACTGGCTGTTCTCCCTGCTTGACCCACTTAGCGGCTGTGTCCCCAACCTGGGCGCCAACGATGGCGCTTATATATTTCCACTCTCCAATTGCCCGTTCGAAGATCACCGCCCGGTGCTCCAGGCTGCGGCGCGCAGTTTCATGGAATACCAATTGCCCGGCGGTGTGTGGGATGAAATGCCGCTCTGGTTTGGCCTTCCGGTTTCGGACAAGTACTTCCAAACGCCGCGTTATCTGGGTGACAGTCTGTATGGCCGGGATTCCTGGGGAACCCTGCGGGCGGTTAAATATAAGAACCGTCCCTCCCACGCCGACCAACTGCACTTTGACCTGTGGTGGCGCGGCCTCAACATTGCCCGGGATGCTGGTACGTATCTCTATAACGTGGCTCCCCCCTGGGACAATGCCCTGACCCATACTGCCGTGCACAACACTGTCAGCGTGGATGGCTGCGAACAGATGAGCCGCCTGGGGCGCTTCCTGTACCTGGACTGGGCTCCGGCCGGGCAAAAACACCCCATCGAAGCCAATGCAGATATCCTGCAGCGCGGCTTTGCCTGGCATGCCGGTTACCGGCGCCTGGGTCTGCGCCATGAACGCACAGTAACCGTCTTCAGCGATGAGCATTGGGAGGTGGAGGATAACCTGCTATTTATAAAAGGAAAACGCACGCCGCGCACCTTCCGACTGCACTGGCTGCTGCCCGATTGGGACTGGGAGCTGGATGAAGGAGCGGATGGCATTGAACTGCGCCTGAAATCTCCTTATGGCTGGCTGAAGCTGCAGCTATCCGCTGACCAGCCGGGTGAGGACTTCTCACTGGTGCGGGCCGGTGAATGCTTGCATGGCACAACTCCCGCTGCTCCCATTGCTGGCTGGGTCTCACCCACTTATGGTCAAAAAATTCCGGCGCTTTCGTGCGCGTTGGAAGTGACCAGTCAAAATGATGTAAAATTCAGCAGTAGTTTTATCTTCCCGACCCCCTGACCCATGCATATACTTCTCATCCACCAGTCCTTTGCAGCTCTGGACGAACCCGGCGGTACGCGCCACCACGAACTGGCCCGCAGTCTGGTCCAGCGCGGCCACCAGGTCAGCATCATCGCCAGCCCGATCAGTTACCTGACCGGCGCCAAACGCAGTGACCAGCATACTTTTATTGTACGCAGCGAGCTCGAGCCTGGCATCCACCTGTTGCGCTGCAACACTTATCATGCCCTGCACCGTTCCTTCATTCACCGCGTCTTCAGCTTCTTCGGTTTCATGGTCTCTGCATTCATTGCCGGACTGGGCATCAGAAAAGTAGACCTGGTGTGGGGCACCTCGCCACCCATCTTTCAGGGTATTACGGCCTGGCTGCTGGCGCGTTTGAAGCGGGTCCCTTTCTTGTTTGAAGTGCGCGATCTTTGGCCGGAATTTGCCATTGCCGTGGGTGTGCTCACCAACCGGCCTCTCATCCGCCTGTCTAAATGGCTGGAGCGTTTTCTATACCGCCATGCC
>Ga0209000_1000892_pt1 | contig 22150 bp, 18 predicted proteins | sample RifGroD2_FD_183998 | JGI IMG/M metagenome (GOLD analysis project Ga0209000, IMG submission 183998) | Groundwater microbial communities from Rifle, Colorado, USA - Groundwater D2 (SPAdes) (version 2) | ecosystem: Environmental > Aquatic > Deep subsurface > Groundwater | place: Rifle, Colorado... | reverse complement strand
ACCGCCCCCCCCTCCGGAGCGGCCATAAACCTGCCTAGCGGCAATTTCTCGGTCCCTGAACTGGTCTCGCTGCTGAACGCGCTGCCGGTGGACCTGACCTTCGTGGACGCGGACGACACGGTGCGCTATTTCTCGGAGGGCAGCGAAAGGATCTTCCTGCGGGCGCGCGCCATCATAGGGCGCAAGGTGCAGAACTGCCACCCGCCCCAGAGCCTGGCCGCGGTGGAGGCCATAATAAGATCGTTCAAGGACGGCTCAAAGAACTCGGCCGAGTTCTGGATAAACATGAAGGGCCGGGTGATACACATCCGCTATTTCGCCCTGCGCGGCGAAGGCGGGAAATACCAGGGCTCGCTGGAAGTGACGCAGGACATAACGGACATACAGAAGATCAAGGGCGAAAAAAGGCTGGCATAATATGGCAAAGAACGTTGACCTGGACAAGACGCTTTACGACCTCACCACCGAGTACCCGGAACTGATAGACATACTGTTCGATATCGGCTTCATGGGGGTGAAGAACCCGGTGATGCGGGAAAGCCACGGCAAACAGATGACGGTCAGGACCGGCTGCGGGCACCTCGGCATCGATCTGGGTGAAGTCGCCGCCGCACTGCGCGCCAAAGGCTTCACTGTAAAAGAGTAGCGGCCTCCGGCGGGACCGGGGCTAAGGCTTCAGGAGCTCCGGGTTCATGCTTATCACGTAATAGATACCGTTCACGTTCGCCATGGTATCGCGGATGAATTCCGTCATGGCGTGAGGCGTGCGGCCTTCCGACCTGAAGTCGTTCACCTCGCGCGCCAGCGCGAGCCGCAGAGATTCTTCGGGCGACTTGTAGAGGCTCAATCCTCCGAATACATTCCAATGGCGGCTCTTGTCGGAGCCGTCCTCTTTATTTCCGGGCAGCAGGAAATTTTCCAGGGCCACCGAGGTCGGGAGCTTCTCCCTGGGAATGGATTTCACCCAGGCGAAAGGGATGCGCACGGCCTCGTCTATCAGCCCCACGGCCGCCAGCTTATTCCCCTTTTTTATCGCCAGGGCCTCGCGGAACAGCAGGACCATGGGCAGGTTGTGGTTCTCCAGCGGGGCGCCGGCGAGCTTGCGCGTGGTCTTGGCCGCGGCCCGCAGGTAGCGCCTGTCGTACTGCGCGAAAAGCAGGAAGCGGCGGAAATCCCTCCGCGTGGCCGAGGATTTATAGTACTGCCACCTGGCGCGCTCCACGTAATTCTTCAGGTCCAGGAAATTGCGCGGCGGGGGCAAATTGACCAGGTCGGCCTGGATGCCGAGATCCTCTTTGGCGTACCGCTGCATCCGGCGCAGTATCTCGTCGGAAGCGAGTTTGCCGGCCTGGTACTGCTTATACTCCGGCGATTCGAGCAGGGCCTTGAGGTGGTCCCTGAAATAGAGGACCTTCGCCACGAAGTAAGGCTGCCCGGCCATCGTAAGCGTCTCGGCGTCCTCGGTAAGGCCCATGAGCTCCAGCAGCAGTTCGTATTCGTCCCCGGCGGCCCACAGGGCCTCGCAGCGCTCTATCTTCTTCCTGGAATAGCCGGCCTCTTCCGGCGAAAGGCCAGCCTTCCTTTTAGCGTAAGCGAGGGAGAACCTTATGCCTTCGCTGTAAATTTCATGGCGCAGGCGGCCCGCGTAGCCGCCGGCCGCCGCCGCGCGCGCTTTCGGCAGGAATTTCAGCGGCGAAGCCTCTTCCGCTTTATGCCTGAGGGCCAGGACCGGGCGCTGGATATATTCGCTTTCCGGCACATACCTGAAAAACTCGCGCGGGTAGGGGAAGGCTTTCCCGGCGCGCAGGAAGTTCTCGCGCACTTTATAGGGATCGCCGCCGGCGTAGAGCGCCTTGAGCAGCGCAGCGTCCTCCCCGTCCAGAAGGCCGTCGTGGTTCACGTCCGCTTTATAGGCCGCCAGCGGAGGGGCGGAAAAAGGGTCCGCCATTAACTCCTCCAGTTTTTCCGCGTCCAGCGCGTCCCACCTGTTGTCCGAATTCAGATCGCCCAGCATTACCAGCCCGGAGCGCATATTGACGCGGTTGACCGGCAGGGTGAAGTAGATCCCGGCGGCGAAGGCCGCGCCGAACGCGAGCAGGTAGCCCAGGGCCTTAACTTTAAGATATTTTTTCATAGCGGTTCCCATGGTTCCAATCGTATCAAATTGCCCTCTCCCTTTCTATTATGGCTCCCCCCCAATTGCTAGAATATAGGTATGAGACTAAAAGAACTTATCCGGGTGATCATAACCGAAGAGATGGCGGACGTTTCCGTTTACAACGTGGACGCCGAACTTTACTGTTCCCACGAAACTATAGGGGATAAGCTCTGGGAACTTTACACCAAGATCTCCCACGATAAGAAGACGAGGCTAAAGGCCCTCAGCAGGATCTCCAAAGAAGGGGTCGGCTTCCGCCAGCGGAAAACGCCGGCTTCCTGCTCGATAGAGGCGTCCCTCCGCATCCACGAGGACCGCGCAAAAAAAAGGGTGCTGCTCTACCGCGCCCTCCTGAAACTGCTGGACAATCCGGAATCCCGGGAAATGGTAAAAGAAATAATCCCCAGGGAGAAAGGCTACCTGGCCGCCCTGACGGAGCTGCGCGCCGAATTGAAGCTGTCCGAGAAAGCCTGACCCGCCGCCCCCGGGAAATAAAAAGGCCGTCCGCTAGCGGACGGCCTTTTTTGCGCCTTGCCGGCCTGGGTTCAGGCCTGCGGCAGGCTCTCGAACTGCCGCGCCAGCTCCTCCGGGACCAGGGCTATCACCTCGCTCCTGGTCGAGCGCTTGTCGGACTTTATAGCCAGGGTAGCCGTTATTATGCGGAAATTCTGCTTCAGGTCCCCGCCGGGGGCCAGCCCGTTGGCCAGGTCGCGGAAGTCCCCTTCCAGGTAGGCCGGAACCGAGGGCATGAGGCTCAGTTTTAAAGCGTTAAGAGCGGAATTTATCAGGGAATTGAGCACGATATTGCCCAGCTCCAGCAGCATCACTTCCTCGGTCTGGGTGGTGACGGCGCCCCTGGGGTAGGAGTAGCCCATGAAGCATTTGGAGATGCATTCCATGTCCAGCGGGTCGAAGAGCATGATAGCGGTGAAGGGCAGCCCGCCCCTCAGGTTGAAATAAACCGCCGAGGCCCTGGGGTTCACGAAATCGTGCAGCTTGACCGCGTCCTCGACGGTACCGGCCGAGGCGCTGATCCCGAGCAATTCCCAGGTCCCGGCGGAAACGCCAGAAAGCCTGCCCAGGCATTTCTTCAGGCTAGCCTCCGTCAATCTGACCAATGCGCCGCTGGAGATGTCGGTCATAGGGCTTCAGGAAACCTGCTTGAGGACGGCTTCAAGCTCCCCGTAGGAAAAAGGTTTGTGGAGTATGGCGGTAGCGCCCTTCTCGAAAAGCTTCTTGTTTATCTCGTCCTGCTGGACGGCGGTCACCATGACCACCTTGGCGGCCGGGTTTATGAGCCTGAGCTCCTCCAGGACTTCCAGCCCGGTTTTCCCCGGCATTATGAGGTCCAGCAGCACCAGCTCGGGGCTGAGTTCCTTGAAGGCTTTTACGGCTTCGTCGAAATTCCCTGCCTCGCCCACTACCTGGTGGGACATTTCCTGCAGGATATCCTTTATCATGTCCCGGGTGAGAATATTGTCGTCCACGATCAACACTTTCATAAAAGCTCCCTTTCCCCACAGCCGCGGCGGACTTAACGCGAATCTTTCTGAAATTATATGATAAAAGACGGGCTTCCAGTACACCCGAGGCCCAAGGACCTACCCCGGCATAGGAACTTTGCCTCCGGATACGGGGCCCTAAGCACCTGCCGGGACCCCGCCGCCGAAGGTATCATATAAGCATGAGATCAAAGAACCTTTACCTTTTCGCTTTACTCTTGCTGCCGGCGGCCGCGGCGGCCCAGCAGGCGGACTTCGCCAAATTCGAAACCCTCGGCGCCTCGCAGATAAAACAGCTCTCCCTCCCCGGCCTCGAACTCCCGGCCGATAAAAAATGGGGCGTTTCCTACACCCTCAAGGGCGTACTCTCCGCCGAGGAAGGCCGCGTCTCGCTCAATACTCCGGACGGCCGGCTTTTCCAGCTGGAGCTTTCCGCTAAAAAAGCCGGGAAGTTCGACGGGAAGACCGTGACCGTCGAGGCCCTGGCCCGCCAGGCCGACGATCTTTCCATCCTCAAGGTGGAGTCCATCAGGGAATACACGCCGAAAGCGGGGGAGATAGTGCCGGCCCCCTACCAGCCGCGCCGCCGCCAGGCCCTGCTCCTTTCCGACAAGGGCGGGGAACTGGTGATGGGCAATGTCCGCGAGCTCCGCGCCGGACTCCCCCTTCCCGACTCCTTCGACTGGACCACGGCCGCCATGAGGCCGGAGCTCGTGAAGAACGTTTATTTCGTGAAGAAGCCTTTCGCCCCCGAATTCCTGGCGGCGCATTCTTTCTTCCTGTTCACTTTCGAGAAGGGCGGCCTGCGCGACGGGAACGGCAGGGAGCTCGCCGGGCTGACGCTGAGCATAGAGAGCCGCACCCGCGTCGGGCAGAGTTTCTCCCCCCTCACCGGGCTCAAGAACGCTTTCGGCATCATCTGGCATCTCGCCACCTGGGAGGATTACTCGGCCCGCACGATCCACCTCGAGAAAGGCCACCTGGTGCCCTATCCCATGCTGCTCTCCCACGAGCAGAAGATGAACCTGCTCCGCGAGTCGATGACGCTGGCGGCCGTGGACCGCGACGGGGAATTCTACCACACCATCACCAATAACTGCACCAATAACCTCCTGCTGATCATGAACCGCGTGCTGCCCGAGGACCGCCGGATAAAGATGTGGACCATCCCCTATATGGTCTATAACGCCAAGGCCACCATGCCGCTTTTCGTCATCAGCAGCCTGCAGAAGAAGGGCTTGCTCGGCGCGGAATACGCCGACATCAACGCCGCCACCCTGAAGACGCCCCTCCCTTAACGGCGCCAATAGAACAAATGCCCTCCTCAAAAAAAGACCGCGCCGATGTGATAGTCATCGGCGGCGGGCCCGCCGGCCTCATGGCGGCCGGCCGCGCCGGGGAGCTGGGCGCTAAAACCACGCTCCTGGAAAAGAACGGGCGCCTGGGGCTGAAGCTGCTGATCACCGGCGGCGGCAGATGCAATGTCACCAACAGCGCCCCCCTGAAAGGCTTCATCGAAGCTTTCGGAGAGAACGGTAAATTCCTTTACCGGGCCCTGACCGTATTCTCGAACAGGAGCCTGACCGGCTTCCTGAGTTCGCACGGCGTGCCCACCCGCACGGACCCGGACGGGAAGATCTTCCCGGCCGACGACAAAGCGCAAAGCGTCCTGGGCGCCCTGAGCGCCTATATAAGGCAAGGCAAAGTAGAGGTCGCCTGCGGCGCCGCCGCGGAAGGCCTGCTGCAGAATGACGGGAAGGCGATAGAAGGCGTAAAACTCGCAGACGGCTCCGTTCTCAAGTGCAAAAAAGTGATAGTCGCCACCGGCGGGCTGTCTTACCCCGGCACCGGCTCCACCGGCGACGGCTATGCCTGGGCGAAGCGCTTCGGGCATACCATAGTCCCGCTCCGCCCGGGGCTTACCGCCCTCGAATCGGACGAACCCTTCATCAAGGACCTCCAGGGCCTGACGCTTCAGAACATAAAGCTCTCGATCCTGGCGGACGGCAGGAAGACCGCTTCGGAAAAGGGCGAGCTGCTGTTCACGCATTTCGGCGTCTCGGGCCCGAAGCTGCTGGTCATGAGCGGAAAAGCCGTGGACGCGCTCGACGGCGGCGCCAGGGTGGAACTTTCCATAGATCTTATGCCCGGACTGAGCCCGGAAGCCCTGACCGCTTCCATCCAGAATTATTTCTCCGCCAACGGCGCGAAGATGTTCTCCAGCTATCTTAAAGAAGTTCTGCCTAACTCACTAGCCCCGGTGGTAGAGCGCCTAAGCGGCATCGAGCACGGCAGGAAATGCGCCACCATCACCGGCGCCGAGCGCAAAAAGATAGCTGGGCTGCTCGGCGATTTCAGGCTGCGCGTGACCAGGCCGCGCCCGCTGCGGGAAGCCACCGTCACGCGCGGCGGCGTGAAGCTCTCAGAAATAGACCCCCTCACCATGGAGTCCCGGCTGGTGTCTGGGCTGTATTTTTGCGGGGAGACGCTGGACCTGGACGGGATCACCGGCGGTTATAATCTGCAGGAAGCTTTCTCCACCGGCTACCTGGCCGGGCAGTCTGCGGCTTCCAAGTAAAATCCACTAATTCGCGGGCAGCAGGGCATGAAAAAAGCGGGGTTCATGCCTGCGTACCCCTTTGAGTCTTTCAAGAAGCGCGGCCAGGGCGGCCGGCTTTTTTCCGGTTCGCCCGCAGGCGAGCCTTATGCCTGCCGGCAGCCGCCAGAAAGCGGCGGAGAAGGCGCCGGCGTCTCCGCGCTCCGCGGCCAGGAGGGCGAGGTTGGCCAGGGCCCAGGGATGCTCAGGCATGATCCTGAGGGTCTGGTCCAGGTCCTCCAGCGCGCTCTTATATTTTTTTTGCGTCCGCAGAAGCTCAGCCCGCCACACCCTCGCTTCGAGATCGTCCGGGTTCAGCTTAACGGCGGTATCCAGGTCCTTAAGGGCCGGGCCGCTGAGCCCCAGCTTGAACAGCGCCGCGCCTCGCCAGCACCAGCCGAGAACATTGCCGGAGGCGATAGGCTTCTCCAGTTCTTTAACGGCCTCCTTGTAGGCGCCGCCGAACAGCAGGAACTGCCCGCGCCAGGCGCGGAAACCCGGGGATAAGACAAGCCCCTGCTTTCCGGCCATCAGCTCCAAGGCCGCTTCCTCCCTGCCTGAGCAGAACAGGGTCTCGGCCAGCTTGCCGCAGGCCAGCTCCGAAGCCGGCCAGGCTTCAGCCGCCGCGCCGAAAAGTTCTTCCGCCTTTTTAAATTCCAGCCGGTCCAGCAGGATCTCGGCGGCCGGCAGGCAAAGGACCGGGCCGGCGCGGCCGGGAAAAGGCGGCTGTTTAAAAACGGGGGAGAGGCCGGCTTTTTCGGCCAGTATAAAACGGTGGAGGGAGGCCAGGCTTTTCGCCGGGCCCTTAATGTTTTTCAGGGCTGAGTCCACCGCCGCCAGCGCCGGCTTTATCCGCGAAGTGCGGAAAAGGTTCCGCCAGGGATCGGCGGCGAGCAGGAGCGTTTCAGGGGAAGGATCATTTTTCAGAAGGGCAGGGACCAGGGCGTAGGCTTTAGGCAGGTCGCCGGCCAGGCAGAGCGCCAGGAAGGAGACCAGTTCGTCCCGCCCCTCCGCGAGATAGCGGGCGAGCAGTTTATCCATTTCGGTGAAAGCGCCCCTGTCGCGGCAGATCTCGGCCAGCCGGAAGAAGACCGAGCTTTTCTCGAAAGCGGCCGCGAGGTCGAAGGCTTTATGCGAGAAAACGGTGTCGCCGGGAAGCCGGACGAGGAGGAATCTCAGGACCTTCCCCGAACCGCTTTCCAGCCCGAGGAGCTTGAAGGCCAGTCTCAGCAATTCCTTTACCCGGCCCTCGGCGTAGAGGCGCTGGAAGATCTTTTCCAGCTTTAAAAATTCTTTCTGTTGCATTCTAATCCCAGAGGTCTTCGAGCGAGAGCTGGTTATCGGGGACCTTCACGGCGGCCTGCCTCTTCGGGCTCCTCGGCAGGAGCTTGCTCAGGAATTCTATCGTACGGGGCTCTTTCGGATGGGCGCAGAGCTCTTTGGCGGGCCCCGCCTCCACGACCTTCCCGGCGTCCATGAAAATTATCCTGTCCGCTATATCCCTGGCGAAAGAGATCTCGTGGGTGATGACGAGCATGGTCATGCCTTCATAGGCCAGTTTCCGCATGACCCCCAGCACGTCCTCCTTGACCTCCGGGTCCAGGGCGCTGGTCGGCTCGTCGAATAGCATGACCTCCGGCTTCATGGCCAGGGCCCGCGCTATCGCCACCCGCTGCTGCTGGCCCCCCGAGAGCTGCGACGGGTGAAACTTGGCTTTCTCGCCGAGGCCCACCTTTTCAAGAAAATCCATACCCAGCTTTCTCGCGTCGCCCGCGTGCATCCCTTTCACTTTTATCGGCGCGAGCGTTATGTTCTCCAGCGCCGTCATATGCGGGAAAAGGTTGAAGCTCTGGAAGACCATACCGACGCGCAGGCGCAGCTCGTGCCGGCTGGCCTTCCAGGCCTTCGAGGAATGGTCGGCGGCCGCGTCCAGGGTAACGCCGGCCACGCTGATCTTGCCAGAGTCGAAAACCTCCAGCTGGTTCAGGCAGCGCAGCAAAGTGGTCTTGCCGCAGCCGCTGGGGCCTATCAGGACTACCTTCTCGCCCCGGGCCTGGCCCATGCTGATCCCGTCCAGGACCTTGTGGCTTTTATAGCTTTTTACCAGGTTCTTAACGATGATCATAAGCCAGTTTTTTCTCCAGGTGCCGGGCCGCCAGCGAGGCCGGGTAGCTGAGGCCGAAATAGATGGCGGCCGTCATCAGGCCCAGCCCCATATAATTATAGGTGGCATTGGCCAGCATGCCGTACATCTTGGTCAGCTCGACCATGGTGATGACCGAGACCAGGGAGGAATCCTTGAACAGGGCGATAAAGTCATTGCTGATCGGCGGGATGACAATGCGCATGGCCTGGGGCAGGATCACGTGCCGGACGGCCTGCATCCGCGTCATGCCCAGCGACATCGCCGCCTCCATCTGGCCGCGCGGTATGGCCTGGATGCCGGCCCGGTAGTTCTCCGCCTCGTAAGCGGCGTAGTTCATGCCCAGGCCGAGTATTGCCGCGATAAAGGCGCTGAGCTTTATCCCGATATTCGGCAGGCCGTAATACAAGATATAAAGCTGTATGAGCAGCGGGGTCCCGCGCACCACTTCCACGTAAGCGGTACTGAGCCAGCGCAGCGGGGCGGCGCCGTACAGCCTGGCCAGGGCGAGCGCCAGGCCCAGGCCCACGGCCAGCACCATTGAAATGACCGAGAGCTCCACCGTAATAACGGCGCTCTTGAGCAGCATCCACAAATATTTACCCCAGGGCGGGCCGGCGGCCGCGCTCTCCTCCGCCACGGCGTCCTCCTTGCCGTAGTTCTTCATTTTGGCGCCCATGCTCTCTTCCCACATGCCCCATTTCTTATAAATGGCTTTAAGCTTCCCCTCCGCCAGGAGCGAGTCCAGCGCTTTGTTTATCTCCCGCAGGAGCGCCTCGTCTTTTTTAGGGACCGCTACTCCGTAATAACCGAAAGCGAAAGGCTTGCCCGTGAATTTAAGTTCGGCGTAGGGCTTGGCGTAATACAGGGCTATCGGGTAATCCATCAGCGACGCGTCCAGGCGCCCGTTCTTCAGGTCGCGGCAGGGCTCGGAGTTCCCGGCGTAGGCGACTATCGTCACCCCGCCCATTTTTTCAAGCACGCGCTGCGACATGCTGGCCGAAAGGACGCCGACTTTTTTCCCTTTGAGGTCCTCCGGGACGTTTATGTCCTTGCGTTCTTTGGCCGTCACTATCTGCTGGCTGTAGATATAGTAGGGCCTGCTCATCGACACTTGTTTCAGATGCTCGGGGGTTATCTCCAGCCCGTTCATGATGAAGTCGAAGCTGCCGCGGCCCAGCGCCGGGATGAGACCGTCCCAGTTGTTCTGCACCATCTCGGCCCGGACGCCCCACTTGGCGGCCAGCGCGGCCGCGAGGTCCACCTCGAAGCCGATCAGTTTATCCGGGTCCCTGGGGTCCGGGAACACATAGGGCGCCCCGCCCTCCGCGTCGGCCCCCCACCTGAACACCCCCCGCGCTTTTATCTCCTCCAGCGCGGCTGCCGGCGCCAAGGCGGGAAAAGCCGCGGCTAGCGACGAGAACAGGAGCGCGGCGGTAAAATATTTTTTAAGGTTTTTTTTAACGCGGGGACTGAGGTCTTTCATGTTAAGGAAAAATAGTAAGCGGCGAAGATCGTATATCTTAGCATTCTGCCATGAGGAATTAGCAAGGGGATCGGGCAGGGCTCCGGACATTGGGCTTTATTCTGGCTTCATCAGGCCAAGGTCCCTCTTTTCATTCTTGATAACGCGCGGCGGGGTTTTCTTGGCGGGGCCGATATAGCCGCCGGTCTGCGCGTCCACCAGGTGCCTTTGCGAGCCGCAGTCCAGGGTCCAGACCAGGCTGTGCCCGGCGGAAGGCGCGAAGGCCGGCTTGAAATTCTGAAGCCTCATCGAGATCGTGGAGCAGTTCTTTACGAAGCCGGCCGGGACCCGGGTGAGCGCGAAGTCGCTGTCCTTGAAGGGCAGCGTGATCGGGTCCAGCCTGTCGAATTCCCCGCCGGCGCTGCCGTCGAAAGAGACATATTCGGCCGAGGTCTTCCCCATGCAGGCGCCGAAACCGCTCTTCCCGCCTTTGTAGAAGAAAACATAGCTCCAGCCGTCTTCGGGGATGACGCATTTGGCGCTGCCCGTCCTGTCCGCCAGCGTCTCTATGTACATCAGCTGCGCGCCCGGGCGCTTGGCGCGTATGGTATCGATCGCCTGCTGCGCGTACCTGCCCGCCGTGTCCCGGCCTTTTACAGCCGGCCCGCCCGCTACGGCTTTGGCCGCCGGCCGCGCCCCTGAAAGCTTCCAGGTCCTCTCGGCCGCGCAATCGGCCAGGGCCTTGACCTTGCCCCGGGAGACGGTCCAGTAGCAGCCCTCGGGCCGGCCTTCAGCGGCGGGAAGGCGGCGGATGTTCATCAGCACGTCGCGGTCATAAGGGTTGGGTTCGGGGAGGAAAACGCCGTCCTCCGCCATCTTTTTCAGCACCTCGGCCGGGTCGGCGAAGGAGGCCGGGAGCGGCTTTTCCGGCTCCGCGGCCTTCCCGTACGTTATATGCTTCGACGAGTTTATGAAGTTCTGCCCGCAGGCGTTCACCAGGAACCAGCCGTCAGCGGAATGGAACTTGTAGTGCCAGGAATTGGAGTAGGAACTGCGCGAGCAGGGGATGTCCCCGTCGACGCCGGTGAAACCTTCTATTTCCACCAGTTCGGGGCCTTCGGTGCGCAGCTCTGCGCCCTCCCTGGCCGCCGCTATCCCCTCCGCCGGCCCGGCCGCCGCCGCCGGGAGGGAGAGGAGGAGAAGGCTGAAAAATATAGGCGGTTTTTTCACGTTAGGCGTCCGGTCAGGCCTTTATTCTTTTATCTATGACCTTGCGGATCTTGCCGGTGCGCTGGATGCGCTCGATGGTGTTCGGTTTCAGGACCTCTATGACCGGTTTGTCCAGCCATTTCAGGCGCACGCTCTCGTGAAGGTCCTCGCAGTGGCTCTGGACCTGCAGCCAGAGCAGGTTCGCCAGTTCGGCCGAGCGCGGCAGGGCCGCCGCGTCCTTGACTTCCACGCGCACTTTCAGCGTATCCTTATGGCCTTTCTTGTCTATCACGGCCTGGAAATTGAAACTTAATTCCGGAACCTTGCCCAGGGCGTTCTGGATATCGTTCACGAACAGGTGCGCCCCGCCGACATGGATGCGGTCGTCGCAGCGGCCCAGGATCTCGAAAAGATATTCCTTCCGGCCGCAGGCGCAGGGTTTCATTATCCAGCGCCCGAGGTCCCCCACCCGGTAGCGGATGATAGGCATGCTTTTCTTCGAAAGACAGGTCACCACCAGTTCGCCGACCGCCCCTTCCTTCACCGGGAGCATGGTCTCCTGGTCCACGAATTCTATGAACTGGCTGGAAGAGAACAAATGGTGCTGCCCCTTCACGCAGGCGGGGCATTGGAAGCCCACCACGCCGGCGTCGGCCGTGGCGTAGCCGGCCGAGCGCACGTCCACTCCGGGAAACACGCCCTTGAAGAACTTCACCATCTCCTCGCCGACGTATTCCCCGCCGTAAAATATCTTGTTCACGTAAACCTTGTGCTTGGCCCGGTTGGCCTTCACGTATTCGGCCAGCTTCACCAGGAAAGAGGGCAGGCCTATCACGGCCGTCACCTTGAAATCCTCCAGGTAACCCACGATGTTCTCGAGCGGGAGATTGCTGCCCACCGGCACGGAGATGGCCTTGGTATAGGAGATGGCCTTCTCCACCGACAGCCAGCTGGACCAGAGGTTCCCCGCGATGAACAGGTTCGCTATCGTGTCCCTTTCACTCAGGCCGGCCGCCTCATAGGTGTAGGCCAGCATGCGGCAGGTATGGTCGTATTCTTTCTGGTCGTAAAAGATATATTTCGGCTGGCCCGTGGAGCCGCCGCTGGCGAAATAGATTCCGCGCTGCACCCTGGAGGTAAGCAGGTCGGAGCTGTCCGGAGGCGTATTATCCAGCACATGGTGTTTCTCGAGGAAAGGCACCTTCGCGAAATCCTCGAAGCTGGTTATCCGCGGCACGCCCCTGAAATGGCGGCCGTAGAAAGGGCTGAAGCGCCTGGCGTACTCCACCATCTCGCTCAGGCGGTCCAGCTGCGAGGGTTTCTCCTCTATGGGCAGCCAGTTCACCAGGGACATCATCGGGAAGATCCCGTCGTGCGGGGAGCCGTTGGACTCCTCCAGCATCTTGCCCAGCCTGACCACGCGGGCTATGCCGGCGGGGCCCAGGACTTCCATAACTTTTTTGCGCTCGATGGAGCCGCCGACGCCCACGGTCTGGATATAGCCGCGCAGCGGCAGCAGCCGGTCCCTGACTTCCTCGAGGCTCTCCACGGTCTTCACGTAAAGCACGCGGTTGAGCGGCGAGACGCGGTAGACCGGGTCCTTCTCGCAGATCACGGTCCAGCCGGTTCCGGGCGCGGAGCTTTCATAAGAGGCGTTGCCGAGGGCGCTGTCCACGCGGGCCAGCTGCCGGGCCCTGTTTATCTCCACCATCTCGTCGGGAGAGAGTTTGCCCGGCGGCAGCTCTTTGGCCAGCCGGGTAAAATGTTTTTTGGCGGCTTTCAGGAAATCCGCGGCCAGGGCCTTGTGCTTTTTAGCCGGGGCTATGAAATAAAGGGTGTGCAGCGAGGAGCAGGCCGCCTGGTCCCAGAGCGAGGCGTCGGTGGCGGCGCGCCGGGCCACTTCATCCATGCCCTCGTTCAGCACGCAGCTTTCGAACACGACACCCACGCTGGTCTTGGGGCCGAAGCCCTCGACGCGGACGTCGATAGGGGCTATCTTGCGGTAGGACTGCACCGCTTCGTAGCCGCCCCAGACGAAAACGGCGTTCACGTTCTTCAGCGCGGCCTCTTCGAGGCCCTGGCTGCCCCCCTTCCAGCTGATGATGGCCGCGGACTTTGCAAGTATCCCTTCTTCGTCCACCTCTTTCAGCGCGTCCATAAAAAGATTGATGAAGTTGGAGCCCGAAGAGGAAAGCTTCACTATGTTGACGTTCTTGGTGAGGAAGCCTATGACCAGGGAGTCCAGGATGCCGAGGAAAACGTTGCCGGCGCCGACATGCAGCACCACGCCTTTCGGCATGGCCCGCAGCAGCCCGGAATAACCGCGGCGCTCTATGGTGGTCTCCAGCGCGTAGGGGAGGAAGAGCTCCATGCTCATCCGCTTGTTCATGCCCTGTTTGTCCAGCAGCTCCGGTATCACGTCCAGGCTCTTGTCTATCACCGGCTCGGAGAAAGTGATGTGCTCTTTGAGGTGCTCCAGCGCGGCCTTGCGGTACTTGCCGCCTTTTTCGAACAGCTTGCCCGCTTTGACCAGCGTATTGATTATATACTCGCGGGAAGCGCCGCGCATAGTTTCGCGGGCGGCCTGCGCCTGCAGGCCGATCTTTTCAAGCTCGGCCGGGGTCCAGGAAGTTTTATCGAGGACTTTGCCGAATAAATAAGTGTTGTGTATCTTCATAGCATCGTCGCCGCGGAAATAGCGCAGCCTTTTAATTTTGTCACGCCGGCGCGGCCTTTTATTTCAAGCACCGGGCCCGCCAGGCCGCAGGCGCACTTCGGGCGCAGCAGGCCGAAATCGGAGGACAGCACCGAGAGCGAAGGGTAGCTGGTCAGATAAGGCGTGATGAACTGCAGCAGCCCGACCTTGTTATAGCCCAAAGGCTCCAGCGTGCCGGGGTGACGCGCTATTATGCGCCCGTAATTGGGCACGTGGAAATTCCCCAGCCGGCAGTCCACGTAAGGCACGCCGTGCTCCACCATGCCGAACAGGTCCCTGACGTTCTCCACCGGCACGCCCAGGTTGTCGGCCAGGACCTTGCGGTAGACTTTCTTGTCCATGGCCTCGTCGGCCAAAGTCTTCCAGCCCCCGCCGGTCACCACGCTTGAACCGGGGTTCAACCTGGGATAGCGGCCATAGCGCTTTTTGAATTCCTCGGTCAGCTTCAGCGCGAAGGCGGGGAAGCCCACCAGCCGCACCAGCGAACCGGCTTCCTCGAACTTCTTCATGGCCAGCACCGCGCCGTCTATATCGAAATAAAAATCTTTTTTCTCCTTGCTCCAGCGGAAGGTGTAGAAGATCTCGCCTTTTTTGGTGAAGCCTGAGAGCAGCTTGTCGGTCCAGGCGGTGCCCAGGTCTTTGGCCACCTCGGGGTCGTAAGTGAAGCAGATATAGTCGTGGGCCCGCTCCAGGTCGGTCAGGCCCAGCCCGGCGAAAACCTGCCAGGCCATCCGGCGCACCCGCATCAGCGAGCCTTTGTCCAGCTGCATCCGGCTGCGCTGGCCCGAGGTGCCGCTGGATTTCAGCTCCAGCACTATCTTCGAATAAGGGAGCGTGGTCAGGTCCCGCTCTTTCAGGGCGGCTACGAAGATAAAAGGGATTTTCTCGACATCGCGCTCGGTCCTGACCGAGGCGGGGCTGAACCCCTCGGTTTTATAGAGCGCCTTCAGTACCGGGGCCCGCCCGCCCTGGAAAGCCAGCGCGGCGCGCATCGCGGCGCAGAAGGCTTTGGAAGTCCGCGGCGAATACTCGAAAGCCGGGGTCTCGAAAAAAGCGTCGACGGCGGCCCGGCTTTTCAGCGGCTTGTAGAAAGGCGGCAAGCTGTCTTCGACTGAAAGGTCGGCCATGATTATTTCTGCTCCGTCTTGAAGACCAGCTCGATGTAGTTCTCGCGCCAGAGCTTGAGATATTCCCTCAGGAAATTCTTGTAGAGGGAGATGATCTTGACGTTGCGGAAGTCCAGTACTTCGAAGGTGCGGGAGAAGATCACGCAGTCGTAGCGCTTCCCGCCCATCCGCTTGGCGCAGGGGAAATAGGCGCTGGGGATGAAGCGCGCGTCCAGCGCGTCCCTCTGGATGGAGGGAGAGTAGGCGTCTATGATGACCTCGACGTAGGCCATGCCCAGCTCGCTGACCTTGCGGGCTATGCTTTCGAGCACCACCGCGAAGCTTTTCTCGTTGGTCATCCCGGCGACCACCACGCTGTACTTGTCCTTGGCGTTGAAGGTCATGTAGACCTCGGTACCCTGGTCCGGGGTGATCAGCAGGAGGTTCGGGTCGTGGAAAGGCATCACGGTATGCTCGAAGAAACTGGTCTGCTTGATCTTCTTGTACCGGTGCTTGATGAACTCCTGGGCGGTTATAGCCTCGAAATTGAGCAGCGGGATCTTCTGCGTATGGTCGCTGTACTCGCCTTTCACGTTCTTTATCTGCGGCCTTTCCAGGGAGATCTGTTTGCGGACGATATCGTAGAACGGCGCCACTTCGGGGATGATGCGCGGCTTCCGCCGGCGGCGCTGCAGCGCCTTTTCTGTGAGGTAGGCTGTAAGGCAATGCGTCTCGTTGTCCTGCACTTTATGGGTATTGGGGAAGATGCCGAGCTTGATGAAACCAAGGCTCTCGGTCAGTTTCTGCGGGGCGTGGTTAGCGGTGCGGGTGGTGGCGTAGACCAGGTCCACCAGGTCCTTGTTGGTGGTGATATCGTCGAGGACCAGCTTCATCATCATGAAGGCCAGGTTGTGCTTCCTGAACTCCTGGCTGACCACGGCGCCGAAAGCTTTCGAGTTCCTGTAGGTCAGGTCCAGCGCGTAGACCAGGCTGCCCACTACGCGGTCCTGGCACTCGGCCACCAGCCAGTAGTAGTCGTTATCCTCTATGGCGTGGCGCATCTTCTCTTTGTCGGTAACTATCGGCACGGAATAGCTGCTGCCGTAGATCTCGGCGTAAAGCATCTGGATGCGGCGCATGTCCTGCACCCTGGCCAGCCTGATGATGATATCCGGCTTGCCCTCGGCTTTTATTACCTTTTCGATCTTTTTAAGCGCCATATGCTCCCCGAACCCTCTTGATGGATACAACTGTATAATATAGTATATAAAATGAAGCGCCTGTAACTGAATGACGGATATCAGAAGAAACAGCATGAAAAACAAACTTTTTTTGCTCCTCGCGGCCCTGCCGGCTTTCTGGGGCTGCGCCTCGTTCAACTCCGGGGATATCCGCGTGGAGCGCGGCACGGCGCAGGCCATGCTCGAGGACAAGGCCCTTATACCTTTTTCCGAAATAGAGATTTCCTGGCAGAATTTCCCCTACCGGGCCCCGACCGATTCCATAGGCGAGGGCTCCACGCGGCCGAAGAAGATAAAGCCGCGCCCGGTCGAGCAGGACGACCTGGCCGCCTTCAGCGGCAGGGCCAGGGAGATCTTCGCCAGGGCCGGCCTCTACGACAAGGCACGCGGCCAGGGCACCCTGCGCCTGGACCTGACCAGCTTCGGGCGCTGGACTTACGGCGATCTTTTCCACTCTTTCCTCGTGGACACCGGCTTCATCTTCATTATCCCCGCCTCCCTGCGGGTCAACTATTATCTCGCCGCGGACTTCGCCGTTTCCACCAGCACCGTGCGGGTCGAGACCGAGGCGCGCCACAAGACCACTTTCCACCTGCTGATGGCGCCGCTTTACCCCTTCTTTTCCCCCGGGGCCCGCGAGACCGGGCTCCTGAGGCAGATGCTCTGGCGCTCGGCCACCGACGTTTACGCGAAGCTGAAAGCCGCCGGTGCGGCGCCCCGCCAGCTCCCGCCCAAGGCGGTGCGGCCGGAAAGCGAAACCCCCTCCATTTCCGCCCCGCCGATGGCGCCTGACAGGACCTGGCTGCCCGGCCAGCCGCTTGAAGGCGCGCCGGCGAATGCCGAGCCCGCGCCGCTCCCCGAAAAACCGGACCAGACCTGGGTAGTCCCCTCCGCCCAGCCCCAGGCCGAGGCCGCCCAGCCGGCCCCGGCGATTCCGGCCGCTCCTGAGACCAGGGAACCCGCTAAAGTTCCACCAGCTCCCGACGAACCGCTAGACGACTAAGACCAATAAAAAAACCCCGCTTTGCAGCGGGGTTTTTTTACGCTTGAAGCAGGCTCGGATCACTCTCCGGATTTCTCGGAGGTTTTTTCTTCCGGCTTGCCCTCTTCCTTCTCTTCGGCGGCCGGGGCGGGAGCGGCTTCCTGGGCCGGCAGGTTGGCCAGGGCCTCTTTCGCGTCCTGCGCGAAGAAGCTCTCCGGGTTGGCCTTCAGGAACTTGTTCAGAGCCTCGCGGCCGCCTTCCACGTCGCCGTTCACCACCAGCTCCACGGCTTCGGTCAGCTGCTTCTTCTCTTCGGCCAGCTTCTTCTGGGCCTTGTCGGAGACGCCGCCCTTCCAGTAAAGGGCGTTGGGATCGTCGCCCTGCTTCGCGCCGCGCACGGCGGCGACCGCGCTCACGCGGTGCTTTGATTCGAGCTTCTTCTGCACCTTGGATTTCAGGCCTTTGAGCATATTGCCGTACCAGCCCTTCCAATCCTTGCCGCCTTCCGCGTGGACCACGCCCACCGCGAAGAGCAGCGCCAGCGCCATTAATGCTTTTTTCATAAGAGTACCCTCCCGTTCATCTTCCTCACTTGGAAAGCTTATCACCCGTGCTCTTGAGCTCGGGCTCGATCTTCGCGGCCTTCTCGGCGAAGACCTTCACGTCGTCCTTCTTGCCCAGCTTCGAGGACGCCCTGGCCAGATTGAGCCAGATGCTGCCGTCGAAAGGATCGGCCTTGGAGGCCTTGAAGTAATAATCCTTGGCCTCCTCGAACTTGCCGGCCGTGAAGCTCAGATTGCCCATATTATTGAGCGCCCCGGCGTTGAAAGGCTCCTTTTCGAGGACCTTTTCAAAGCTCTCGGCCGCCTTGTCGTAGGCCTTGTATTCGGCGTGGACTATGCCCAGGCTGAGGTTGGTCTCGATGTCCCCGGGGACTTCCTGCAGGATGCGGCCGAAATACTTTTTGAGGTAGTCGTAGCGGGCGGCCATGAGCGAGGAGATGGCCTCCTTGATGCGGCCGGACAGGCCGGCGGAAGCGTACTTGTCCGACTCGGTCTCCGGCAGGGTGACCGGCTCGAACTCGCCCCAGGCGGTCCTCACGTCTATGACCTTGACCTCTTTGGCCATCTTGCGGTACAGGTCGGCCACGTGCAGGATGGAGTCCTGGAAGCTCTTGCCCACCATGGTGGTCTCTACGCCCACCCACCAGGTGTTATTGTATTTGATCAGGTAGTCCTCCGGCAGGCCCACCTCGTTGGCGTCGGTGGCGCCGGTGTCGAACATCAGCGCGATATGGCCGGGGAAGTCCAGCAGCGCCACGTGCAGGCCGGAAGCCTCGAAGATGCTGGCGAACAGCGCGGTCAGGTCGTCGCAGTCGCCGCTCTTGAGCTGCAGCGTATTGCGGGGGAACTGCACGGTGTCCAGCACCAGGGCCTCCGTGGATTTTATCGACGAGTAGGGGTTAGCGGGGTCGGCCAGGTAGGAAATGCCGTATTCGCCCAGGGCTTCCCAGGCCATCAGCGCGCTCAGGATGCTGTCGTCGAGCAGGTCGGCCTCGCCCTCGAACTTCTTCTTCTCGCCCAGCGCGAAAGCCCTGAAGGCCATGATCGGGGTGTCCTTCACTGTTATGAAGTTGGCCAGCCTGGCGGAATTGTCCCAGACTATGGCGTTCTTGGAAAGCACCTTCACCGGCTTGTTCAGGGTGGCGGTCTTCTCGGCCCCGTCCATGTAGTAGGTCAGCGTTAGCTGGCACTGTATGGGAGTGTCCTCGTTGATGTTCAGGATCCTGTTATTGAGGGTGGCCGACAGGGGCACCTCGGTCTGCTCCCCCGCCTTTACCACCTCTACGATGGTGTCGCTCGGGAAGTCCATGAAGTCTTTGAAGAAGAAGGAGAGCTTCACGTTCGTAAAATCGCTCTCGGTATTGTTCTTGATCGCGATCTTGCCGACCGGGTTCTTCTGGTAGTACTTGTAATTGGCAGAGAAAATGAATTCGAGCTTGGGCGCGATTATCTCCATCGGGGCGACGTTCTTGTTCACCTCGGGCGCCGCCGCGATTTCCGGCTCCGCGGGCTTGGCGGCCTCGGGCAGCTTGAACAGGACCTCCACGGGGGCGGAAAGGCCGCCCCGCGCGCCCGCGGCCGACAGCGCGGCCGCGTAGTAGAAATAGATACCGTCGGCGGTCAGCCCGGTATCCTCGAAAGCTTTTTCTTTCCCGCCGCCGATCTCCACCGGTTCTTCCTTCCCTTTGCCGCGGAAGACCTTGAAGCCGCCGGTCCAGGGATTGCTTTTGGCTTCCCAGGAAAGCTTGACGCTCTTGGCGCCGACCTCGGCCTTGACTTCATAGGGCGGCGGGGGAAGGTAGCTGATACCGAAGGCCTGGATCCGGACGCTCTCCGGATCGGAAATATAGACCTTGTCGCCGCGGAAAGCCAGGTCCTGGGGAGCCCAGAGTTCCCGCTCGCCTTTGCCCTTGGCGAAGAAGCTGGCGTTGAAATTTCCGTTCTCGTCGAAGATCTTGACGTTGAAGGAGCCTTTATCCAGGATATAGAAGAACCCTTTGCCGTCATAGGCCATGGAAGAGGGTTCCTGCAGGTTCCCGGTATCGCCCCAGGACCGGAGGAACTTGCCCATGGCGTCCAGGACTATGACTTTCTTAAGCTCCGAGTCCAGCACGTAGACGTTCTTCTCCTCGTCGCAGCGCACCGCGACCGGGTTGGCGAGCGCCACGCTGGCGGGGTCGGTGGCGAAAAGGAACATCCCGTCCGCGCTGAAAGCTTTGATCTTCTTGTTCTTGGTGTCGGCCACGTAGATATTGCCCTTGGCGTTGACCGCCACTGAGGAGGGCGACCTGAACTGGCCCTCGTCGGAACCGCTCTCCCCGAACATATTGTCGTAGGAGCCGTCCGGCTTGAAGATCTGGATCCGGTCATTGCCGGTGTCGGCCACGTAGATCATCCCCTTGGCGTCGACGAAAATATCGCGGGGCGCGCGCACCTGGCCCTGCAGCTTGCCTTCTTTGATAAGGGTCTTCTTGGAGGCCCCGTCTATAAGGGCTATCTCCCTGGCTTCCGGCAGCCAGGCGAGGATCTTGCCTTCCGGGGTCACGGTGAACATAGCGGCCTTGAAAGAAGCCTTGGACAAAGGCCCTTTGACGGCAAAACGGTCGAGCACGGCCGCCATGGGCAGGGCCGGGCCGGGTTTGGAGACCTCCAGTTTGAGCATGACCACCTTCTTGTTCTCCTCGTCGCAGAGGTAGATCAGCCCGGAGTCGTCGATAGCTATGTCGTGCAGGTTCCTGAATTCGCTCTTGCCCTTGCCCCTGGTGCCGAAGGTCCCCATCGGTTCGCCGGCGTCGGAGAACTCTTTGACCTTCCCCTCTCTGGAATTTATGGCGTAGAACAGGCCGTATTTGTTCACGGCCACGCCGTTATTGGCTACGGAGTGCTCCTTAAGCAGCTTGCCGGTCCTGTCGTACCTCACTATTACGGACTTGTCCGGATCGGAGATAAAAATATCGCCGGAGCGGTTGAGCGTTATCTTGGAAGGGTTCAGCTTAGTGACCCCGTCGGACTTGGCCACGGGAAAGCCGTAGAGGTAAATGCCGTCTGAGTTGAAGACGGCTATCCGGGAATTGCCGGTGTCGGAAACGTACACCCTGTCGTCCGGGCCGTAGGCTATGCCCTCGGGCGACTTCAGCTGGCCGGGCGCGTCGCCGGGGCTTCCAAAGGCCCAGAGCAGCTTGCCTTCCGGGTCAAAAACCGCTATCCGGGAATTGCCGGTGTCGGCCACGTAAAGCCTGCCGCCGCCGAAGGAGATAGCATGCGGGTTCTTCAGGGCGCCCTCTATTTTCTTGAGGAACTTCTGTTCGGAGTCGAAGACAAAAACGGCGTTGGCCTTGGTATCGGAGACGAAGACCATGCCCTTGGCCAGGGCCAGGGCGGAAGGCTTCTGCAAAGCGGGGTTCAGGATCTGGCCTTTGAACTCTATTTTCTCGTAGGCGGAAGCGACGCTCGCCATAGCGAAAAGAATAAGCGAAAAAATAATGCGGTTCATTTTACTGCCTCCCCATATATGCGTGATTCCGGCCGCGCGGATGCCCCAGAACGGGTTACTGCGCCTTGCCCTTCAGTATAGCAAATTCCGCAGGCGGTTTTTAAGCTTTTTCCAGACATTATTTTGCTCTCCGCGCCGCAAATCAGGCTTGCCCTCCGCGCGATTTATATTTTATGATAGATATTATCCCGCGGTCATGGAGCCCATCTATATTATGGATATTACCTTTATAAAACGCTTAATAATTACTTCAATAGGAAGGAAGGCCGTAATGGCGGTTTCCGGCCTGCTCCTGGGCGGTTTCGTCCTGGTGCACCTGGGGGAGAACCTGCTCCTTTTCAAGGGCGAGGCGGCCTATAACGGCTGGGTGGACATGCTGCTGTCCAACCCCGTCACCCCCCTCCTTGAGATAGGGCTGCTCTTCATCTTCATAGCGCATATAATAACCGGGATCTGGGTTAGGATAGAGGACTTCCTGAACGCGCCGACCGGCTATGAGGCCCGCAAATGGCAGGGCGGCCGCACCATAGGCTCCGCCACCATGCTCTATACCGCGGCGGCCATTTTGGCCTACCTGGTCTACCATATGCTGACTTTCCGCTTCGTGGACCACTCAATGGGCTTTTACCAGATGGTGACCTACGCCTTCCGCGACCCGGTCTTCGTGGCTATTTACGTGGCGGGGGCCGTCGCCCTGGCCCTGCACCTCAGCCACGGCATGCAGAGCGCTTTCCAGACCCTGGGGCTGAACCATCCCAAGTACACCCCTTTCATAAAGATAGGCGGGCTCCTGGTAGCCGTTTCGATGACCGGCTTCGCGCTTATCTCGGTGTATTACCTGCTGGGCATAGACATTAAAGCCGCCCAGGCCGGCTACAACGTGGTCGTTATCCGCTAAACAAAAGAGGATCAAACTATGAAACTAGACGCTCATATTCCAGCCGGACCGATAGAAAAGAAATGGGACGCCCATAAA
>Ga0209000_1000890_pt1 | contig 22192 bp, 19 predicted proteins | sample RifGroD2_FD_183998 | JGI IMG/M metagenome (GOLD analysis project Ga0209000, IMG submission 183998) | Groundwater microbial communities from Rifle, Colorado, USA - Groundwater D2 (SPAdes) (version 2) | ecosystem: Environmental > Aquatic > Deep subsurface > Groundwater | place: Rifle, Colorado... | reverse complement strand
ATATAACTGAATTACAATGGAAACGTAGTATTCAAGAAATATTAGATGGTTATGGTTTAATTAAAATAACTGCTAATAAAGAAATAAAATTAAAATATAATATTAATGTTGCCGAAAGAAGTTATCCTAAGATTATTATTAAAGGAGGTGAATAATATTCCCTCCTTACAACAACAATTAAGAATCATAGAGCAAAAAATAAAAAAACAAATAGATGATAGTCTCCGAAAAGAACTCGCTACTCATGTTAAAAGTGAAATATCTCATGCAGTGGATACACAAATTTATCAATCAGGTATACCTGAATCCTATTCCCGTAGGGCAAGTGATGGTAGTGGTAAAATGAGCAATCCTTATAATACAGGTTCACTCGCAGATCCATTAGAAATGGAGCATAGTGTTTCTAACGGACAATTGATGGTGATGGATACAGCATTGCCTAGTAAACCTGAATCTTTAAATATGGATTTGACTTATGCAATAGTTCATGGATATTGGGGCATGGATCATTGGTGGAATGAACCGAGGGATTTTTTGCGAAAAACTAGAGAAAATTTAAAAAGTAGTAATAGTCATGTTGAAGTTATGCGAAATGCTTTGAAGAAGAGACTAGGAGATGTGATTAAGTAATTTTTCTGTTCCATAAAAAATTATAAATCCCCTAAAATAAATCTAAAATTATTTCAAAATACATGTTGACAGAATATAAAAATAAATGTATAATAAATTTAACCTCAGAAAATGAACTGAGGAAATAAAAATAATATAAAATAAAAGGAGAAATGATTTATTATGACTAAGAAAGAATTATTGAACCGCTATGCAGAGGTACTGAACGAAAAGAAAGAAGCATTTGAGGCTGATAAGGTTGAAAAATCAAAGAAAGTATCAAAAAAAGAAGCAGAATTTTATGGTGAATGTTTTTTAGATTTAATCATGGATACTGTTGCAAATGATGATTTGAAACTTGTTGGTTTTGGAAATTTTGAGAAGAAATTTAAAGAAGGTAAAACTGGTACTATTAATGTTGGGCCGAAAAAAGGTGAAGAATATAATAGTGTAGACCATTTTGTAATTAGTTTTAAGGCAGGTAAGGTTTTTAAGGATAAAGTAAATGGTATTGTTAGTGAAGTTAATGAAAGTGAGAGTGAAGAATAGTATTTAGTTAGTTGAATACATAGATTAATAAAATATAGTGAAGATAAAATCTAACATTATCTTCACTATATAAAAATAAATTATATATAGGAATAGTAGTCGCGCCACTAATCCTATAAGTGTTTGTTTACATATATACAGTATGTGATTAAGTAGTTAGATAGGTAGTTGAGTAGGAGAAAATAAAACCTCTCCTACTCTAATAAATTTAATTAATGAATAAAAGGAGAGATTGTGTTTATGAGTAATTTAGTAGTTAAAGGTAATACAACGGTTTGTGGGATAGAAGTGCCAATTGTTTATGGTGGATTTGGGAAAGATCAGAAAGTTATGTTAGCAAAAACTGTTGCTGAGATACATAATAAAAAATTAGGACATATTAATGAATTGATTAATAATAATTTACAACACTTTGTTTATGGAATTGATATTTTAGATTTAAAAAATGATAAAAATGTAGCTCTCGTTTTAAACGATAGTAAGATTTTTACAAGACAATCAATCAATGCAAGTAAGAATATTTATTTATTATCTCAAAGAGGTTATACATTGTTACTTAAATTGATGGATTCAGAGTTAGCAATGAAACAATATAAAGAAGTTATTGATGAATATTTTGAATTAAAAGAAATAGTAAAGAAAATAGAAAATATATTAACAGGTAAGGATATAGAAAGATTAGTAATAAGAATGGATGGTACTTTTAGAAGGAAGAGAGAAACTGCTTCTATTACTAAAATGATTGGTAAAGGTGAATTACCTAAAGGACGCAAGACTTATAAAGATGTGACGAACATTACATATAATATTTTGTACGGTATGAATGCAAAAGAAATTAGAGATTATTTAGATTTGGGACAAAAAGATAATCTTAGAGATTATTTATCTCAGAAAGATTTAGAAGAAATCAGAGAGATTGAAGATGAAATACATTTTATGGAGAAGAAAGGTTATAGTTGGGAACAAATATATGAAGAATTGTTAAAAGAATATCCTGAGAAGAGGAAACCGGAAAAAGCAAAGAAATCTATTATGGATATTAAGAATAGTAAGAGGTTGGTGGTTGGGGATAGTGAGATTAGATTGTTAGTGTAGATAGTTTGATGTAGATAGTTTGATGGTTTTATGGTTATTTACAATTTAATTTATGGTAGGAAAATGCTCATCACGAAAATGTGGTGGGTATTTTTGTGTTATGGATTAAGTTTTTTAGATTTATTAAATTTATTTAAGTTTATATCAAGTGGGATAGTGATTGCAACACGATAAGCATAAGTCCTAATGTTTCCTACTTGATATTTTTTTATTTTTTATTAGGAGTTATAGGACAAATAAAATAAAACATTAAAGGATGGTGTTTGTGTAATGAGTGAGAAAATTAATTATGAAGAAGTTTTAGAAAAAATTGAATTATTAATTAAAAAGATTGGAATAATTCCAATTAATTCAGTAATTTATAAAGAAAAAATTATTGGTGATATAAGACCAATAAAAAGATATTTTAAAAAATTAGGTTATAATGAATGGGAAGATTATTATAGAGAAAAAGGATTTAAAAAAGATAGAGATATTAAAGTTGGTGATAAATATAAATCACCTCGTAGTATTAATATGAATGATTTAAAAATAATATTTTCTGAATTTTATAAAATACATAATAGATATCCAACTTCAGAAGATTTTAATACTGGCAATAATGAAATGCCATCATTTCAAAAAGTAACAAGTATATTAAAATTAAATAATACTTCATGGTCAGAATATTTAATATCTGAATATAATATATTTTATCCAGATATTAATAAATATAATGATTATATGAATAAATTTAAAGAAATAAGTAATGAATTAAAAAGACCACTAAAATATCATGAATTATTACATAATAATTATCAATTACCAACAGCTAATTGGTTTGTAAAATATTGTCCAAATAAAAATGTTAAAGATTATAACCAATTTATAGAATATATTGGTTATAAACCTAGATATAATATATCTAAAGAGTTAGCTATTAAAATGATATTAGAATTGAAAAATAAATTAAATAGACCTATTATGTTAGAAGATTTTAATAATATAAATAAAGATAATGATATTGGAATAAAAACTATAAATAATCATTGGGGAACCATGAATAAAATGAAAGAAGAGCTTGGACTTGAAATAATTCAAGAAAGCATGATTGATAGACAAAGATCAAAAGAAGAAATGATTAAAGATATGAAAATTTTTATTAATCAATTAGGTAGATTACCATCTACAAAAGAGGTAAATGATAATAAAGATATGGTTAATGCTTGTACTTATTTTAATTATTTTGGTGGAATTAACAATGTATTTTTATCTTTGGGACACATACCAAATAAGAAAGATATTTCACAACATTTAACTAATGAAGAAATAATTAAAGTATATAAAGATTTTATTGAAGATTTAGATATTACACCTACATATGAGTTTTGTAAAAAAGTTTATGAATTGCCATCACCAAGAACAGTTATTAGAAGATTAAAATGTAGTTGGAATGAATTTATGGAATCACTTGGTTGTATACCTAATTCAGATCATGCCAGAGGAACAATATGTTATGCAAAAGATGAAACAATGTGTTTATCTATATCTGAATGTTTAATACATAATTATTTTCTTAATAATAATATTAATATAATTGCAAAAGAATATTGCTATAAAAATTTAGTTGAAGATAATGAAGAATTAAGAAAATTTATTGGATATAAGAGGTTTGATTGGTTGTTGCAAAATGATGATAAGTTTTATATTATTGAGTATTTTGGACTTATGGGTAACTATAATTATGACAAAAGACATAAAACAAAAATTGATTTTATTAAGAAAGCAAATTTACAAGATAATTTTATTGCTATTTATCCTAAAGATTTAAATAAGTTAGATGAAATTTTTAGTTTTTTAAAATAATAATTTGAAGGAAGTGATTTAATATTGCCTAGAAAAACTGAACAACATACTATAGTAACTCCTGAATTATGGGATAAAGTTTCAAATGAGAACAAAGAATTAATGAATGAGTTTATTGAATATTGTAAAAGTACAAATAAATCAACAAAAACAGTAGATGGTTATTTAAATGACATCATGATCTTCCTAACTTGGAATCTACAATACAATAATAATAAGTTTTTTGTTGATTTTACTAAACGTGATGTAATTAAATATCAGGGGTGGATGGTCAATACACAAAAATTAAGTTCTGCAAGGGTTAGAAGATTAAAATCTGCTATTAGTAGTATGTCTAATTTTATTGAAGCAATAATGGATGATTTGTATCCTAATTTTAGACCAATTATAAATAAAATACCTGCTCCTCCTAAACAAGAAGTTAGGAATAAAACAATCTTAGAAGATAATCAAATTGAATATTTATTGAATTATCTCGTTGATAAAGGTAAATATCAACAAGCATGTGCATTTGCATTAGCTGTATCTAGTGGTTCAAGAAAATCTGAAATACTTAGATTTAAAACTAATTATTTTATTGATGAAAATATTATATATGGTGCTTTATATAAAACACCTGAGAAAATAAAAACTAAAGGAATGGGTAATGGTAAGTTTATATATAGATATGTGTTAGTAAAAACTTTTAAACCTTATTTTGATTTATGGATGAAACAAAGACAAGAACTAGGTATTGAAGGTGAAGAATTATTTTGGAATAAATATGGTGGTATTTGGAAACCAGCAGATGTTTCTTTATTAAATTCATGGGCATTAACATTTTCTAATATTCTTGGAATTGATTATTATTGGCACTCGGCACGTCATTTTTTTAACACCTCTCTATGCAAAGCGAATATCCCAGCGGATGTAATTAAAGATATTATAGGATGGGAATCTACTGATATGGTAAGTTTATACAATGATACTGAAGTTGATGAAGAATTAGGTAAATATTTTAATGAAGATGGTATTAAACAAACTGAAAGAAAATCTTTGAGTGATTTATAATATCATAACCAAATCCTCATTTTGTTATGATATTATAAATTTTAACATGCTATAAACCCTTATTTTATAAGCATTTGCAAAATCGTAAAAATAGTGAAATCATAAATTAACACAGAAATCAATTAAATAATTAGAAATAAGTAACTAAGGTTAAAATATAATATTAAATTATATTAAATACATCTATAAATATATAAATCTTAGTTACTACTTGTGATTATTTAATTTGAATTATAAAATAACATAAAATAACATAAAATAACATAAAATAACTTTACAAAATAATAAAATAAATATGTTGACTTTATTTTTATAGTATGGTATTATATGATTAAGCAATAAAATTACTAATAATAATTAGTAATCAAAATTAGCGATAAATAAACATTCTCTATCTTATTTTTGTGGATTACATAGTTGTGGTATAATGATATAGATAGGAGTGTGATTTAATTGTCAACAAAAGATGAAAAATTAATAATAAGGGTAACACCTGGGTTAAAAAAGCGTATTGAGTCTACCGCTAGAAAACAGAATAAAAATGTTTCAGATTTTGTTAGAGATATTATTACTATGTTTTTAGATAAAGAACAACCTGAATATTTAGATTCAATTAATATATTGAGACAATTACTTCGTGATAGAGAAATACTTCAAGATAAGATATATAAAAACAAAATTAATGATTCTAATTTAGAAGAAACTGAGCAATTAATATTGGAATTAGTACGCATACAGCAAAAGATTTATGAGATGGAAAAATATATTAATGATTATTTAAATAGTAAAGAAATTTAAAGACATATTGAGGTATATTGTGAAATAGTTAGTTATTTGGAGATAATATGCTATAACTTAATTATTTGGTCAAATATGATGGGTTAACAGATTTGTATACCCATTGATAAACCTGTATAATAAGTTTACAAGGTGATGGAAATTATAAATCCTTGTAAATTTAATTATGGAGGTTTTTATTTTATGAATTATAATCAATTAACTAAATTGCAGTTTGAAGAGATTATGGAAGAATTATTAGGAAAACCTGTATGGTTGGAAGTTAAGACAGATACGGTTAGTGTAAACGTACTGTATGATGGATTTGAGTTTCTTAGTTTTATAAATGGTAAGTATCAGTTTGGATATGAAAATTATCAAGAAGAAAATGAATATAAGATTTTGTTAATTAATCAACTGGATATTCTAGACATACATAGGAACCCTATTGCTCCTAGTATGGGTGCTGAACAGGTAATTTTAAGTATGGTTGATTTTACTGAAATATTTGTTGAGTATAATTATTAGGAGGTATTGATGGTATGGAATTAAATGAAATTGCTAAAAAATATGGTTACTCAGATAGTGCTAATATTTGCAATATAATAAATAAACTTGGAATAAATAAAAGAAATGATAGATGGACTAAAACACAAATAGAAATTCTTAAAGAAAAATACCCTTATGAAGAATGGTATATATTAATTGAATTATTAAAACCATTTACTAAAGATGAAATATGCCAAAAAGCATCTAAATTAAATATACAAAGAGAAAATTATTATTGGACAGATGAAGAAATTAATTTATTAAAAGATAATTATAATAATTTATCTCCACAAAATTTATTAATATTATTTCCTAATCGTACATATGAATCTCTTACAACAAAAGCATATAAATCAGGAATATCTGAATCTAATAAATGGGATGAACAAGAAATAAATATATTAAAAGAAAAATATGCTTGTATAGATAATAAGGATTTAATTAAATTATTCCCTGGTAGAAAAATTACTCAATTAATAAATATGGCAATGAAATTAAATATACGTAAAGATTATTCTAGTGATTATTTTGTACAAAAAAATGAAAAAAACAAACAAGACGCACTAATTGCTCTTAAAATTTTTGCACAAGAATTAGGCAGAACACCTTTAGGGCAAGAAGTTACTGACAATAAAGATATGCCAGGTTTAGTTACATATATAAGATATTTTGGTGGATATAGAGAAGCATGTATTAAAGTAGGATTAGAACCAAATAGTAATAACATTTATAATAAGAAAATATATTTATCAAATAATAATGATATATGTTTATCTAAAGCAGAATTGATAATTACTAATTATATGATTGATATTAATATGTATTATATTAAAGAATATTTATATAGAGATTTAATTGATGATAAAAGATGTGGTTTAAAAAGGATGGATTGGTTGATTTACGAAGGTATTGTTGTAGAATTTTTTGGTATGCCAGATAAAGATTTTTATAAAATTAAAATGGAAGAAAAAATAAAAATATGTAATGAAAATGAAATTATTTTAATTGATTTATACCCAAAAGATTTAAGATATAATTTACAAGGAGTAAAAGAAAAATTAAGAAGTATTGAATTATTAATTGCATAATTCCTTCTGTTTGTAATATAATATATATTAAAACTAAATATGGAGGGATATTATGAAAATTAAATTTATCATTATATATACTTTAATCTTAATATTATTTATCACTGGATGCAGTAATCAAAAATTAGATGATAGTATTAAACTAAAAGATCAATACAAGGAAAAATATTCTAATCAATTTGCTACAAGATTTGAATTGTTAACTAAACTCAGTGTTTTACTATACAATAATTCTTTAGAAAATGAATATGGAGATATTAGAACATTAGATGGATATAAAGATTTTTTAAATGATTACAAAAATGTAAATGATAAAGAACAGCAAGAAATAGTTAATAATGTTAACGGGTTCTATGATAATTATTTAGGATTGGTTATGAATATTGGTATGGAACAAATTATTAAAGAAAAATATGAAAATGGAGAATCAAATTCTATTAGAGATAATACTAAAATTAAGGAAAATAATAAGAAAATGCAAGAAGAATGTAAGAATTATCTTGATAATTTAACAGTTTATTTTAATTAAAAGGTGATTAAATTTAATCACCTTTTTTATTTTCTAAAATTTAAGGTGAGGTGAAAATTTAAATGTCACAGGATTTAGCAATATATATTAAGACACTATTGGAAAAAACTTCAAAAGATAATATAAGCACAGAAGTTACAAAATTAGTTGAAATTTTACAGCAAAAACTTGATAAATTAAACATTAATATAAAATTTGATTCTAAATTATTTGATGGATTAAAATCACAAATAAATAATACAGAATCACAAATTAAAAATATTAATAACTTATTAAATAAAACAATTAAACTCACAGGAAAAGATATTTCAAAACAATCATTAGTCAATGTTAATGGTACTGATGTTAAATTAATTACTGATATGAATGTAGGATTAGGTAGAACATTAAAAATTGTTCAAGAGTTAAAAAAAGATGGTAATACAATAACTACTAACACTATTAATTCTAAAGAAATAGACAAAGCAATAGATAAAGTTAATCAATTTAAAGTAAAAACTGAACAAGCAATTAATATTTTACGCAATAAATTTGGTGATGGTATTTTTAATTCTCAAAAATTAACTGGTACAGATGCTATAATTAAGCAAATCAATAAAATTACTCAAGATACTAGAGGATGGGTAGAAGGTACTAAAAATTGGGAAAATGAATTAACTAAAGTTGAAAATAAATTAAAATCATTAGATCAACAAATGAATAAAAATAAATTACTTATAGATCAAAGAAATAAAGCAAATTTATTTGATACAGGATACAACAATAGGATTCAAGATATTAAAGTTAGAGCAATTGTTGATACTAGAGATATAAATAAATTAGAACAAGATTTTGTAAAGTTAAATGACAAAATTAAAAATGCTTTATCTAAAAATGATACTAAAGCATTTGATAGATATAGTAAAGAAATAGTAAATTTAAAAACACAATATACTGATATGATTAAATTAGAAAGGCAATTAAGTACTCAATTTGATCAAAATAACGCTGAGTTTTTAAGAGGAATGAAATTAAGGGAAGCAGAACAAAAAAAGTTTATTACGAATCAAGAAAGAATAGCAAAACAACTCAACACAAAAACTAATAATGCTTTAGATTTAGGTGTTAAATTTAATAACTTATCCCCAGAACAACTTGCACCTTTAGAGAAAGCATTGCAAAGGTATCAAAATTTAATTAAAGAATTTCAACAAAAGAATATATCTGGTCAAGTAGTTTCAGATAAAGATTTAGAAAGATTATCTAGATTAGAAAATGCAATTAAACGTGTATATGATTTAACTAGAATTGCTAGTAAGGATTCTAGAGGATTTAATTTTGAGCAATATCCTAAAATGACTAATGCTGTACATGGTGCTACTAATGCTCAAAATTATTATAATCAAAGTATTATTGCTGGTAAAAAATTACTTGAAGCCAGCACACAGGAAACAGAAAAATACATAAAAGTAACTCAAAGATTAAGAGAAGGTTCGCAGATATCAAATATAACTGCTTATATAAATAAAGCAACAGGTGAAACACATAAATTTAGTGAATCACTAAAAGACCTAATGACTAGAACTTATGATTTAGGTTCTGCATTTAAGACAGCTTTACAAAAAATAAGTCTTTGGGCAGGAGCTACTGGAATATTTTACAATGTTACACATGGATTAAAACAAATGGGAACAGAAATAATAAATATTGATACTAAATTAACAGAATTAAGTAAAGTATTAGATAATAATACTAATTGGTCTAAATTAATGCAAGATACTGCTGAAAGTGCTAATAAAATGGCAAGATCACTTACAGAAGCATTAGATGCTGAAATAGAGTTCAGCAAGCAGGGTTTTAACGCTTCTCAATCTGTAGAATTAGCGAGATCTTCTATGCTTGGTGCTAACGTAACTGGCTTAAAAACAGGTGAGATGGCCAATTATTTAACTGGAATTTTAGCACAGTTTAATATTGAAGCAGAAAAAAGTTCGACAATAATCGACAAATTAAATGAAGTTGATAATAATTTTGCGATCACTTCAATAGGTTTGGCACAAGCAATTAATAAAGCTGGAGAATCTGCACAACAATTTGGTGTTACAATCGACGAATTAATTGGTTTTACGACAAGTATCGGTACGGCTACACGGGAATCTGGCAACCAAATTGGAAATATGTTGAAATTCGTTTTCGCTAGAATAAATATGGATAAAACACAAGAAACACTAGCATCTATGGGTATTGCTGTAAAGGATATTACAGGAGAATTATTACCATTAGGTCAAATTTATGGTGAAGTTGCTAATAAATGGGATTCTATGACTAGAGCAGAAAAAACATATTTAGCAGAATCTTTAGCTGGTAAGCATCACATAACGCGACTTATGGCATTATTTGACAACTGGAAAATATCTTTAGACGCAACTGCCACATCTCAGACATCTTTAGGTTCTGCAATTGAAGAAAACTATAAGCATTTAAATTCATTAGAATCAAAAATAAATCTTAATAAAGCAGCATTTCAAGAATTTTCATATGCTTTAGGTGAATCAGGTGTAAAAACTGCAATGATCGCTGTATTAGGTACTATTGCTCAATTTATAAATGGTTTTACAGAACTTACGCAAAATTATAATGGATTAACTACAGCAACTTCTATTTTAGGTGGAGCATTAATTCTTTTAATACCTAAAATAAAGTTAGAATATACTAATTGGATTATAAGAAATAATCTTGTAGCTACTGCTATTCCATTAAATCAAAGATTAACAATATCATATACTGCACTTAGTACAGTAATTAAAGGAGCAACAGTAAGTTTAATTGCTTTTTCTAAAGCAATGTTATTAAATCCTTTAACATGGATTGTTACTGCATTAACAGCCATACCCATGATATTAGGGCATTTTAAACAAGTAAGAGAAGAACAAGAGCAATTAAATAGAACATATGAAGAAACAAAACAAAAATTAGATGATATTATTGAACGAACTAATAAAATAGGTCAACCAACATTACAAGATATTAATGATATTGATGCAACTGTTAAAAAATTAGATGAATTAAAAAATAAACTTCAAGAAATAGATCAAAAAAATAAATCTGGTGCTTTTGGTTTTCAATCAACTTCGGTAAAAACTTTGTCAAAAGAATTAAAAGATTTAGCAACACAAATGGGAATAAATATTACCCAATATTACACAGTAGATGAAGTATTAGAAGCAATAAAATTAAAACAAGATGAATTGTCTGGAAGTATGGGAAATGCAAAAGATAATTCTACTGAATATCAAAAAACATTAATAGATCAAGCTACTAATCAAACAAAAGTAGCTGATAATAATGTTAAGTTAATAGATACATATCAAGAATTAAGTAATAAAAGTAATTTAACAGCAGAAGAACAAAAGAAATTAAATGACATAACTGCAATATTAACTCAAACTTATCCACATTTAATTAAAGTTAAAGATGATACGGTAGATATGTCAAATGATGTTATATCTGCTATTAAAAAAGAAGCAAAAGAACAGAAAATATTAGCAGATGAGAACGAAAAAACAGCAAAAAGACAGATGATTGCTAATAGAGGAAGATTGCAAGAACAAAGAAATGCAAGTTTAAAAATTATTCAATCACTTCAAGGTGAAATTGCTGCTTTACATGCTGTTCATAGTGCTAAAATTGATCCTGATTTTTTATTTAAAAATCAGGCACAAAATACTTTAGATAGAATGCAAGGAAAAGATACTCCGTATTCTAGTGGAATTGATTTATTATTAGGAGAGATAAATGCTCCTAATTCTACTAAATTATATGCATTAAATAATAAATATGAAGAAGAACAAAGGAAATTAAAAGAAACATATGACAATATAGCAAATATTGATGATGCTTTAAGTAGTTCAATATCAGATTTAACTCAATCTACAGATGACGCAGAAGATTCATCAAACTCTATAACAGATGCCAAATCAGCAGAAGCACTAGCATGGGAGGAAGTAACAAATGAAATAAAGAAATATAATAATGAAATAACTCGCTTAGAATCTATCTCAGACAATGCAGTTAAAGGCTCTAAAGAACGTAGAGATGCTATACATGCTGAAAATGAAGAAAGAAGAAAAGCAATAGCATATCTTAAAGGTCAAAGTGTTGAATATGGTAAAACGATAACATCATTTATTACTTCTAATGGGAAATTACCAAACCCTATTCCTGGTACACAATTAAAAGATTCTTTTGGAGCACCTAGAGATGGTGGTTCTCGTAGACATGAAGGGATTGATATAGCAGCAAGTGATGGAACGGAAATACATTCAACTACACCTGGAAAAGTAAAAAATATTGGATATTCAAATAAAGGTGGTTGGGGTGTAACTATATCTGATCCTCAAGGTAATACTCATTATTATGCTCATATGAATACTGATCCTAGTAAAATATTAGGAATAGGACAAGAAATACTAGCAGGACAAGTAATAGGATATGTTGGTAGTACAGGTAATGCTCAAGGACCACATTTACATTATGGAATTAAAGATGCAAATAATAAAGCAATTAATCCTTATGATTTATTAACTAATGATGTGAGCACTACTCCTGTAACAGTTAATATCAATGGAGTATCATCAGATGTTAAATTTGCTGATATTATTAATAAAGCAATAGCAAATAATGTAGATGCACAAAAATTAGGTATTACTCCTGCTTTAATTGCAGGAATGATTGATGTTGAATCTGATTTTAATCCAGATATAATTAATACTGATACTGGTGCAATGGGATTGATGCAATTTTTACCCGATACCTGGAAAGAGCAAGGCGGGGGAAATGCTTTTGATCCAGAATTAAATATTCAAAGAGGAATAGCATATTTAGTAGATAGAGTACAAAAATCTGGTGGAGATTTAACACAAGGTTTAGAAAAATATGGTGGAAGTACAACTGGAAAATATGCTAAAGATGTATATGAGAATACACAAAAATATGGTATGTCACCTACTTCTGTTAATCTATCAAAAAAAGAATTATCATATGCAAAATTAACAGAAGATCGTATTAAACATCAAGAAGAAATTAATGCAGAAATATTAAAATTAGAAAAAGAAATTGTTAATGCTTCAAGAGAATGGTATGAAGATTTATGGAATGAATCAGAAAATATACAAAAAGAATTTGATGATAAAATTTCTTTTTCTAAATCAAAACAAGAGACAATGCTTACTGATTCTCAGGAATATAGAAATGAAATAGATTTACAATCAGGTTATCTAAAAGGCAAACAGAAGCAAAAAGAAGCAGAAGCAGAACAAATGCGACAAGCAATTGATAATTTAAATCAAGCAGTTGCAGAAGGTACATTTAAAGATTTAGATTATATTGCTAAGTTACAAGAAAATGTTAAACAACTTGGTATTGATTGGTGGTCTTTACAGAAAGAAATTAATGACACATCATTTGAAAAAATAACTTCTAAATTAGATGAATTCAATAATATTATATCCGATATAAATAACAATACTCAAAACTTAGAATCAGAATTGTCAATGTTGGGAGAGAATACTTCTGAATATAATAATAAACTTAAACAAATTATTGATACACATAAACAAGAATTATTAGCTATTCAAAATAAAAAAGCATACCTTGAATCTGAATTAATGCTTGTTGAAAAAGGAACAATTGCCTACGACGAATTAAAACAAAAACTTCAAGAAGTGACTTCTGCTGAATTAGATGCTAGAAAAGCACTATACGACAAAAATAAACAAATCATAGATGATACAATATCTTTAATCAAATCTGCATACGAAAAAGAAAAAGATATAGCATTAGAAGCAATTGACGAACAAATGGAAGCAGAAGACAAAAGACATGATAAAGTAAAAGAAAATCTTGATGATGAATTAGATCAATATGAAGATTCTATTAATCAGAAATTAAAACTACTTGATGAATTATCTTCTACAGAAGATTATGAAGATAACATTAAAAAATTAAATGATGAAAAATTAGAAATTCAGAAACAAATTGATTTATTGGCAATGGATGATTCTTATGAAGCAAAAGCAAAAAAAGAAGAATTATTAAAAGAACTTTCAGAAATAGATTTAGAAATATCTAAAACTCAAAAAGACAGAGAAAAAGAATTATTGAAAGATTCTTTGAATGATCAGTTAGATGCTTATGAGAAAGATATTAAAGAAAAACAAGATGCTGAAGATGATAAATATGATGCAGAGAAAGAAAGATTAGATAAAATTAAGGATGAAACAGAAAAATATTATCAAGATATGATTGATAATGAAATTAATTTTTCTAATATAAGTCAGGAATTGATGAAGGGAAACATAGACAATACCATAGCTGAATTGCAGAGATTATTAACATTTGTAAAAAATAATATTAGTAATTTAGGTCAAGGCGTTGGGAATACTCTTGCAAGTGAGATAAATAATAGTATTAATCAATTGACTGGTAATTTAGGTAGTAGTAATACAAATAGTACAGGCAGTGGTAACAATTCTAATAACAATTCTAGCAATAACTCTAGCAATTCTGGCAATACACCATCTCCAATAGCAACATTTTCACCTGGAAGTTATGAAAATACTGATGGTACAGCAATTATGAAATCAGTTACATTAGCAAATGCATTAGGGGAAAGTGTGAGTTGGGATGGAGAAGGAACACCTGTTATCATAGGTGGTAAAAGTTTTGCTTATAGAAAAATAGAAGGAAATGATTCTCTAGTTGGTATAAGAGAAGTAGCAGAAGCATTAGGACATGAAGTAAAATGGAATAATGGTATTATTGATATTTATCATGAAGGTGGTCAAATTGGTAATGCTCCTACTAATAAAATAATGGATATTGTAAATAAATTATTTAATGTTTCTCCAAATGAGAGTGTAGTTAAAATGTTAAAAGGTGAATTAGCAATACCACAAAATAATGTAATGAAAAATTTCATACCTAATATGCATAATTTTGTTAGTAGTTTTATTCCTAATATAAATCCGCAATCACAAGTTGCAGGTGTAGGTAATACAAATATAATAATGAATGTGAATATAGATAAACTTACTGGTGATAAAAATGGAGCAAAAGAATTTTTCTCAGTTATTAGAACGGAATTAAAAAAAATAGGTAAATAATAGTTATTAATAAATAGAGATAATTAATTATCTCTATTTATTAATTTTAATAGTGAGGTGAATTATTTGACAATTAGAGACTCCTTATATTTTATTTTTGATGGGAAAACAAGTGAAGAAATGAATTTATGGAATATAAATTTAGATTCTGGTTTATTAGAAGAAACTTTACTTGGGAATAGAACAATACTTGAAACTTCTATTCGAGGCAATCCTTCTCCTTATTTTAAAGAGGTACAATATGAACCATTAACTATTCCAGTAAATTTTTGCTTTAAGGATAATTTTGATAATAATAAACTTGCTGAGACATTATACTGGTTAACTCCATCATATTATAAACCATTACAATTCAGTGAGAATATGAATAAAATATTTTATTGTTTGCCTATTGATAACCCTACTCTCATGCATACTGGATTAAAACAAGGATTTATAAAATTAAACTTTAGATGTAAATATCCTTGGGCATTATCACCAATATATGAACAAATATATGATTGTACATCTGCTGATGAAACAAATATTAATTTTATTAATAATGGATATATGAATGTTTTTCCTCAATTAGATATTGAAGTAGATTCATCTAATACTTCTGGTAATGTAAGTATTTTTAATCTTTCTAATGCTAATAAAGAATTTGCATTTACTGGTTTATTACCGGAAGAAATAGTATTTATAGATAATAAAACTGGAACAATTACAACAGACCAATCTAATTTATATAGATATGATAATTTTAACAATGTATTTCTTGAATTACTCAGGGGAATTTCTAATTTAAAAGTAGTAGGTAAATGTAAAATAAAATTTAAATACCAATTTGTTGTATTTTAATAAAAAGAGGTGAAAATAAAAATGTTTTTAGAAGATATTGATTTTAATAAACCTATCCCTCAACCTCAATTATTTCTTTGTAAAAATAATTTAGAACGCACTACTATTGCTAATTTAAGTGAAGCATACAATATAGAATTAAATATAAAGTTTGGGAATATTTCAGAGTTAAATTTTAGTGTACCTTTTGAAATAGATTTAAATAACGAATTAATAAAAAATGTAAATGTAAATAAATTACTTTATAAATATATCATAAAAATAAAATTAGATTCATATGAGGATTATTTTATTATTGATAAACCAAAAGATAATATGACTGATTCTGATGATGTGAAGAATACTACCTGTTATTCTATCGCATATGAATTAAAAGATAAAAATATAAGAAACTATGTTGTTACTTCTAAATCAATTAATCAAATATTTAATGGATTTACTGATGAAAACGGGGTAATTTATTCCTCAATACTATCAGAAACAAATTGGAGTTTAGGTTATGTAGATGTTGATGCACAAATACTTTATAGAGGATTTAATATTTCGTCTAAAACATTATTAGATTTTTTATTTGAAATAGCAGATACTTTTAGTTGTATTATTATATTTGATAATAAAAATAAAATAATAAATTTTTATGACCCATTAAAATTAGGTACTTATAAAGGTTTAAATTTTTCTTATGGACGATATCTTCAAAATATGGACTATGAACCAGATTATGAAAATGTTTGTACACGTTTAAAATTATTCGGTAAAGATGAAATAACAATTAACAAGTACAACCCAACAGGAACAAATTATTTAGAATCTTATAGTCTATTTTTATTCCCTTTTGAACGTGACGAAGAAAATAATGTATTAAAATCTAGTTTATATTTTAGTGATTCTTTATCAAATAGTATTTTAGACTATCAAGAATTAATTAGTAGCAAAGATACTGAATTTACTACGTTAATAGAAAGTAAAGAAGTAAAACAAGAGGAATTAATTATATTAGAAAATGATTTAAATGATTTACAAACAGAATTAAATATTATACAAGATAACTTTGATATTGTTCAATCTAATGGTGAAGATACTTCTGATTTATTAATACAAAAACAAAATAAAGAAACTGAAATATCAAATAAACAAATTGAAATAGATAATAAAGAATTAGAAATAAGTAATATAGATATTCAAATTTTAAATTTAAAAAGTATATTATCAATGGATTCTAATTTTAGTCCATCACAAATAATAGAACTCAATAATTATGTAATTGTAAAAGAATTAACTGATGAAAGTATTACTAATGCTAAAGATTTAATTGAATTTGGGAAAAAAGAATTTATTAAAATAATGACTCCAATTTTAAATATAAAAATATCTACAGCAAATTTACTTTCCTTACTTGAAGAACAAGATAAATGGGATAAATTTTTACCAACTAATTTAGGTGATGTAGTTAAAATATACTATGATAAAATGAATATCGAAGTTGAAGCAAAAATTATAGAATTTAACTTTAATTTTGAGGAACAAGAGTGTTCTTTAACTATATCTAATAGTAAAGAAATATCAGATGATAAACAAAAATTTATTGCAGATTTAAACAAAGCAATATCTACTTCAACTACTGTTGATATGAATAAATATAATATTAGCGGAATACCACAACTTACAAGTGAAATAAATCAGATTATTAATAACAAATGGGATGCAAATAAAAATGCGATAATTGCAGGAACAAATGAAAATTATACTCTTGATAGATTCGGATTAACTCTTAAATCACCTACTGATCAATTAAATTTTCTACGTGCGTTGCATAATGTTTTAGCATTTACAAATGACGGAGGAAACACTTATAAAAATGCTTTGACACCAGAGGGTTTGGTAGCAGAGGTAGTGCAGGGCAAATTACTGATGGGTGTAAATTTACAAATTGATGCTTCTGATTCTTTAGGCAATAAAACATTTATAGTTGATCAAAATGGTGTTCAAATTTTTAATATGATAATGTCATTGATGCGTTCAGATAAAAAAACACAAATTCTTCTCGACCCCACAAACGGCATAAAAATACAAAAAAATACTGGAACTATAGATACTCCAGCGTGGGAAGATTTATTCTATATAAACAACGATGGTAATTTGGTTACAAAGGGTTATGTCGAGATTAATTCTGGTACTGCTGGAGAAACCCATATTGATGAAAATGGTTTATATTTAGGTGCTAGTACATTCCTTAATGCTGAATTTAGAGTAACTCCTGGTGGATTCCTTCATGCAGAAGATGCAGAAGTTACAGGTGATATTGATTGTAATACATTAAGAATACAAGGTATAGATATTTTAAGTGAATTAAATACTAAAATTAATGGTTATTATTTATCTGACAATAGTGTAAGTAATGAAAAAATAAATGATTTATCAGCAGATAAAATTACTGCTGGAATTATTACTGGAAGTACTGTTAGAACTAATACAGACAACAATACAAGAGTTCAATTATCTTCTGGTTGGGCAGATATTGATTTTCACCATGATAGTAATCATATATTTAGAATATATGATGGGCAAGATCATGTAAGTTTATATAGTCCAGATAATACTAATATTGTAATAGGAACTAGCGGTAATAATATTTATGCAGATGGAACATGGTGGTTTGGTGGAGCAGATATAAATGGATTAAATATAACAGCTAAATTTGGTTAATTATTGATTATTTTTAAATATATTTTCATTAATATAATTTATTCCATTATAAAATATTACATATTCTTTATTTGTTGTATCTATTATCATATTGGTTTTTTTAAATAATATTTCTTTTTTATTTTGATTATATTCTACATTATTTTTGTCAATATTGTATTTTTTACAACCATCAACTATTGTAAAATAAATATTATTGTTATATTTAATAGGATATTTATATAATATTTCTGGATAATCTTTTAATATTTCTATTTCTTGATTGTTGTTTATTTGTTTATCTTCTATGTTACTGTCTAATTTAATACCACTACTATCAATAATCACACTATTATTTACTGCATCAAAATTAACTTTCATTTTTAATGCTTCACATAATTTTCTTACAGGCAAATAAGTAGAATTATTAACATTGATAACTTCTGCATTTTCAAGTAGTTTGCCATTTAAATAAATTTTTATAGCAGAGTTATCAGCAAAAGCAATTGAAGAAAATAATAAACTACTTGTAATTAATCCTAAACTAAAATATTTAATTTTCTGAATATTCTTATTGTTAATATTAAACATAATATTACTCTCCTTTTTTAATTTAGTTTTGTATTATTGTACCATAAATTTTATGGTAACGCAAATGTGTGTATATTGCAAAAATAATTGGTAAATTGCTATCTATATTAACAAAATAATAAAATAAATATATTGACTATTTACTTGACATATTCTTTTCTATATTGTATTATATTATTAACAAACATTCACCTACCGATACATAAGTGATATGTAGTATAATATAGGTGAAGGCGGTGTGATTTGTGAAGATTAAGATAACGAATAAGATAGAAGAAAGAATAAATGAATATCAGAAACAGACTGGAGCTACTAAAACTTTTATAGCTTCTAAAATGGGAATGAGTCCACAAAGGATGTATCAACTTATGAAATCTGATAATATGAATTTAGATGTTCTTGCTAAATTTGCAATTGTATTGAAATGCAAATTAGATGATTTAGTAGATTATGATATTATCTAGTAGTGTTTATTAATTTTAAGTTTTATTGCTTAAAATTTTAAAGAATAGTATTGACACTTTTTAATTAAACCTCTATAATACATTTATAAGGTAGTTGAAGTTAGTCGCCCTTATAAATATTAAATTATGGAGGTTTTTATTATGCAAAAAGAAAATCTTAATCTTGATTGTTTTACGAAATTTATTGGGCATAATATTTTTATTAGAAATGAGGGTGCGGAAGAAACATTCCTCTATAATAATCTACTAATTGATTGCACTACATACAATTGTCTAACTCTGATTGATGGTAATAATAGACTTAAAACTTTTATACCTTTTGATACTATCTATAATATTAATAATATCAATGATGATTTGTATTCTGATAGAATAAGTATTAGTACTGTACATTATGACTGGAAGATTATTTGTGCTGAAGAAAAATTTGAATATCCAAGATGCTTTAAGTGTGGTAAAGAGATATTATTACCAGAAACCATTTGGTATATTCATGGGCAAGCCAATTACGGAAGTTATTATGATAATCCAGAAGAAAATTCAATTATTAATTCTTTATCTTTCTGTGATTCTTGCGTTTACAATTTTATAGGTGACTTAGTAGATGAAGTTGGTGAGCAAGATGAATGATTTAGTATTATATAAAAGTGAAAATTTTCAGGGTACTGTATGTGATTTATATAGAAATATTAATAATGATATTTTTATGACAAGAGAACAAATGGGGATTGCTTTGGAATACTCAGATCCGATGACTGCAATTGGGAAAATTCATGATAGGCATAAAGAGCGACTTGATAAATATTCATTTACCACTTTGGTAAACGGAAGAAACACATATTTATACGAAGCAAGAGGTATTTATGAAATATGTCGTTGGAGTAGACAGTCAAATGCAAATGCTTTTATGGATTGGGTTTGGAATCTTTTAGAAGGTTTGCGTAAAGGTGAACTAGAAATACTCCAACGAAAACTAGAGGAACAACAACCTAAAATAGAATTCTATAACCAAGTAATTAACACAAGGGGCAATTTCATAATGCTCCAAGTTGCTAAAGTATTAAAACTCAAAGGCAGAAATAAATTGTTCGCTTTTCTAAGAAGTGAAGATATATTAATGTCGAAAAAGGAAAGACATAATATACCTAGACAACAATTTATCGACGCTGGATACTTTTTAGTGGTTATAAAATCTATGTATATAAAAGGTGAAATTATAAATATTCCAGTAACGCTTGTAACACCTAGAGGAATCCAATACATTTTAAAGCGTTGGAATAAAAAGAATAGTTTAATTGAGCAACAAGTTAATTAAAATGTGTTAACAATTAAGACCTCTTAATGAGGTTTTAATTGTTTTATAAAATAAAACATAACTCAGATTATTTATAAAATTTATTTGTAATAATAAAAATATAAAGAAAGGATGTGTTAACTATGCTAAAAATTTTATGTAACATAATCTTAAACAAAGAAAATAAAAATGAAATCCAACAGAAAATTACTGCTGGATTTACAATAGAGCAAATTATTGATGAATTAGATATAAGTATATCATTATAATATATAATTTATTTTATTTTAAAATTTTTCTTAATTTCTTTTATTAATTCTTCTTTTGCTTTATCAATTAAATAAGAAGTCTCAACATTATTAGTTGTTCCACATTTTTGACAAGTTAAATTAAGACTTTTATGGTTTAATAAATCTTGTTGTGTATAATTATGATTGATAATTTCATTGCAATTTTTACATTGAAATTTCATATTAACTTTAATATCCACAATCAATACCTCTCTTTCCTTTTTAGGAATATTTTATCATGGTTGCGTGTAGTATACAATAGTTTAAAATATATTATTAAATAAAAAATTTAAATTAAAGGAGGAATTTCCTAATGGCAGGCAATACTATGGAAATAATCAATGATAACGGTGTAATGAAAGTAAGGCAAACAGTTGTTCAAGAACAAACAATAACACCTGAATTTATTTATAAACAATTAATTGATTTAGGATCAAGAAAAAATAATCTTCAATTAGAAATTAATAGAATTGATGGCGAAATTTCTAAATATAAAGATATGTTAATACAATTAGATAATGTTAAATAGTTAATTATAATACTATGATTAACTATAAAGCAATATAATATTAATATAATAGATTTAATAATTGTTATTTATTAAATCTATTATATTTTATTTTATTAAAAAAGAAGGTGAATATATGTCATGGTTATCAACAAGTAACATAACATCAACATCAATTACAGTTTATGCAGATGGTTTACAATATCCATTATCTGAGTATGATGATTTTGCTTGGTATGTAGGAACTGATCCAGAAGACCCTTATGCTTGGCGTGGTCAAACAGGTG